>Ga0306920_100000283_pt1 | contig 58740 bp, 45 predicted proteins | sample flu12Cox44000170_FD_204666 | JGI IMG/M metagenome (GOLD analysis project Ga0306920, IMG submission 204666) | Lab enrichment of tropical soil microbial communities from Luquillo Experimental Forest, Puerto Rico - flux4day.12C.oxic.44.000.170 (v2)... | ecosystem: Environmental > Terrestrial >... | reverse complement strand
ACGTCGTCGTTCGTCTATGCGCAAGAAACCGATCGCAGCGAGATGGACCGATGGATGAAAATGACCGAGCATCAGACCGAACCGCCGCCCGGCACGACGATCACGATGGCCAACTGGCGGCAATACCAGGGCGTGATGCCGCTCGGGATGATCAAGCTTTTCCAGGGGGTATATGGCTGGAAGATGCCGGCCGATGTCCAAATGCCGGTCGGGACGCCCCGTTTCGACAACGTGCCGAAAACCTGGATGGCGGCGACTGAGAAATACAGCTCGCAGGTTCGGATGGAGGTTACGCCCGCCGGCCATCACATCCTCAGGAACTTTTATGGCGGCACGCCGTTCCCGAATCCACAGGACCCCGACAAGGGTTGGAAAATCCTGGCGAATGTGATGTGGGGGGTGGGTCCGGGGATGTACGTTAACACCGAGGATCATCACGGCACTGTCTGGGCGGTCGACCGCTTCGGCGACGTCGCGCCCTCGACCTTTGAGGTGGTTTTTCGCGGAACCGATTACAACACCGATCCTGGTATCCCGCACACGTTGGACTACGCTCCCGGCACGTGGGGAACCGCATGGGCGATGCAGTTATCACCTGAACAGGCGAAATACACCGCCTCGATGGGAATGATTTTCAAGGACCAGGAGAAAAATCCGTTCCCCGATACCTTCATATTCGTGCCGGCGCTGCGCCGCTCGCTGCGCCTGTCGTCGCGGTCTCGCTGCTCGCCGGTCTTCGGCTTCGACTGGACATACGACGATGCCGCCGGTCAGGGCTTTGCCGGTGGCACCTCGCTCTACACCGGTCACTATCTGGGTGACCGTAAAATCATAACGATCACTGATTTTAGCCAGGACGGCGCAGATTTTCCCGGCGGCTACGACATGCCGCTTGCCTGGCCCAAGCCATCATGGGGCAAATGGGTCGTGCGGCCGATGGTGATCAACGATGTGCAGCGCATACCGAGCGAAGCCTCCGGGTACTGCTATTCGAGCCGCATCATGTACGTTGACAAGGAATTGTGGCACGGGATGTGGGTCGACTTGTACGACGTCAACCGCAAGCTCTGGAAGGTAATCTCCTACTATAATGACTTCCACAACCATCCGCCGCTGGGGCGTACGATCGACGGTGTTGCGTCGGTAGCCTACGACCTGTAGAACACGCACATGACGGTATGGTGTGGCTATGCCAATGCCGGACACCTGATGCCTTACATCGATAACGAGGCACCGAAGGAATACATGAACGGGGTCAAATACGGCACCCCGGGCGGCCTGATGCAGATCATGCGATAATCTGATGCGAGGGCAACATGCCCTCGCATCCGCTACCTTTGTGCGCATAAATGTTCCTCCTTTCGCGGAACGGAGTGCTCACGCGCGTTCTTTTATTGGTGTCTGTTTCAGCTAGTCAGGTAGCGCAGCATGCGTGCGACAAATGGTATGGTGCGGTTTCACGCAATCGTCCCTTGACCTACGAAACTAAATTCACGGAACGGCGAGTGGTGAGTATCCAGTGCGTCGAGTGCGAACACCCGGAGTTACGAGAGTGGCGCTTGAAGGCCACGAGCGCAGCGAGGCCTAAGCCAAGGACCAATTTCGGTAGCGATACCGCTCCCGCCCCGTTGGGCTGGAGAAAAAAGCCGCTTGGCGGGTAGACGTTCGCTGTTTTTCTATTTCTGCCGGGTTCCGTTGAGCGAGGCGCGAGGTCGCGCTTATCGTTGGGCTAGCTAGGTCGCGAGTGCGCTGAGCACGCGCCGCAAGCGCTACTTCAATCCCGCCTTGCGAAAGTCGTTCTCCACCCGCTTGTTCAGGGCTTCGTCCTTAAATGGCCCCCCTGGCACAATATGCAATGATGGGCTGATTCGCATGACTTCGGCTGCCTCAGCGCGGGCGTCCTGGTCGCGACCTAGTTCGACATAAGCCACAACCAGTGCAAGGTGAGCACTCAGATCGTTGGGGTACGTCGAAAGGGCCCGCTTGAGAAGGGGAATGGCCTCCTGATAGCGCCCCATCTCATTGTAGATAACTCCAGCGTTCATCGCATAGTGGTCTTGCCTAGGATCGAGGCGCATCGCCTTCTCCGCGGCGCGAAGTGCGTCCTCGAGCTTCCCAGCGGTACCCAGCGCAACCGCCAGAGCCCGATAATCTTCCGCGGAGTTGGGATTGATGGCAACCGCCCGCTCCCCTTCGGCCACTGCCTGGTCAAATCGCCTTTGGATCCAGTCGCCGTAGCTCAAGAGCGCGAGGGCGCTTGAATTAGAGTCGTCCAGGGCGAGCCCCTTGTGTGCGAGTTCGGCGGCGCGCTGTAAGTCCGCCTGAGGTGCCGGGCTCCATCCGTTCCAGACATCGTTCCAGTAGCTAAACCCGAGAAGCGCGTACGCCTCACCAAACCGCGGGTCCAGCTTGATCGCTTCCTGCTCCCAGCGCCGCGCTTGGGCATTGTCGTCCTTCGTTTCACGCCAGGAATATTCGGAGCCACGGAGGTAGTCGTCGTAGGCTTCCAGATTGTCGGTCGGCCGAAAGGATGCCCCTTGGGGAAGCTTCATCTCCTCCATCTTAAAAAGCAGGCCGAGCGTCGTCACCACCTTGCCCACGACCTCGTCCTGCACCGCAAAGATGTCGGTGAGCGGTCTGTCAAAGCGCTGCGTCCACCTTTCCGCTCCGGAACTTGCATCGACTAGCTCGACCCCAATTCGGACCTGCTTCGCGGCCTTGCGTACGCTCCCCTCCAGCACGTACTTCACCCCCAGCGCCTTACCGATCTCATGCTCCGCAACTGCCTTGCCCTTGTAGGCGAAGCTCGAATTGCGCGCGATAACAAACAAGCCCGGAAACCGCGAGAGATCGTTGATAAGCTGGTCGGCAATGCCGTCACTAAAATATTCTTGCTGCGGGTCGCCGCTCAGATTGGTGAACGGGAGCACGGCTATTGAAGGCTTATCCGGTAAGGCCAGCACCGGTCTCGGCGGTGCGGGAATTGAGGCGTGGGTCCGCGGTGGTTTGAGCGATACGTGCTGGACCAGCACAAACGTGGCGATTGCGATGGCAATTCCTGCCAATGATAGCCCGCCGCGCTTCAGCACTCGCGCGTTCGGCCGATGGCGTCGCCGCGGGGCAGGAGCGCCGTCGAGCTTGACACGCCAAGCCCGCACCGGATGTGCGATGTTCTTGACGGTCTGCTCGCCGATATCCTCGCAGGCGAGCGCGAGTTTATATCGCACCTGGTCGTGAACCGTGCCTGAAATGCAGATACCGCCCGGGTCGGCGAGACTCTCCAGCCGCGCCGCAACGTTCACCCCATCGCCGTAGATCTGCTCGCCTTCGACCATCACGTCGCCAAGGTTCACTCCTATCCGGAACTCCATTCGTCGCTCGGGTGCGATGCTCGCGTTCTCTGCCTTGAGTCCGGTCTGGATCTCTACGGCGCAGTTCACCGCGTCTACCACGCTGGCGAACTCGGCGAGCACGCTGTCGCCCGCGGAGTTGACGAAACGGCCGCGATGATTCTCGATGAGACCGTCGATGATTTTGCGATAGGCTGACAGAGTTCGAAGAGTCGCCTCTTCGTTCTCCCCCATCAGGCGGCTATAGCCGTAGACGTCGGCGCACAGGATCGCGGTCAGCTTGCGCTCCATGACTTAGCCTAAAGAGAAGTCATACTCACTTCAGTCCCGCTTTGCGCAGGTCCGCATCCCAGCGTTTCGCTAGTGCCAAGTCTTTCACCGGCGTCTTCTCCGGCGGCAACAAACGGTACTGCGGGATAATCCGAATAACCTCCTCCGCCTGCGCTCGGGCGTCAGAATCCCGGCCAAGCTCGCTATAGGCAATTGATAGATGGAGATGGTGAAACCAGTCATTTCGATAGGTTCGAAGGTAGCGCTCCAGAAAAGGGACCGCCTGCTGATAGCGTCCCATGTTGAGATAGGCGAAACCGATCTGTGCTACATAGAAGTCCTGTTGAGACGGGTCGAGACGGATGGCCTTCTGCGCGGCAAGAATTGCCTCTTGTGATTTACCTTCTCCATTCAGCCCCACCGCCAGCCAAACATACGCCTGAGCGTCGTTGGGATTAATGTCAAGTACACGCTCCGCATCCTTGACTGCCTGGTCATACCGTCCTTGCAGGCTGTCATCAAAACTCAGTACACTGAGGGCTGAAAGATTGGAGTCATCCAGCGCAAGCGCCTTTTGGGCAAGCTTGCTCGCACGCTCCAGGTCCGCTTGGGGATGTTGGCTCCACCTCAGATATACATCCATGCAATAGGCCCAGCCTGCTCCCGCATAGGCTTCTGCGTAATTAGGGTCGAGGGCGAACGCCTTCTGGTCAAACTCTCGCGCTTGCTCATTGTCATCCTTGGTAAACCGCCACCAATGCTCTCGGGAGCGCAACTCATCGTCGAACGCCTCAATGTTCTCAGTCGTCTTGTCCCTTGGAACAAAGCTGCGAAAGTGGTTCAGAGTGTCCAGCTTGAAGAACAAACCTAACGTCGTGACGATGTCGCGTACCATCTCGTCCTGCATCGCGAAGATGTCCTTGAGTGGCAGGTCAAAGCTTTGCGCCCATAAGCTGGCACCGTTGCTGGCATCGGCCAACTGAGCGTTAATCCGTAGCCGAGTGGCAGTCTTCAGCACACTTCCCTGTAGGATAGTCCGTACTCCGAGCTCTCTTGCAACCCGCTGGACGTTGATCGCTTTACCCTTGTAGGAGAAGCTGGAATTGCGGGCTATAACCAATACGCCGGGAAGTCTGGAAAGCTTGGTGATGAGGTTATCGGTCAAGCCATCACTGAAATATTCCTGACTCGGGTCGCCACTCAGATTGGTGAACGGCAGGACCGCAATTGATGGAATGCTGGGTGGGGTCGGCGCCGGCTCGTTTATCGGCCGAATCGATGCAGATGTGTGTGGCGGCTTGAGCGATATGTGCTGCACCAATACGAAGGTGCCGACCACGATTGCAAGGCCGGTCAGAGACAATGCACCGCGACGCCAATATTTTCGTCCGATTCGCGCAGGCGCTTGAACTCCGTCGGGTACGACACGCCAGACGTGCACTGGGCGGGCAATATTCTTGACCGACTGTCGGCCGCAGTCCTCATAGCTCAAAGCTAGCCGGTCGCGTACTTGCTCATGGACGGTGCCGGAAATGCGGATACCACCCGGTTCGGCGAGACTCTCCAATCGCGCCGCAACATTGACTCCGTCACCATAGATCTGATCGCCTTCGACCATCACGTCGCCGGAGTTGACGCCGATGCGAAAGTCCATCCGACGCTCCGGTGTCAGACTAGAGTTCTCGGCTTTGATGGCGTTCTGCACTTCGACGGCGCAGTTGACTGCCTCAACCACGCTCGTAAACTCGGCAAGGATGCTATCGCCCGCAGAGGTGACGAAGCGGCCATGATGCCGTTCGATCAAGTTGTCGATTATCTTACGGTATGACGATAAGGTTCGGAGCGTAGCCTCCTCATCTGCCCCCATGAGGCGGCTATAGCCGTGGACGTCGGCGCAAAGGATCGCGGTGAGCTTACGCTCCATTTCCACTCAAGGTCAATGGTTACTTCAGTCCCGCCTTGCGCAGGTCGGCCACGCGCTCCTTCCCTATAGGGGAGTGACTCTCGATCACAATATTCAGTGAGAATCCAGGGTCAAGCCTTAGAACCTGCGCTATTTCTGCCCGCGCGGCAATATCTTGCCCAACCTCAATATAGTCAATTGCCAGATTAACGTGAGGCCAAAGCTGGTCAGGATAACGAGTCAAATATTCTTTGTAAGCGGCGATAGCTTCTTCCCATCGCCCCAGAAGAGTGTCCGCAAAGCCTTGCCCCGCCAGGTACCAGAGACGGTTTTGCGGATCGAGACGCATAGCCTTTTGGATCGCGACAAGTGCTTCGGCCGGCCTCCCGGTCACGTTGAATACTTCCGCCAGACCCAGATAACGAAAGGCATCATTGGGATCGAGAGCGACGGCGCGTTCAACTGTTGCGGCTTCCGCGCTTGCTGCGTCATATCGGCCCAAAGCACTATAATCGTCAGCTAGCATTACGTCGGTCCAGAAATCCGGATGACCCCTGCAAGCCTTGAGCGGGGCAATCGCATCGGCCCATCGACCAAGCCCTGTGTAGGCCGCACCCTGCAGACAGAGAATCACGAGGTTACGCGGATCAAGCCGTAGCCCTTTTTCCGCAGCCACAAGAGTAGCCGCCGGCTTCCCCTGATTATTCATTGCGATGGCTAGCGCCAAGTACGCAATTGCAGAGTTGGGAGTCAGCGCTATAGCCTGTTCGACTTGTGCAGTCTCTGCGCGTGCGGCATCGTAATCACCCAGGTTATAATAGTCACCAGCCAGCAGCGCGTGGGCCCAAATGAAGTCCGGATATAGCCCCGAATAGCTGCTGAGAGCGCTAATCGCGTCGTGCCATCGCCCGAGCAAACTGTACGCATAGCCTTGTTCCCATAGATAACTGACATGGTTGCGATTGCGCGGATCGAGGCGCATCGCCGCTTCGACCGCCGCGAGCGCCTCCGACGGATGCTGCCGATCATTCATTACCTGGGCTAAACCGGAATACGCAAAAGTGTCGTTAGGGTCGAGAGCGATAGCCTTCTGAGCCTCGGCTAGCGCCTGATCATCCTGTCCTTTCAGCACATAAACTACGGCGAGCACGCCGTGCCCGCTGGCTAGCGAATTATCCAAACCAATGGCCTGTCTCGCCATGCGCGAGGCTTGCTCCAGCCCGCCGGGATCCGGATTTAGCGAAAGGACAGAGCCGAGATAATAATTCTCACTCAAATTCGCGTAGGCATCGGCGTACTGAGGGTCCAGTTCGATAGCTTTTTCGAACATCTGGCGCGCTTTCACATTGCCAAGCTTGGAGTAGCTGAGAAGGTACTCAGTCCCCCGAAGCACATCGTCGTACGCTTCGAGATTCTCTGTGCGCCGGGGAATTACAACCCCTTGCTGTGACAAGGAAAGCTGAAGATTCAAGGTCGTTACGATTCGGCGGACGATTTCATCCTGTAGTGCGAAGACATCTCGCAGCGGTCGGTCATAACGCTCCGCCCATATTTCAGTACCGGTGGTTGCATCGGCAAGTTGAACCGTGATTCGCACCTGGTCGGCAGCTTTGCGTACGCTGCCCTCCAGTACATACTTCACCCCCAGCTCCTTGCCCACGTCCCGCAGCCTTGCAGGCTCGCCTTTGTAGGTGAACGTCGAATCGCGGGCGATGACAAACAAACCGGGAAGCCGAGACAGGTCGGTGATCAGATCATCGGTCATGCCGTCGCTGAAGTATTCCTGATCGCGGTCGCCGCTCATATTAATGAAGGGCAGCACCGCGATTGAGGGCTTATCCGGCAAGCCCAGCGAGAGCTTCGGCGGCGGCGGGATTGAGGCGTGAGTGTGTTGCGGACGTAGCGAGAGATGCTGCACGAACACGAACGTTAGCGCGATGACTACGGCTCCTGCAGCCGAGAATACGCCGCCCCGCCAATACCGGCGCCGGATCCCCTTGGCGTCGCTGCGCACCGGCGCGACTCCATTCAGCAAAACCCGCCAGACATGGACCGGGTCGGCGATGTTCTTTACCTGCTGTGCACCGAGGTCTTGGTAGCTCAGCGTTAACTTGCCTTTGACCTGATCGTGCACGACGCCGGAGATGCAGATGCCGCCGGGGTCGGCGATATTCTCTAATCGGGCGGCGACGTTGACCCCATCGCCGTAAATCTGTTCACCCTCCACCATCACGTCGCCGAGATTTACGCCTATGCGGAATTGCATACGGCGCTCCATTGGCAAGCCCGCGTTTTCGGCCTTGAGCGAAGTCTGAATTTCTACCGCGCAGTTCACCGCCTCGACCACGCTCGTGAACTCGGCCAGGACACTGTCGCCAGCCGAGTTAACGAACCGCCCGCGATGACTCTCGATGAGGCTGTCGATTATTTTGCGATAGGCGGATAGGGTGCGGAGTGTCGCCTCTTCGTTCTCCCCCATCAGGCGGCTGTACCCGTAGACGTCGGCGCACAAGATAGCTGTGAGCTTTCGTTCCATAGTCGAATCAAGTAATTTTCACTTCACCTGATTTCTACTTTCGGTCGCGATTTTGCGTGTATCCACAACTTTCGGAACTCGAATCAGGAGCCGTTCGCAAGTGGGACAGGTTTCCAGCCTGTCATTCCTTGATCCAGAGCCAGGGATAATCGCGCCAATTTTCGACTAAACCCCGAGCAACTGCATTCTGACGTATATACTCGATTTTTTCCTCTAACTCCTGTCGATGGCGGATGACGTGGTCGAAACTCTTGTCTAACCAAAACGGACCCTTGCGGCGCAGCAGCTGGTTTATGCCACGAGCCGAATAGCCCTTTATGCTATGAAGCATTTTGCTTAATGACGTTCCGTTCAGTACGCGAAAAATGAGATGCACATGGTCGGGCATTACCTCCGCCGCACGCAGCTCTAATCTATCGCCTTCCCAATACCGGATGGCTGACAGCACAACCTCTTTAGCCGGTGCGGAGAGAAATAAGCCTGCTCGGCAGCGAAACGTCACAAAGTAGGTAGATTCTGGAGTCTCAAGGTGTGGTAGCTTCCTTTTACTTTGGCTGAGTTCCGAAGATTTCATGGATCGACCGGCTCAAAATAGTTGAGCTCAATCGGCTCTGTGTTAGCTGCGCCGGAGACGTCGCTCATCTGGTCTTTGCGTGCCGCCACCGAATTCCCCCTATCGATAAGAAGCATGACAGGCTGGAAAGCCTGTCCCACTTAAGAACAAGGCGCCTTGAGGGCGGCTAAAGCCGTAGACGTCAGCGCAAAGGATCGGGGTGAGCTTGCGTTCCATCCGCACGTATGAATGGTTTCATCATCTGTCGCGCAGCTAGATATGTCAAAGGCCACCAAAGGGAGGCACGGACGGTTAGGCAGAATCTCGACCGGACTCATCGCGTCGTGCCGGATCGTTTTGCCCGCCGCCGCGGCTTTTCCTGCGGAGGATAGCCGGGCCAGAAGTCGTCGCGCATCGCATCCTCCAGGCTCCATGGGCAGGATCCCGGGAACGTACTCAGATCGAGAGCGGTCTCCCGCCGGGCGGCAAACCGCGCCGCGTCGTAGGCATCCGCGAATACTTCCGAAAGCCTGGCCTTGAGGCCGGGATTGTCGCGCAAGACCCGGCGGACTCGAAACCGGTGCTCCCCGATCGAGTTACTCCAGCTTCGGCTGCGCCGTTGCGGCTGATAGGCCCATTTGAGGAGATGCATCAATAGCGATTCGAGATGGCTTTCGAGACGATGCCGCTCGACTTTGCCCAAATCTTCAACCTCCTCAGCCAGGTTGTCCCAGTCGAGCCCTGAAACTTTGCGTTCGCGCAAAGCCTGAGCCTGAGCGCGGGCCCACGTGTAATAGTCGTGCTCGTAGAGGTCTGTGAGATTCTTGGGGTGGGACAGGCTTTCCAGCCTGTCATCTCTTTGCCCGACATCCGCCACGGCTTGTTTTTTCGATGCAGCCATCCGAGATAACCCTTGGCGGATATTATTGCATGACGCTATCCGCTTCGTAGCGCCCGCGACTCACCGTCCGAAGCTAAGCGCTTCCCCGCTTGGCAGCGCTCGTCGCGCGTTGCCGAGGTGCTCTCCACGCGCTATAGGATTGACAGATTCCGCTCCACACCTGCTGATCGCGTCCTGCCGGCCGGCTGGCGGCCAGCACCACATCGCAGGGGAGCCCCGCTGGAGGTCGTTATGAGAGCAGCAGTTATGGAGGCCGTGCGCAAGCCATTGGTGGTCAAGGAGATGCCGGATCCGCAATGTCCGCCTAACGGCGTAATTCTGCGGGCCGAAGCTGAGGGCATCTGCCGATCCGACTGGCATGCCTGGTCGGGCGACTGGAGCTGGATCGGACTGGTGCCGGCGATGCCGCTGGTGATGGGCCATGAATTTTGCGGCGTCATCGAAGAAGTCGGCAAAGAGGTGCACAACTTCAAAAAAGGCGACCGCGTGCTGGTACCGTTCAGCCAGGGTGACGGGATCTGCCAGTACTGCCGCAGCGGACAATCGCACGTATGCGACAGTCCCTCCATTCCCGGTTTCTCGTACTGGGGCGGGTACGGGCGTTATGTCGGTATCCCTAATGCGGATATGAACCTGGTGCCGATGCCTGCAGAGGTGGGTTTTCTGGAAGGCGCCTCGATGGGCTGCCGTTTCATGACCTCGTATCACGGGGTGGTCGATCGGGCGCAGGTGCGGCCAGGTGAATGGGTGGCAGTGCATGGATGTGGCGGAATCGGGCTGTCGGCGATCCATATCGCGGCGGCAATTGGAGCCAATGTGGTCGCCGTAGACCTCGATGATCGCAAGCTGGAACTGGCCAAGAAGGTCGGTGCACACCAGACGGTCAACGCCAAACGCAGTGAAGACGTCGCGATGTCGGTCTTCGACATCACCAAGGGCGGCGCTCATGTCAGCGTGGACGCGCTCGGAATCGCGACCACCTGCCGCAACTCGATCCTGTCGCTGCGCAAGCAAGGCCGCTCGCTCCAGATCGGCCTCACCACTCAAGCCGAACAGGGCGACGTGTCGCTACCGATCGATCGGATGGTGACGATGGAGTTGCAACTGATCGCTTCGCTCGGAATGCCGGCGGCGCGTTATCCGTCGATGCTGCAGATGGTGCAGTCGAGCAAGCTCAATCCCAAAGCAATGATCACCGAAACCGTGGGGCTTGACGGTGCCTCGCGCGTGCTTGAAGAGATGACGAATTTCCAGAACGTCGGCGTCTCTATCATCGATAAGTATTAGTCCGCTGCGGGCCGCTGCTCCAGGAGCCTGTGATGAAGGCGATCCTGATCGATAAGCCGGGCGACGAAGACGTGCTCAAACTCGGCGACTTCGCCGACCCGGTTCCAGGACCCGCGGATTTGCTGATTGATGTCAGCTGCGCAGGGATTAATCGCGCTGACCTGATGCAGCGGCAGGGCTTTTATCCGCCGCCCCCCGGCGCATCGCCGATCCTGGGATTGGAGTGCGCGGGTATCGTTGCGGCGGTCGGAGGCGAGGTCAAAGGATGGAGGCCGGGCGACCGCGTCATGGCTCTGTTGCCGGGCGGAGGCTACGCCGAGAGAGCAACCGTCCACTACGGCTCCGCGATGCCTGTGCCCCCGGTGCTCAGCGACGAGGAAGCTGCGGCTGTGCCCGAAGTTTATCTGACCGCTTTTCTCAACCTGTTTATGCTGGCAGAAGCAAAAGCGGGGGAGGCGGTGTTGATTCATGGCGGCGGCAGCGGAGTCGGTACAGCGTCGATTCAACTGCTCAATCTCGCGGGCGCGCGCTCGATTGTCACCGCCGGTACTGATGCTAAATGCGAGCAATGCCTGAAGTTCGGCGCCGGCGTTGCAATCAACTACAATGCGGGGCCGTTCGCGCCGAAAGTGAAAGCCGCGACTAACGGCCGCGGCGTCGACGTGATCCTCGATAGCATCGGCGGAGCCTACCTGATGCCGAATCTCGAAGCGCTGGCGCAAGGCGGCAGGCTGGTGATGATTGGGCTGATGAAAGGGGCGAAGAGCGAAATCGACCTCAGCCAGGTGCTGCGCCGCCATCTCAAGATTTTCGGCTCGACCCTGCGGACCCGCTCCGCCGCTGAGAAGGCACAAATCGTTACGGCCTTTCTTGCGCGCTTCGGCCGCGAGCTTGAAGCCGGCGCTATTCGGCCGCCGATCTACCGGACATTACCTATCGCTCAGGCGTCCCAGGCGCATCGGATGATGCAGGCGAGTGAACATTTCGGCAAGATAGTGCTACGCGTTACTTGATCACGACTGCTTCGAAAAAGAAAAACCGAATATAAAGGTTGCGAAAAAGATCACGGACGTTGAATAATCAGTACCAGTGTGATGTCCCGTAAATACGTTAACATGCGGAGTTGCGGATCTGTCATTCCCGCGCGTGGTTGCCGCGCGAGGAATCCCGGATTCCGGCGGGCTTATTCGGCGGTCAAGTCTCGCCATTCCCGGTTGGTCGATTCAATCAACTCGATCTTCGTTCTGCGCGCCATTTGCTTGATCTCGCTCTCGCGGCTAATAGCTTGGTTGATATCATTGAATTCTTCGAAGTAGACAAGCGTGTCGATGTTGTAGCGAGCCGTGAATGAGCCAGGTCTTCGCTCCCTATGCTCGGCGATGCGGCGCTCGAGATTATTGGTAACGCCTGTGTAGAGCGTTCTCGAGAGGCCACTCATTATGTACACGTAGTAAGTCCGGCGCTTACGCATCCAAGTTGCCTGATCGAAACGGCGAAGACCGGGATTCCTCGCGCGCGGCAGCCAACGCGCGCAGGAATGACAGAGCGCGCGTGCCCGGGTTGCAAAGTACACAAAGTAAACTTATTTACGGGACGGCACACTAGGTAATACCAAAGGCGAAATCAATGGTCCGATCGGGGCGGCTTGGCGCGCCTGCCGGCCTCCAGTTGCGCCAGCCATGCGTCAGCCTCTGTAGCCGTCACATGCTGTCCGGTCGCTTGGTATGCGACCAGGGCGTCTTGCCGCAATTGCTCGCGCTGCTCCTCCCGCTCCACATATTGCTCGAAGCGCCTGGCGCATTAGCAGTGCGAGGAGCGCCGACGCACCTTCGCAAGGCTTTGCAGACGCAATTTGACTTTCCCATCCAATTTTAAGCTCGTAACGGTAGAGTCCGAGAAATGGTAGCCTAATGCTCGCGACGTCCGAGTGGCCCCAGGATCTCCTGCGTGTGCTCGCCCAGCTTTGGCGGAGCCGTCATTATGGATTCTGCGGCGCCGGTGAAGCGTGCTACCGGCCGGATGGTCTTAAAGGTGCCACCATTGGGATGCGGTACTTCGATTATCACGTTCAATGCCTCAACCTGCGGATGGGCCAGCAGTGACGGATAATCCATCATCGGAACGGCATCGCCGCCGATGCTCTTGACCAGAGCGACAATCTCATCGCGCGAGCGTCCCCTGAACGCATCTTCCCAAATGTGCTTCACCTCAGGGGCGTAACGTCCGATACTGGTGGCCTGCCGCCCGTAGTCGGCGAAACGCGGGTCGGCCAGCACGTGCTCCATTCCCAGTTCCAGCACCAGCCGATCCCAGTCTTCAGTATTGCCGCGCCGGAGGATGAAATAGAGCGCACCGTCCTTGGCCTGATAACCGTAATCCGGAGGATTGGTGTAATGGTCGAGATGGAATCCGTACCAGTCATCCGGGTCGGTCATCGAATGCCACATGATGCCGCGCAAATGCAGCAGCGAACCGAATTGGCTGACTGCGACGCGTTGGCCCTGGCCGGCGCGCTCGCGATGAAAGAGCGCGGCGAGAATCGCCTGGGTGGCGAAAATCCCGGTATTGATACACGCGACATCTGCGCCAACTCGTATCGGCGGATCGCCGATACGGCCCAACGACGCGGTATACTCCGCCATCGCCTGAACCACCAATTCAGAGCCGGGCAGGTCTTTCAGTGGACCTTCTTCGCCGAAAGGGCTAATCGCACAATACACCAGCCGCGGATTTTGCGCGCTTAACTGGCTATAGCCGAAACCGAGGCGCTCGGCTGCGCTAGGGCCGAGATCTTCGAGAAAAATATCGGCAGTCGCAGCAAGTTTTTTCAGAATATCGCGCTCATGCTCACGCCGGTAATCGAGCACCACGCTTTTCTTGTTGCGATTAACACTCAGAAAGACCGCGCTCTCGCCATTGACAAAAGGGGGGCCTATACGACGCGCATAATCGCCCTTTGGGGGTTCGACCTTGATTACTTCGGCGCCGGCATCTGCAAGTTGCATCGAACTGAACGGGCCGCAGATGCCCTCGGTGAGGTCGATGACCCGAAACCCGGCAAGGTTTCCATCTCTGCTCACTTCGAACTGCTCGCTCAATGCTGGCTAAGGCCGAGTTCGGCGAGCACTTCCGCGGTATGCTCTCCGGGCTTGCCGCCGGCCCGAATCGGCCCGGAAGGCGTGCGGCTGAACTTCCATGGCAACCCATCAACGTAAAGACGGCCCCAATGCGGCGTGTCGATTTCGACCATATGCTCGTTGTGGCGCACCTGCGGATGATAGCGGAGTTCATCGAAACTCATCACGGGACCGTTAGGGACTCTCTCGTTTGTGAGCCGGATCATCCACCAGGCGGCGGGTTTGCTCTTGAAGCGCTCTTCCAGGACTTTCACGAGCGCGGCGCGATTGCGCACGCGCATCGGATTGCTGGCGAAGCGCTGGTCGGAGATTAATTCCTCCAGCTTCATCGCGCGGCAGAACGCAGGCCAGTGCTCGTCGTGCTCGACGCCGATCGCAACAAATCGTTTGTCCGCACATTCGAACGCCTGATGCGGCGCGCTGGTCGGAGAGGCGCTGCCCAGCGGCTGGGGTTGTACGCCGGTTGCAAAATATTCGGCCAGGCGAGTCGTTTGCAGCGCCATCGCGGCGGTGAGCATCTCGATTTCGATGCGCTGACCCCGACCTGTGCGTTCGCGCGCAATCAGCGCTTCGAGCACTGCTTGCGCGATCGTGGTGGCAGTAGTCAGGTCAATATGCGCCAGATGGCGGAACATCTCGCCACGGCCTTGTTCCGGCCCGGTGATACTGCACCATCCGCAGAAGGCTTGCACCGTCGGGTCGACGCCCGCCTCCGCCGCCATCGGACCGCTGCGGCCGTAGGCCGAGGCGAGGACATAAACGATGCGTGGATTGACCTTCGCCACGACGTCGTAGCCGAGGCCCAGCCGCTCAACCGCGCCGGGGCGCATGTTGTTGACGAACACGTCACTCTTTTCCAGGATGCGGAGCGCAATGGCACGGTCGGCCTCCCGCTTGAGGTCGAGTTCGATCATGCGCTTGTTGTGGTTGGCGGAGATATAAAGGACCGAATTGCCCTTGATTCGCGGCGGCACCGCGTGTGAGAGCTGATCGCCGCCGGGCGCCTCGACTTTGATTACGTCGGCACCCATAGCGCCGAGCAGTTTGGTCGCCCACGGCCCGACCGCGGCGACCGTCAGATCGAAGACCCGGATCCCATCGAGTGGTTTCGCCATCTGTCTGCTCTCGGCCGGAGTTCTCGCCGGCCACGATTACGTGGCCAGCGGCTGGAATTTCGCCAGCGTGATTTCGCCGGTGACGTCGTCAAAAACAATCTCGACGCGCATTCCCGCGCGGATCTGGTCGTTATTGATGCCGACCAGGTTGGTTAGTAAACGCGGTCCCTCATCGAGTTCGACTTCAGCAACGTTGTAAGGTAACTCGCCGTCGAAGCCCCGGAAATACGATTGATGAAACACCACCCATGAATTCACGCGGCCGCGGCCGCTCAAGCGCGTCCAGGTGAATTTGCGCGACCAGCACTGCGGGCAGAGCGGCGATGGCGGATACCAGACTCTGCTGCATCCGTCGCATTTCTGCAGGCGCAATTCACGCCCTTTAAGAGCGTCCCAGAAGGGTTTGTTCAATGATGAGATTGCAGGGAGCGGCTTTTGATATTGCGCTTCGGCCATTGCCTAATGTTCCTCTGTTGACTCGCTGCCACGAAAATCGCAGCGGCGAGATCAAGCGGCCGCGCGGCACAATCCCTGGTCGCGCAAATCCAGCCCCGACAACCCTCACCGGGGCAGGCTCCGGGGCGGCAAATGCCGGGCCGGTGAAACATTCATCGGTGATAGATCAGCGAATCGCCATACGCATTCGCCCATTGGATAGTCGCGGCATTTGGGATCTGCCGCGCACCACACTCACCGCGCAATTGCCGGACAATTTCGACCTGATGATTCCAGCCCATGATGTGGGCTTCTGATAGCAGCCCGCCGTTGGTGTTCATCGGCAACTCGCCGCCCAGTTCGATCCGGCCTTTCTGCGTGAAACCGGCAGCCTCGCCCGGTTTGCAAAACCCCCACCGCTCGAGCGCAATCCACGCCAGAATCGAGAAAGCATCGTAGGTAAACAACGCGTCTACATCTTGGGGCGTGATGCCCGCCATCTTGTAGACGGGCTGCAGCTCTGCGTTGTACTCGAAGGCCGGCTGTTGCGCCACGCCCAGCCCCGGATAGGCCCAGATGAATTCGTCGTGGCCGCCAGGCAGGCCCTGCATCCCGCTGATATAAACCGGCGGCTTCTTACAATCGCGCGCCCGTTCGGCGGTGGTGACGACCACGCACGAGGCCCCATCGTTGATCAGGCAGTAATCGAGCAAGTGGAGCGGTTCGCAGACGAAGCGCGATTGCTGATGGTCGTCCACGTCAAACACGTCACGCATGATCGCACCTGGATTCTTCGCGGCATGTTTGCGAAACGCGACCGGCACTGCGGCAAGCTCGCGGCTGCTGCAACCATAACGTTCAAAATAACGGCGTGCGACCAGGGCCGCGCCGGCGCCGGGCGAGGTCATGCCGTAGACCGGGTCCTCCCCATGACCGCCGCCGGCCTCGCGAGCACCTTCGCGGTCGCCGCTGCCGCCCATCATGGGCCGGCGCAATCCGGAAAAGCTCACCGAGGCCAGACAGGCGACCGCGTTCGCAAGACCAGCGTTGACGATCATCGCGGCCCATTGAATGCAACTTGCGGTGAAGCGTCCATGCGCCCAGGTCTGGTTGTAGGCACGCAACTTGAGCCCCAGCACCTGGGCCAGCGTGTCGCCATCGGCGCCGATCGGCGACCCGAAGCTTACAATCATGCCATCGAGGTCGGCGCGGGCAAGCCCGGCGTCGTCGAGCGCATTGGCGATCGCATCGCAAGCGAGGTCGATCGGACTTCGCATGAGGCGGCGGCCGAAGGCGGAGTTGCCCACGCCGGCAATCGCTGCGCGATCTTTCAGATCAAAATTTGTCATCGCGCTCACCCACCGTTGATAGGACGCCAGCCGAAGTCAACCTCCAGGCAACAGCGTTAGAGAGCCTCCTGAGCCTCCTTGCCCTGGTAGCGCTCGAGACGATTGTAGAGGGTCTTGAGACTGATACCGAGCACTTCCGCGGCGCGGGATTTGTTGCCGCCTGTGAATTCGATCGTTCGCATGATCAGTTCGCGTTCGACCTCGTCCAGCGACATGCCCAGGCGCAATTCAAGGCTTGCGCTGGTACCGGAGCTGCGCTTCAGATCCGGCGGCAGGTCGGCGACGGTAATCAACGGTCCCCGGCTGACGATCAAAGCTCGCTCGATGACGTTACGCAACTGGCGCACATTACCTGGCCAGCGGTAGGATTTGAGCATCTCGAAGCATTCAGTATCCACCCCGGTAATATTCTTACCTTCCGGCTGTTTGAGTTCGCTCAGGAAATGATCGACCAACCCCGGAATATCGTCCGCGTGTTCACATAGGGGTTCGAGCTCGATGGCAAAAACATTGAGGCGGTAATAGAGATCCTCGCGGAAACGCGCCTCTTTGATCGAACTGTCAAGATTGCGGTTGGTGGCAGCCAGTACGCGCACATCGACCGCGACTTCGGTGGAGCCGCCGAGGCGCCGGATTTTATTTTCCTCCAGTACCCGCAACAACTTCGCCTGCAGCTCCGGTTTCATCTCGCCAATCTCATCGAGCAGCAGGGTACCGCCGTTGGCCAGTTCAAAACAGCCTTCACGCCGACGGTCGGCACCGGTAAAGGCTCCGCGCTCATGACCAAATAACTCGCTCTCCATGAGGGTTTCCGGCATGGCTGCACAATTGATCGCGACGTAAGGACCATTGTGGCGCGGTGAGAGTTCGTGAATGGTACGCGCTACCAGTTCCTTGCCGGTACCGCTCTCACCGATGATGATGACTGAAGCAGAACTGGGTGCGACCTGTTCGATCAGCGACATCACTCGCCGCATCGCCAGCGATTGCCCGATCATCGGGCCGAGTTGTCCGGCGTTGATGAGGCGGCGGCGCAGACGTTGATTTTCTTCGCTCACGGTTAAATGGGTGCTCAGGTTATTCAGCAGCAACCGTAAATGGGAGGGATCGACCGGTTTGCGCAAATAGTCATAAGCGCCCAGCTTAATCGCTTGCACGGCGTCGGGAATTTCGCCTTCACCGGAAATCATTACCGTGGGAACCTGGAGCCCTTTCTCGCGGAGCTCGCTGAGGACTTGAATGCCGTCCTTTTGCGGCAACCGCAAGTCGAGCAGGAGAATATGCGGCTCGTAGCCTTCGACCAATTCGAGCGCGCGCTTCCCGTCTTCAGCAACCTCGACGCGAAAGCCCCATGCTGCGATAAGCTCGCTCCAGGCCTGGCTCGTTGCAAGATCGTCTTCGGCGACAAGAATTCGTTTTTCGCTCGGCATCGATCCAATTCGACCGCCGCAAGCCTAGGCCGCCATAAACAGCTTTTGGTGCGGTCTTTTCTCCGTTCGGCTCCTCGAGTCTTGGCCAAAATCATTCGATGCGCGCCGTGCACCGGATGCGCGGTCTTTTTTCTCCCGCATCAGCAGGCGCGGCATCTCCCTTTTCCGGGGAACTCTGCGAAAGTGGCCTGCACAGCGGACTGAATTCAGCCAAAGTTCGTCAATCTTAGCACTCGAATGCGGGGTTGCCCATGAATTACAAGCTACTCGGCTCTCTTTTGATCTGAGTGGCTATTTTATGAAGCGGATGCTTCTAAAAGCACTTTTCCGCCTGATGCCTCGGCGCAATCGCAGGTTGCGGAGAAGCTGCTTCGAACGCCTGCCAGAATGTCATCCAAATGGCGCAAATTGAGCACTGGAGGGTTCACTCCGGTTGTGCTAGGACGCCTTCGAGACAGTTTTATTGGAATCGGCGAGGCGTCGATGCGACACTGGCGGTTTAGGTCACGATTCATCACGGGGGCGTGTCTTCTGCTGATCGCGGTGATGGAGGGGTGTTCACACGGACAACGAAGCGCGCCGGGCCAAGTCCTCTACGCAGCCATCCCCGAAACCGGCCTAATCGTGGTCTACCCGGTGACTGCCTCGGGCACCGCGCAACCCTTGGCGACAATCAAGGAAAATCCGCCGGACAAGCCAATCGATGTTTCGGTTGACCTGAGCGGCGAAGTGTTCGTGGCAAATGAGAACGGCAACATTCGGGCATACGGCGGGCAAAACTTTCACTATGAACTGATCCATACGGTGGAAGGTCCGCACACCCGAATCCAGCACCCGACTTCGATTGTGGCGAATATCGACGGCACCTTCTACATCGCTGACGCCGGCAACGCAACGGACAAGGCACGGGTAGAATGGTTTCCCGCGGGGCAAAACGGCAACGTTTTTCCTAATCGTGTCATCAGTGGCCCGCATACCGGCATTACTTCACCGAGGGGGCTGGCTCTCGACGGCTCCGGCCGCCTGTTTGTCGCCGACCAGGCGACCGACAAAGTTCTGGTGTTCGAGCCGGACGCCACGGGTGACGCGGCCCCGGCGGTAGTGCTCACCGGATTCCATTCGCCCGAACATTTGTTCGTTGACCAATTGCTTAACCTCTACGTCAGTAACAAGGGCGACAATAGCATCATGGTCTTCATCACGACCGGGCCCGAAAGCTGGAGCCACAGCGCCAAGATCACAAGCGCTGAAATGCGCCAGCCCGCAGGAGTAGCTGCCGATCAGACCGGCCGCATAGCGGTGGCGTCCACTGGAGGTATCTTATTTTTTGCACCCAACTCGGACGGTCAGGTTGCACCAGCCGGCGAGTTGCGCGGGCTTACGCCGATGAATCCGGCTGGCATCTTTATTCACTAGCAGAGCATCATCAAATTAGATGCTCGGCCTGCGGTGTTGCAGCTCGTGAGCTGAATGCTGACCATAAGCAGGCGGCAAGGTCGGAAGACCTCGAAGCTGCCCAAAATTTTTTAAGGACATATGCCAAATGCGACAAGCTAAACCTGTGCGCTCGGCCTTGTTTGTTCCTGGTAATCGGGAAGATCGCATGCAGAAGGCGCCGCGCTTTGGCGCAGATGCCCTCATCCTGGACCTGGAGGACGCGGTCGCGTTGCCGGACAAGTCCAAGGCGCGGCCATTGGTTCGCAAGATGGTCGAGGAACTGGGCAAGGCGGGTCAGACCCTGTTTGTGCGGGTTAATGATTTTGAAACCGGTTTGACCTGGGCGGACCTCGACGCAATCGTTTGCCCTGAGCTCTACTGCGTAATGCTGCCGAAAGTGACCGGGCCGGAAGACGTGCGGAAAACCGATGTCATCCTGGAGTTTCTCGAACGCAAAAACGGAATGGAACCCGGCTCCATCCTTATCGATCCGGTACTCGAGACGGCACAGGGAATGCGGCAGGCCTACGAAGTCGCCGTCGCCTCCAGGCGCGTGGCACATTTAGGCGGTCTCACCGGCAAGGACGGCGACATAGCGCGCGCGATTGGGTTTCGATGGACCAACGAGGGTCACGAAGCCTTTTTTTACATTTCAAAGGTGCTGCTCGATGCGCGCGCTGCCAATGTGCCATATCCGCTCGGCGGACGTGGATGGTGGGATATTCAGGATCTCACGGGGTTGCGAGTCGAAGCTGAACGAACCAGGAATTTTGGCTACACGGGAATGCTGCTTATCCATCCCTCTCACGTTTCTATCGTCAACGAGGTGTTTACTCCGTCAAAAGAGGAGGTTAGTCACTGGCAAGAACTAATCGCCGCGGTTGAACAATGTGAACGCGAGGGACGCTCGGTCGTGACGTTCAACGGCATGATGGTGGATACTGCCCATGTCAAAGTTGCGCGAGACATGTTGAAATGGGCGGCCGATCTCGGTGCTGCATAATCCAAACGGCGCGTTGGAAACCGTTACCAGCGTAATTGCCGGAAGGTCGGCCCTTGGCACTGTTGGTAAAATCCGGCTTTTTTTAGTTCTCCCGGTCGGGCTGAGCCTACAGCGAGAAAGGACTTTGAAGGCTTTTCATCCAGCCTGCTATTGAGCAATGCGCTGCTTCATTATCTATTGCTCATCATCTATTGCTCATCGCCCGGCACACTTCGGACTCCAGCACCTGCGCACCGTCGCTGGTGCCGGGCGCATGAGCCGTCTATTCCGTAGCGTGATAGCTATCGGTTTCCTACAATAATAGGAACGAAAGATTTTTTGGGTTAAGGCTATGGACGACCGATCTTCGCCCAGCGCCACCGAAACCAAGGCGCTGATCTGCGCACCCGCAACCAGGCTCGCGCGGCATATTATCGAGGCGGTCTCGCCCAGCGTTGATGACGGAAGATTTCCCGCAAAACGCGTCGTCGGCGACGATTGTGTGGTTGAGACTGATATATTTCGCGATGGCCATGAAGTGATTCGGGCAGCGGTAAAGTGGCGCCGCAAGGCGGACGCCATTTTTGATGAAGCGCCGATGATGCCCGTTGGCAACGATCGCTGGCGGGGCCAGTTTCCCTTGCGCGAAAATACCCGCTACCTCTTTACTATCGAAGCATGGACTGATCGCTACGCCTCGTGGAGACAGGATTTCACCAAAAAGGCCGTCGCCGGGCGCGACGTCGCCTCCGATTTACTGGAAGGAATTCGCCTGCTGCAGGAACTCGGCGCCAGGACCACCGGCCAAGTGCGTAAGACGCTCGAAGCTGCGCTGGCGAAGGCGCGCGAATGCCTGGAGCGACGCCCGGCCGACGCCGCGGACTTCCTCGGCAGCGAGGAAATTGAAGCGATTGCGGCGCAATACGGTGAACGCTTCGAGGCGAATAGTTACTCACAGGTTCTGGAGGTTATCGCCGATCGCACGCGCGCACGCTTTGGCGCATGGTACGAAGTATTCCCGCGCTCGTTGGGAAAGCCGGGGCAGCCGGCAACGCTTCGCGTGGCTGAGCGTCATCTGCCTTACATTCGAGACCTCGGTTTTGACGTGGTGTACGTGACCCCGATCCATCCAATCGGCCTCACTAACCGCAAGGGCCCTAACAATCGCCTGGCGGCTGACGGCTCGTCGCCCGGCAGTCCATGGGCGATCGGAAGTCCCGCCGGCGGCCATACTGCGATCGAACCATCACTGGGGACGATGGCTGACTTCGAGCATTTTGTGGCCACCGCGAAGCGTCTGGGACTCGAGATCGCGCTTGATTTCGCTATCCAGGCCTCACCCGACCATCCTTGGGTCCGCCAGCACCCGGAATGGTTTCGGCATCGCCCCGATGGTTCGATCAAATACGCGGAAAATCCGCCCAAGGAATACCAGGACATTTACCCAATCAACTTCGACAGCGAGCATCAGCTCGAGTTAATCGAGGAGCTGCGCGGCACGGTGATGTTTTGGGTTGAACGCGGCGTGAAGATTTTTCGCGTCGATAATCCGCACACCAAACCGGTGCGATTCTGGGAATGGCTGATTGGCGCAGTTCAGGCCCGCAACCCTGAGGTAATTTTTCTGTCGGAGGCATTTACCCGGCCGAAGGTAATGAAGATGCTGGCGAAAGCCGGCTTTTCACAGTCGTATACCTATTTTACCTGGCGAAATAACAAGTTCGAAATTACTGAATATTTGGATGAACTCGCGCACAGCGATGTAGTTGAGTATTTGCGTCCGAATTTCTTTGCTAATACCCCGGATATTCTCACCGACGTTCTGCAGACAGGGGGGCGCCCAGCTTTCAAGATGCGGCTGGTGCTCGCCGCGACGTTGTCATCGTCCTACGGAATATATAGCGGTTACGAACTGTGCGAGAACGCGGCGGTACCCGGAACCGAGGAGTACCTGGATTCGGAGAAATACCAGATAAAGGCGCGCGATTGGGATCGTCCGGGCAACATCAAGGAATTCGTCGCTCTACTGAACCGGATTCGCAACACTAACCCGGCGCTTCATCAATTGAGCAACATACAGTTTCTGCCTGCGGACAACGATCAGATTCTCTTCTATGCCAAAACCACCGCCGACCGCAGCAACGTACTCTTGATCGCGCTAAACCTCGATCCGTTGCAGTGGCATGAATGCACGGTGACGGTGCCGCCCAGCCTGCTTGGAATCGCCCCGGGACAAAACTATCGCGTCGTCGATCTGCTGACCGGTTCGGCCTATACCTGGGGCGAGCGCAATTACGTTAGACTCAACCCACAGGCTGAACCGGCACATATCATGAGGGTCGAGAGGGGGGCATGAACCGCCGTAACCATATTTCTGAACATGCACTATGGTATAAAGATGCGATCTTCTACGAGGTTCGCGTCCGTTCCTTCTATGATGCTTCCGGCGACGGCATCGGCGATTTCGCTGGACTGACCCAGAAACTGGATTACCTGCACGACCTGGGCGTCACCGCGCTCTGGCTGCTGCCGTTTTATCCGTCAGCGTTGCGCGACGACGGCTACGACATTTCCGATTACATGGACGTGCATCCTGATTGCGGCACTCTGCACGAATTCAAGACCTTTTTGCGCGAGGCGCACCGGCGCGGGTTGCGGGTCATCACCGAACTGGTGATAAACCACACCTCGGATCAACATCCGTGGTTCCAGCGCGCGCGGCGGGCATCCAAGGGAGACCCGGCCCGCGACTATTTCGTCTGGAGTGATTCGGCCGAGGGCTATGGCGGCGCACGCGTTATTTTTCAGGATTTTGAGCCATCGAACTGGACATGGGACCAACGGGCGAAAGCCTATTACTGGCATCGCTTTTATTCCCATCAGCCCGATTTGAATTTTGATAACCCTGAGGTGCGTAAGGAGGTGCTCCAGGTATTGGATTTCTGGTTCGAGATGGGAGTGGATGGCCTGCGTCTGGACGCGGTGCCCTATCTCTACGAACGCGAGGGCACCAATTGCGAGAACCTGCCGGAGACCCACGCTTTCCTGCGGGAGCTGCGCTCCCATGTCGACCGCCAGTTTCGCGACCGGATGCTGTTGGCAGAAGCTAATCAATGGCCTGAGGATGCGGTCTCCTATTTCGGCGAAGGGCACGAATGCCATATGGCATTCCATTTTCCACTCATGCCGCGGATCTTCATGGCGGTACGAATGGAAGACCGCTTTCCGATTACCGATATCTGGGCGCAGACCCCGCCGATCCACGAAACCTCTCAGTGGGCGTTGTTCCTGCGCAATCATGACGAACTCACACTCGAAATGGTGACTGATGAAGAGCGCGATTACATGTATCGAGCGTATGCCCAGGAATCGCGCATGCGCGTCAACCTGGGCATTCGCCGCCGGCTGGCGCCATTGCTGGGCAATAACCGGCGTGCGATCGAATTAGTTCACGGTTTGCTGTTCGCGCTGCCGGGAACCCCGGTGCTCTACTACGGCGACGAGATTGGAATGGGCGATAATGTCTATCTCGGTGATCGGGACGGGGTGCGAACGCCGATGCAGTGGAGCGGCGACCGCAATGCCGGCTTCTCCATAGCCGACTCGCAGCGCCTGATCCTCCCGATAATAATTGATCACGAGTACCATTATCAGACTGTTAATGTCGAAGCGCAGGAGCGCAACCGGCATTCGCTCTTATGGTGGATTCGGCGGCTGATCGCGATGCGCAAACAGTTCAAGGCGTTTGGCCGCGGCTCCATCGAATTCCTGTCCCCGGACAATCCGCGAGTGATCGCTTTCATCCGCAGTTATGACAACGAGCAGATCCTGGTGGTCGCCAACCTGTCGCGCTTCGTGCAATATGTCGAGCTCGATTTATCGCGTTTCAAGGGAAGCGCGCCTATTGAACTGTTCGGCCGCACGCAGTTTCCCCGAATCGGCGAGCTGCCCTACTTGCTGACGCTCGGTCCCCACATGTTCGACTGGTTTTCGATCGAACAGCGCGAAGATACTGCGCACTTCGACATTCGCCCGCATCATGTGCCGCGGTTCGAGGTGGCAGAGACCTGGGATCGCTTCATTCGTGGCGAAGACCGCGAACGACTCGAAGCCATCCTGCCCGACTACTTGCCTAATTGCCGCTGGTTCCGCAGCAAGGCGCGGCAGGTCAAGACCACCCGCATCACGGAGGTCCTGCCCGTCTCAGAGGAGGGTCTGAATTCATACCTCAGCCTGGTCGATGTCGAATACGGCGATAGCGAACCTGAAACCTACGTGCTGCCACTGGCCGCCATCGACAATCACGAATCTCACCATCATCCGGTAGCTACTCACTCGGCCCTCGCTCACCTGCGATCGGCCCGGCGCCTCGGCCATGCTGAAGGGCATAATGGCTATACGGAGCAGGTAGTCTTTGACGCCACCGGTGACAGGCAATTTGAAAGCGCGATGCTCGGCGTCATCGAGCATCGCAGGCGTTTGCACGGAATGCGGGGCGAGGCAGTCGGCGCGGTCTCGAGCGCATTCCACTCGATCATGCCGCCGGGGGCGGCGGCGGGTGAACCGCACCTGCTGAAGGCGGAGCAGAGCAACTCCTCAATCGCCTACGGGCATGATCTCATTTTCAAGCTTTTCCGCCGCATCGAGCCCGGGATTAGCCCCGACCTCGAAATCAGCCGGTTCTTGACTGAGCGCGCCGGCTTCAACCATACGCCCAAGCTCGCTGGTTGGCTTGAGTATCGTGTAGGACGGGCAGAACCGCTCACCATCGGTATCATGCACAGTTTCGTGCACAACCATGGCGATGCCTGGGAATACACCCGGCGCGAGCTGAATCGCTACTTCGAGCGCGCGGCGACCCGGACCCAATTGGTCCCGCCCCCTGGCAAACCCCTGGTCGAGTTATTGGCTGAAAAATCGCCCGATCGCGCGGGCGCTGATATGATCGGCGTCTATCTCGATATCGCGCGCCTGCTAGGTCATCGCACCGCCGAACTCCACCTAGCGCTCTGCTCGGACGAGGAGGACGCTGCCTTCGCGCCCGAACCGTTTTTGCCTCAACTACGCTCGATCTACCAGTCAATGCGAAATCTGACGGGTCGCACCCTCCGGCTGTTGCGCGGCCGGCTTTCAACTTTGCCGGAAGAAACCAGGAAACGGGCGGCACGGCTGAGTGCGCACCAGGAGCAAATCAGCGCGTGTTTCGACGCAATGCTCAAGCGCAGCACCAGCGTCGTTCGTATTCGCACCCACGGCGACCTTCATCTTGGCCAGTTGCTTTACACCGGCAAGGACTTCTTCATAATCGACTTCGAGGGCGAGCCGGCACGGCCGCTCACCGAACGCCGGCGCAAGCGGCCGGGCCTTCGCGACGTAGCCGGAATGCTGCGTTCGTTTCACTACGCCGCCTTTGGCACCTTGCTGGAAGAAACGCAGAGCGGCGCTTTGGGTGGGCGCGATTTTGCCTCGATGGAGCCGTGGGCACGGCTGTGGCAGGAATGGACCTCGTGGGCGTTCCTCAAGGCTTACCTGGAAACCGCAGGCGAATCACCAATCGTGCCTGAGGATCGCGCGGAGCTTAAGGCATTGCTCGATGCGTTCGTTCTGGACAAAGCGATTTACGAGCTGGGATACGAACTAAACAACCGTCCCGACTGGGTAACGATACCGATGCACGGAATCGAGCAAATAGTGGGAATATCCGGTGACTGAGGATATCCGGTGACTGAGGGTGAAAGTCTCAGCCCTGTATAGGCGGCGGTACGGCGACACCAGCGGGTCTCTTCAGTGGAACCGATGCCCCAAATCTGAATCGGAGGGCCCATCACTAAGCTTCGGCGCCGGTCTTAGATTGTTTTTCGGCCGGACTTCGACCGAGCCCTTGATCCTGATGATTCGCTGGAGTGCGTCAAACCAGAAGGGTGCTCCAAACAAAGTCGCCACCGCCACAATCAGCCAACCGGCGATAAGAGCGAGGAGGGGCAGACCACCGCCGGTGAAGTCCTTGAGGTCTTCGCGGTGCCAGCCAATGGGCAGGTCAAGCGCCTCCAGCGTCTTGAGGGTTTTGCCCATATCCATACTTGCGAGGGTCCTTCTGAGGGGCGATTTCCTTGACTAACATCGGCTGCCGCCAGAGGGTCTTGCCTATGTTGATAGCGTTCACGTTGAGGCCGGCGGCGATGATCAGCCCGATTATGAAACCACAAAGCTGGGTTCTCCGCTTGTAGGCGCCGCCGACCCGAGCCATCGCATTATCGAACCAGCTCGCGCCAGCGCGGCTCAGGGCCTTTTCGCTTGCAGTCGATGACGATTCGAATTAACAAACGGCTTGAGAGTTTCTGAGCTCGTAGCTCGCGCTCCGGATTCGCGAGCGATTCGGCGAGCACAGATGAGCGAAGCAGCCGAGAGGCGGGCGTTACTCTCGTCTCTGATTAAGGAGGTTATCATGCCGTCATTCGAACGCGCGGGCGTTACCTTGTATTACGAGGAATTTGGTGCCGGTCACCCGCTGTTGTTGTTTGCGCCGGGCGGGATGCGCTCCGCCATCGACTTCTGGCATCGCAGTCCGTTTGACCCGACGCTTGAATTGGCAGCCGATTTCCGCGTAATCGCGATGGATCAGCGCAATGCGGGCCGCTCCCATGGACCGATTAGCGCCGCTGACGGCTGGCATACCTATACGTCGGACCATCTTGCGCTGCTCGATCATCTCGGGATTCAGCGCTGCCATATAATGGGAGGGTGTATCGGCGGCTCTTATTGTTTCAGCATGATCAAGACGGCTCCCGCGCGCGTGAGCGCGGCGGTGATCCAGAATCCGATCGGACTCAAGGACAATCGCGACGCGTTTCGCGAAATGTTTGACGGATGGGCCCAGGAATTGAAAGCCCAGCGCTCCGGATTGGATGACCGCGCACTAGCGAGCTTTCGCGAAAACATGTACGGCGGCGATTTTGTCTTTACGGCTTCGCGTGACTTCGTTGCGTCCTGCACTACGCCGATGATCCTGCTCAACGGCAGCGACATGTATCATCCAGCCGAGATTTCGGCGGAAATCGCGCGGTTGAATCCACGCATCGAAGTAATCCCGGATTGGAAAACGCCTGATGCAGCGAAAGAGGCGGTCAAGCAGGTCCGCGCTTTCCTGAAAAAGCACACCGGCTAGTTCTGTCAGCTCAGCTGGAGCCGGGAGCCGCCTGCTCAAACCCAGTGCCCTCAGCGCCTATTCAATGGCGAGGCTTGCGAAGGAGACTGCTGATTCGGTCTGAGGTTCCATCGCAATATCGTGCATCAGCAGGCGGGCGCGATGATCGCGCAGTAGTTCCAGCTGGGTGTACATCGGCGATAAGCCACAGATTTTGCGCGCGTCGCGATCCTTGGCGACGTCGGCGAAAAAGCCCTCGGGGTCGCCGCGCTTGATATTTTCGATGAGCGCGAGGTCCTCTTGTTTGATCCACTGAGCCACTTTATCGTCAACGCTGAAGGGATCCCCGAATTTCTTGCCGACGTGGGCGAAGTCGACCCCGGCGATGATGAGCACGCGGCGCGACTCTGCCTCAAGCTCGCCGCGCAAGGCCTCAAGAAAACCGCCCACGCGCGCATCGCAGGCCGGCGTTTCACCACTTAAGATCATCTCGTGGAAGGAACCGACCAGGATCGGCACGACCTGGTAGCCGATAGTCCCCAAAGCCCAGGCCAGAAACAGCTCCTGAAATTCAATCGAATGCTCGTTGCGATGCACCAACTCCTGTTCAAACAGATCGCCGTCTTTGTAGCGCCCGGCCAGGCGCTCGACGAATTCACGGTCCGTCCGGACGACGCCGAGCGGGGTAGCATAGTCCTTACGGGTCGCGGTGAATAACTGCGGCCCGACCCCGAAATGCGACGTGCCGAGAATAACCACCAACTCAGGACGCTCGCGCGTCAGCAATTCCGCATAGCCATGGGCGTAAGCAGCGCCACCGCGGCGCGGATCGATGTGCGGCGAAATCAACCCGCTCAGCGCGGTGCCGTCGCTGCGAGGCGTCGGAATCTCGCCGGGAGCGCCGGGACGCTTGAAGAAGGCGGCAATCTCCTGCCGAAGCTGGATCGGATCCTTTTCGTAGGCGAGACCGGCCAACGCGGCGGGCCGTTGCGGGTTGCGCGCGAACTCCTCCGCTACCGCGCGCACCCGTTCCGCATATCGCGTTGAATCGAGAAAGTAAGCTCGATCCAATGCCTCGATCAGCTGCTGGATCTGCTCCGAAGGTAGAATTTCGCCGAAGCGCTGCGCGAATGCGGCCTGAAGATCAAGCCGCTCATTAGTGCCGTCCATGTTGGCGACGAGGAAATAGGCACCCATTCCAATCAGGATCGGTTCGGGCGCGATGCCGGTTGGATCACGCAGTAAGATGAAGGTTTGCCCCTGTTGCTCGACCGGGAATGCTTCGACGGCTCTGATCTTCGGCTTGTCCATCAACCTCGGCGAATATGCTCCATACCGAACTTAACTGGCGGTGAGCCAATTGACATGTCTCAAATGCTAGGGGCTGAATGAGAATCCGGCAAGAGCCCTAGGCAAATCGGTTGACTTTGAGGTAGGCGCACTTGTTGGTCACCCTCGCGCTTGGCTGCTGCGCGGAAGGTTCCGAATCAGGGGATTTCTCGCGCGTTTTCTGTCTGAATACCGCCAGGCGCGATGCGATGCGCCCTGCCAATGCACGCGCGGAAATGACATGCCTGCGTATCCGCTCGCGACGCTGGACAGTGGGCGCTCTCACGGTCAACACTCTAGTCTAGATGACGCAACGGTATCGGCATGGCCCGCGTGCTTCCGGCACTCGCCGCACACAAGAGCAGCGGGCAAACCGCAGGACTCCCCGAATTCGCTACCGGGTCGCGCTGACCAGTGAACTGCAACCAGGCGAATCGAGAAAGTTCCTGCTGCCGATTCGAGGCGTCGATGAGGAATGCTTTCTGATCAATTACGAGGGGAAGTTTCACGCCTACTTGAATCGCTGCCGGCACGTTCCGCTCGCGATGGATTGGGTCGATAATCAATTCTTTGCGGAACAGGGCCGCTATCTCATGTGCCAGACCCATAACGCCTACTATCAGCCTGACAGCGGCGAATGCGTCGCCGGACCACCGGGCACCTGCGGCAAATTCCTCTATCGAGTACCACTCGAAGTGATCGACGGCACAATCTACGCAACGCCGCCCGAGGAGCAATTCGAAGACGGGTGAAGCAGAGGAAGGCAGCAACACGAAGTTGAGGGAAAGAACTTTCTCAATCCTTCCCGCTTGTTCCTCCGCCATTGCGGTAGAAATTGGTGTGCCAGGTGACTTCGGCGTAAGGCTCGCCGTCCGTTTCGACGAATACCGCCGCGCTGACCGTCATCAGATCTCGTCCCGGCAGGACGTCGCAGTGGAGATCGGTCAACTCGTCAAGCGTACTCGGCCGGGCGACGCCGCCGAACCCGAAAAACCCATGCGTGCGAAAATGGAGATAAGCGGTTAGCTCTGCATGGTCGGGACCGCCTATCGACTTCACCTTGATGAGTTGACGCTGGTCGCTCGCCTCGCGACGGTCCGCGACTGCGCTCTCCGCGAACGTCAGTTGCCATTTGCCGTTGTAGCCCGCCTGCTTGTAACAAAGAGTGTAGGTCTTGGTCAGCCAGATAAGGCGGCCCATATCCGGGCTGAGCGGCTGAATTGAATCAACGCGCGGGACCGACCCTGACCAGCATCCCCGAAAGACCTCTGGTAGCGGAATTTCACGCGTGTTGCCTTGTGGTCCCGGCAATTGCGAGGGCAAGCCAGGCATTTCACCCGGCTGGTGCGTTATTGGTGGAGGGGTTGGGCGGACTGGGGGAATTTGCTGCGACGGCAGCGTTTCTAATTGCGCGGCGCGCGCTGGCGCGGAAAGAGTGCCAAGGACCAGAACCAATGCGGCCGCAACGATCTGCCGCCTGCCGGCGCACGCCATTTTTTCCGCCGCAGGGGTGGCGATAACTCCAGCGTCACGGCCGTTGACTATTCGTATTCGTCGCCGAAATGGGCGCGCACAATCCGTGCCTTCAGGTATTCGAGCGTGCCAAGATCCTCGACGATATCGCCGCCGGTATCATAGAAGAACAATTCGCCATTCTTGGTGCGCCCGACAGCGATAATCCATTCAAGATCGTCCCGGTCTTCGAGCAGATAATTGATAGTTTGGGCAACGCCACGGCCTGGAATAATCGTGATTTTTGGACGCGCTAATTTTTCCTGCTTCGGCATCGCTTTGGTTAATACCTCTGGCGGGAAGGCGGAACCATCTTCGCCTAGATTACGGACGCCATTAAGCCTAAGTCAATAGCAGGCTGGTGATGATTTCGATGTGGTGAGTGTTGGGAAAGAAGTCGAATGCGCTCACACGTTCAACTTTATAGCCTTTCAAAATCAGTTGACGCAAGTCGCGCACCAAGGTCGATAGATTACACGACACGTAAATCAGCCTTCGCGGTTTGAGTTTCGCCATTGGCTCGACGAGCTGAGCCGCGCCGGCCCGCGGCGGATCCAGGATCAACACATCAGGACGATAACCCGTCTGCCGCAAAAAATGCAGGCCTTCGGCCGCGCTAATCGCAATGAACTGCGTCTCTTTCAGCTCCATCCGCTTTGCGTTTGCGCGCGCCGCCTCGATCGCCAGCGCGTCGCGGTCGAGGCCGATAACAGAGGCGTCCCGCCTTGCCGCGGGCAAGCTGAAATTTCCGGTGCCGCAGAAAAGATCAAGCACTTGCGTGGAGGGCGAAATTTCAGTCAACTGCATGACCTCCGCGACCAGTTTACGATTCTGCGGCCGATTCACCTGGCTGAACAGATCGGCGTCGGCTTCAATCGTGCAGCCGGGCTCGGGCTCGCACGCGATTCGAACGTCGCCGAACAACTCTCGCACGGCGCCGCTGCGGAGGATCAAGCCTGCGCTGCCGTTCGCGATCATCTGGCGTGCGATTTTACGTTCGATTTCGCCAGGCGCCTTCATCAACCTGGCGATCAGCACTTCCCCTTGCTCTCCCTCGACCACTTCTATTTCCGAGCAATTGCGACCGAGCGCACGCGCCAAAACGGCCGCCCCTGCAATCGGCGGCGTGGCAACCAGGCAAGCCTCAACAGCAACGAACGAATTGCTTCCGGGATGATGAAAGCCTATTTTGCCAGCCGGCCCGGTTTTTAATCGCACCCGCGAACGGTAGTGAAATTCCGCCGGCGCCGGCTCAACCAGTCCATCAAGGCCGAGTTCGATTCCCAGGGTGTGGCGAAATTCTGCTGCGAGCACTTCGGCTTTGAAGCTGGCTTGGGCATCGTATCGAATGTGCTGCCAGTCACATCCGCCACATGTTGCAGCATACGGGCAAGGGGACTCACGGCGTTCCGGCGCCGGTTGCACGACGCGTACGAGCTTGCCGAGCGCATAATCGCGCTTCTGCGACCGGGTCTCGATCTCAAGCACGTCGCCTGGCACCGCGGCCGGAATCATCACGCTTTTCCCATCGACGCGTGCGATTGCGCCGGGTCCGAACGTCATAGCCGATACTTGGACCTGTCGGGTTTCGATTGTAGGATTCACACAGAGACTATTATAGCGGGTCGCGAGGGGTCGACCTCGATGCTGCGGCGGAATTTTCGGTGAGGAGGGTAGAGAAAAGTTCAACGCGCGGCCCGGACTCCTCCTTCGCTCAACTACAAAGAGACCCTCGCTAGCCTTCGACGGTGAATTGTTGCCTTGAATAATGATGCCACAACGGAAGAAGACGCCGCCGCAGCTTCTGAGGAAGCGTCGCGTCGCCTCACTATTTTTTCAGAACGACTCTTCGCGCGACAGCCGGCTGATTCCGCCGATTTGCTTCCAGCCGGAAAACGGCTGCTGCTCGCGGAGAGCGCTTTCGAGTTCTTTTACACGCGCGAGGAGCCGATAAAAGTCAGATGCCTGGCCGACGGCGACAATGGCGCGATTGTCGAAACAGCGATGCTGGACTGCGCGTTTATTGTCGGCAGCATACTTGAATACTTCCGCGCTAATGAGTTCCCAGCTCGCATCATGCTCCATCCGATTTACCGGGTGGCGCGCGCTCCGAGCGGCGCGATTGCTTCGTTTGAACTGGCAAGCGAGGACGAAAGGCGCGAGTCCTTCACCCATAGCGAACTCGAAGTAGCGCCGGAGCCGGCGCGGCTCAATAAAATCGAAGCCGACTTGCGGCGAATCCTCACCCAAGTGGTCGCGGCCACCGCCGATTTCGGTGCGATGACCGCCCGCGCGCTGCAGATTTGCCAGGAGACCGCGGACAAGCGCGAGTTGGTCGAGATCCGCGATTTCCTCCGATGGCTGGTGCAGGGTGCATATGTTTTTCTGGGCTATCGCCACTACCGGGTTGAACGCGAGCAGGGACAGCAGGTAATCGTGCTCGATAGCGGTAAGAGCCTCGGGATAATGCGCCGCGCAGCGTCGCCCTCTCGCTACGCGCGGCCAGTGTCGCTCGGCGAACTCGACAAAGCCCATCGGAAATTGCTGTTCGAAGGTCCACCGCTGATCGTGGCCAAGACTCATGCCGAATCCGAAGTGCATCGCCGCGCCGCGATGGACGACATCACGATTCGGCGCGTTGATCAGAATGGCCAGGTGAACGGGTTTGATCGCTTCATCGGGCTGTTCACCTCGACCGCTTATTCAGAGGAGGCGCAGCATATCCCGGTACTGCGCAGCAAACTCAATGAGCTGTTGCAGGCTGAAGGCTTGCAGCCGGATATGCATGACTACAAGGCCACGGTCGCGGCCTTCAACAGTTTTCCCAAAGAAGAATTATTTCGTGCCGGGCTCGCGGAGTTGCGCGCGCAAATCCGGCTCGTGCTGGACCTTCAGACCGAAGACGAAGTCCGCTTGAGCCTGCAGAGCGACAGCGTGCGCGGCAATGTGATCGCCCTGGTGATTATGCCGCGCCAGCAATTCTCGGCCGCCGTCCGCATACGCATCCAGGACGCGCTGTGCGAGCGGCTGGGCGGCACGCTCATCTATTATTACCTCGCGTTGGGCATGGGCTATACGGCTCGCCTCCATTTCTGTTTCGCCGCGCCACCGCCGCCCGCCGAGATTCTCCCACTCCTGCGCGCGGAAATTGCCAGCCTGGCACGTTCATGGGACAGCTTGCTGCGCGAGGAGTTGGTTGCCCGTTACAGCCATGATCGAGGCCACGCGCTCGCGGCGCGCTGGATTCCGGCATTCACGGCCAGATACAAAAATACTACGTCGGTTGAAATGGCCCTGGGCGATATCGAGCAGATCGAGCGCCTGCTGCAAGACGGCCGTTTCAGCGTGCTGATGGGCGGCGCCGGCAGCGAAGCCGAACAGAATTTTAGTGAGCTGCGGCTGTATGAGCTCGGCGAGGCACCGCTCCTCTCCGAGTTGATACCGACCCTGCAAAATTTCGGCATTTCGGTAATATCCGAGGACGCCCATGAGTTCCGCCTGGAGCTCGACGGTAAAACGCAGTTGGCGCACGTCCAGGCATTCCGCGTCCGGAGTACTGGCGGCAAACCGCTCGAGCAAGAGCCTGGCGCAGCCCTGATTAGCGATGCGCTGGTGGCGGTGCGCATCGGCCATGCCGAGGACGATCGCCTCAACCTGCTGACTCTGAGCGCCGGCTTATCCTGGCATGAAGTGGCCTTGCTGCGTGCCTACCTTGCGGCCGCGTTCCAAATGAGACTGACCGCGGCCCGCATTGCCACCCAGCGCCCCTTCTTGTCGTGCCCGCAATTGGCGCGGCGGTTCATTGAACTCTTCCGGGCGCGCTTCGATCCGGATCGTGACCCGCCGCCCGGCGAAGCCGCATCGTTGCGCGCAGCCTACCTCGAACAGCTTGGCGCGATTGACAATATCGTCGATGATCGGATGGCACGCACGCTGCTGACGATGCTCGACGCGACCGTGCGCACCAATTTCTTCCAGCCTGTACCGGCGCCCATCCCTTACATCGCGTTAAAATTCGAGAGCGGGCGCATTGCCAATCTCCCCGATACGCCACCGCTGTACGAGCTTCACGTCAATAGTCCGCTGATGGAGGGCTGCCATCTGCGCGCGGGCAAAATCGCCCGCGGCGGCATCCGCCACAGTGACCGCCCTGACGATTATCGCACCGAGATTCTCGACCTGATGAAGACCCAGACCATCAAGAATGCGATCATAGTACCGGTCGGTGCCAAGGGCGGTTTCATCGTCAAGCCTCATCCCGGCCGCCCCGCCGATCCACGGACCGTCGTTGAAGCTTACCGCATGCTGATCGGCGCGATGCTGGATCTCACCGACAACGTCGTGGCTCAGCAGCGAGTGACACCGGCGCGCGTTAAGACCTACGACGACGATGGCCCCTATCTGGTGGTGGCGGCGGACAAGGGTACCGCCAGCTACTCGGATACCGCCAATGCGATTGCGGCACGCCGCAATTTCTGGCTTGGCGATGCATTCGCGTCGGGCGGCGAGCACGGTTACGACCATAAAAGAATGGGCATCACCGCGCGAGGTGCCTGGGAGTCGGCCCGGCGTCATCTGCGCGAGATGGGCCGCGATTTGCGCGGCGCCGCGGTCACGATGATTGGAATCGGCGACATGTCGGGCGACGTTTTCGGCAACGGCTTGCTGCAATCCGACAACATCAAGCTCGTCGCCGCCTTTGACCATCGCCATATATTCATCGACCCTGACCCCGATCCAAAAGCGAGCTACGCTGAACGAAAGCGCCTGTATCGGCTGCCCAACTCGCAGTGGTCCGATTACACGCCGGCGCTCATCAGCAAGGGCGGCGGCGTCTTTCGCCGCGGCCAAAAGCGCATTGTGATGAGCGTGCCAGCGCGAGCCGCGCTGAAATGCGACGCCGCCGATGTCGACGCCGACACCCTCATCCAGCTTATACTGCGCGCCGACGTGGACATGCTGTACAACGGCGGCATCGGCACCTATGTCCGCGCCAGCGGCGAGACCGACGCGGAGGTCGCCGATCATGCGAACGACGCCTGCCGAATCACCGCCGGCGAACTACGCTGCAAAATCGTGGTCGAAGGCGGTAATCTCGGCTTGACCCAGAAGGCTCGCGTTGAATACGCCTTGCGCGGCGGCCGCATTAATACCGACGCGATCGACAATTCGGCCGGCGTCGGCATGTCGGACCACGAGGTCAATCTCAAAATCTTGCTGCAGCCGGTGCTCGCGCGCGGTGAACTGAGCTTTGACGAGCGCAACCGCCAACTCGCCGCTGCCGCCGAAGAAGTGGCGCGCAGCGTTCTGCAAAATAACCGCGACCAGGCGCTCTCGCTAAGCCTGGAGCAGCGCCGCAGCCATTACTCACTCGCGACGTTCAACGAGCATCTGACTGCGATTGAGCAGCGCGGCCTCTTGCGTCATCAGGATACGGCCCTGCCGAGCCATGAACAGTTGCCCGAGCGGCGCGCGAGGCAGGCCGGGCTGACACGTCCGGAACTGGCGCTGCTGACGGCTTACACCAAGATCGATTTGGCTTTGCGGTTGGGGACTACGCCGCTGGCTGAGGATCCTTATCTCATTGAGCATTTCCTGAAGCCGTACTTTCCTCCGCACATCGCATCTGCCTTCTCCGGCGATATTGCGCATCATGGGCTGCGGCACGAACTGGTCGCAACATTGATAGTAAACGAAATGGTCGACCTGATGGGCTTGCTGTTCGTGTTCGAGTTGATGCGTGATTACGGCGTCCGCGAGGATGAGGCGGTACGCGCCTTCCTGATTGCCGAGGGAGTGCTGGATATCCGGGGGCGCGCGGAGAGTCTCAAGGGCGGCGCGCAGGAACTGACGGCCGAGGCCGAAATAGGTGCTTTGCTTGGAATGGAGCGGGCAGTGCGTCACGCCTGCGCATGGGCGCTGACCAACACGCTGGAACCAGGCTCGCTTGGCGAGGTCGTGCGCCATTTCAAGCCGGCCTTTGACCAGCTTGCGCCGCAATTCGAAACTCTCCTCACAGGCGGGGAGCTCGCACGCTTCGAACACACTTACCGTGAGCTGCGAGTGGCGGTCCATCACGAGGAGCTTGCGCTCAATCTCGCGCGGCTGTCTTTCGCCCAGCATTTGCTCAATGTGTTGACGCTCAGTTTTTCGCTGGCAATCGAGCCGCTTGAAGTTGCGCAGATTTATTTCGGATTGAGCGAGCACATCGAATTCGCCATGCTTGAAAACGCGATTGATGGCATCCGCACCGATGACCGCTGGGAGCGGCGCGCGGCGAGCGACATGGCAGCTGAACTGGTGTGGGCGCGGATGCAATTGTGCCGGTCGGTGTTGACCCGCGACCGTGATACGCGTCCATTACCGGCTCGGCTGGCAGATGGGCGTGAGCGGCGCGCTGCCGAGGTCGAGCGCCTGATGGACGAGATGCGCGCATTACCATCGGTCGAATTGCCGCCACTCCAGGTTGCTGTCCGCGCGCTGGCCCGCCTCGCCGCCGGCTCGTGAAGCAATTGAACCGGCAACAGCGGCGGCGAACTGTCTCAAACCCTCTCCCTGTCAGGGAGAGGGTCATTACTCAGTCGGAGCGAGGGCGCGGTGATTCAGGAACAAGGAAGCTCCGCATCCCACGATTTTAGCGGTCGCGCCATTGACCTATGGATGGTAACAGCCGGTTTTCCTATTCCTGTCGACAATGCGGCCGGTGCTGTCACGACCAGGTGATCACGCTCTCGCCCTATGACGTGATACGCCTGGCGCGTGCGGCCGGCCTTTCCACCGGCGAAGTGATCGCGCGGTACACAATTCGCCGGGGCTCGATTCTCAAGTTCAACCAAGATGGCAGCTGCGCGGCCTTGAACGGAACGGCTTGCACGCTGCATTCGGGACGGCCGCTGGCCTGCCGGCTTTATCCGTTAGGGATGGAAGCCGATCGGCGAGGGACGGAACGGTACCTGCGGCTCGAGCCCGCCGCCGGATCGCGCGGCATCTGCGGCGATCATGGGAGTGTTGAAGATTTCCTCGCGACGCAGGGCGTTGAACCGTACCTGCGGACAAACCGCCGCTACGCGAGCCTGCTTGGCGTCTTTCGGTATCGAATCGCCGAGTTGACCGATTTCGATATCGTCGAGCCGCGCGAGTTCTGGCGAGTCGCGGCGCGTGAAGCGCTGGCCGAGATCAATTTCGACTTCAATCCGATTATTGAAGCACTATTCAACCCGGATAGCCTCGGCTGCCGCGGCAACTCGGAGACTGAGTTCATCGATCAGCATGTGGGGGAAATCGAGCGGCAGATCCATATGGAAACCGATCCTACTATACTCGCAGCTGCCGCGGTGATGCTCGCGGTCAGCCTCGGCTACTCGCCCGCCGAGGTCATGATTGGCGCTTCCCCGCCCGAATCCTCCGATCAAACAGCCGGGCAGGAACTCCGCTAGTAGATCATTCGCCGGCCTGAAGGATTACTCGATGGTGTGGTCGCCAGGTTCCGGCGATTTCGACGACGGTTGAGGATCCATACGTCGAAGCCCTTGGCATTGCCAATTCCCCCGAGAAGCGTCTGAACTTGAACGTGAATTAATTTTGGTGGTATCTCCCCCGGGTTCCGACTCGAGACACTAGATAGGACCATCCAAGGTAGCTTTCAACATTAAATCTACCCGCGTTCGCAATGTAGAGTTCGGTCCCACCAACCTGTTCGTAAATCTGAACCTTGTACTGACCGTCAGCAGCGGGAGTCAGTGCAGCGAACACATCCTCAAATTCTCCGAAAGGTACAAACAGAGGCTCCGACTGGCCGTCCCGGAAAAAGCAGATTGCGCTGTTGCGCCCCTCGAGGGACTGAAGATCGATCTTGCCGAGGCCGTAAAACGTGTGGTTACCCGGATGCTTTTTGGGAATATCGAAAGTATAACCGAGCTTTTCGATCCGCGACGTCAAAAAGCGACTCGCTGTTCTTGAGCTTGTGAAGCGCGCCAAACCGCTTCTTCAAGTCTTAGAGAAAAGCTACCTTTATCAAGTTCGGCACGGCAGGGGAGCTAATGGGCTATTTGCGCTAATTCGTTCCCGAGTTGTTCGTTATCGCCAATGGTCTTCGAAGCAACCCGATGGCAGGTCCTTTTTCGCCTCTTTGATGATGAAATAGATGCCTTATGAAGTGCGTATCGATCTCTCTCTTTCCCTGCCCTGAGGATCACTCGATGTATACCTCCGCAGGTCCTCGCACCAGCCCAATAATCTGTTCCTCACTGAACCGGCTCGCCTTCATCCCGTCCTAGCGCTCTCCGTAACGGACCGTACCTTACAATCGCGGGTGCTTTCGGGGAGTAGGTCAATGGAGTTCCTGTCAAACCAATGCGGGACATTCATTTCGATGCGGATCTCAACTCCCCGGATCCTGGCTTTGTGAATAGAAGATCTAGCGTCAGATCGACTAGGTAGTTCCGAACTCTCACGTACGAATCTGTTACCTTCACGCCGAATTTGTAGTTCAGGCCTTGTTCCTTGTTCAATTTGTCCATTTCAGCCTTGTTCATCTCTTCAGCCAAACTCAAATCGAACAGCGGACGCCACTGCGGCATCTGTTGTTCCTGCTGTTGGTATGTCCATCCAACTTGGTAGTTATTGTTTAGGATGAGACGGACGTCTTGGAACGAAAGGGCCGCCACCACATCGCGCACGTCGGCCGCTGGCAGGGGAAGCGTCCTAGCGCGGATCTCAACTCCTCCTATCTTTATCGACTCGCTCCTCGACGCGATGTCGGGTAGCCGGTTAAAGAGTTGACGTAGCGGGCCATAGAAGATGATCAAGACAACGAAAGCAAACACTGGCCAAGCAAGAGCTCTAGTAAGGTCGGTGATTTCTTTCATGGTGCGAGGCATCTCCTGCTTTCGACGAAACATCGCTGGGCCCGCCAAATTTTAACAGGTTGCTGCGCCAGGTCGAGGATGAGCGCCGTTCACTGGTCATCGACACAGGCGACGCGCGGTGTCCCTGAGGATCCGCGGCCACGTCCGGAGCCGGAAGTGCTCAGGCTTGTCGACGAAGAATCGCAACGCAACCGACAATCTGACCCCCCGGCAGATTGCCGAGGTCATAAAGCCCACACGAGCGCCACAATTAAGCCGTGCTTGAATGCTCGCGCTCTAGCTTGTGCTAATACAAACTGTAGCCCTTTTATTCTATGGAGCAGAACAGAATGCCGCTTATGCTTCGTATCTTGATGGGTAGCCTCACTTGGTGTTGCCTCTGGGCCATCAGTGTATTCGCACAAACGACAGCTTCTACGCTCCGGCCATGCTGTGAGGTAACAAACCTCGGGCTGCAAAAGATAGCACTGAAGCAGTACAAGAGATCGGGGCAATACGACCGGGATATCAAGACCGTAGTCGATCAGGCCAAGAGTTATCTTGCGCTGGAAGCGGGTCGCAAAGGCCGACTCGCGATCGTGCTCGATATTGACGAGACCGCGCTTTCAAACTGGCCGAGGATCGAAGCAGACGATTTCGGATTCTTCAGTGCCGGGGACTGCAAATTAAAATCGGACGGAACTGTTCAAGCTCCTTGTGGGTGGGACAAGTGGATCGGTCTGAAACAGGACCGCCCAATCGTGCCGACCCGTGAGCTTTACGATCAGGCCAGGAAACAAGGGCTGAAGGTCTTCTTCATTACCAATCGCAATGAATCACAACGGGCAGTGACCGCCAAAAACCTGAACACGGTGGGTTACGAGGGATTCAGCGACGAAGACTTAATCATGACGCCGGACAAATTGGGCGGTGGCAGGAATCCCCGGCTGATTGCTTGCTTCAAGAGTCAAGCGCCGACTGCTTGCTTCAAGACCGAGATGCGAGGGGAGATCGTCGATCGCGGATATACGATCATTCTGAATATGGGCGATCAGGACAGCGACCTCTCCGGTGGTTACGCGGAACGAACCTTCAAGCTGCCCAACCCCTTTTATTACGTGCCGTGAGGATTGATCGCCCGTGCATTCTAACCAGTGAGCACCGAAGTCTTGCCATTGGTTTACGAAAGGTGAACGAAAGTTGACAAGAGTGAGGCGAACTGGCAGAAGACAGAACTACCACTGCGAGTGCCAACGGGGGATCGATGGGCTACGCCAAATTGCCTTACGGTTTGTTCGGAGTCTTGGTGGCAGCAGCGATTGTAGGCTGCACGGTGCGGACCTACTACGTTAAGAAGCCGTACGAAGACTCTGTCAGTCATCAGGTCAACGGGATCGCTTGGATGATGCCGGCGCACCAGGAGGATATTGACTATTCCTTTTCTTGCATCGATAAGGGCAAACTTCACGATGTGATCGAGCACGACGAGGAGTTCGCCCGGGTCAAGTACGATGATCAGCGTTCAATATCCGGGCACGTGTGCGCACCCCCAGGTTGTATCGAGCAGGCCGCCGACAAGGAGATTCGAAAGGACCATCTCGATTGCGACGAAGTGAGGAAATCGCCGCAAGATCCGAGTCAATGCGCCCCCCAGCCACAATCGTTGCCCGAGCTGCTGAATCCACCTACCAACGAGCTTTTCCAATGGCTGGGACAGCCGGCAAAGTCTGGCAAGACCCCGACCTGGCGTGCCTGCCTTACCGAGGTGTCTCCCCGAGACGGGGAAGGGCAGCGTAACCTGTGTAATCTGCCGGGCGACGATCAGCATCCGCACATCGGTTATCAGCCATTTAATGAATGGGCTTTCACCGCGAGGCGAATGCTGTGCGAGAATCAGGGACTATTCAGAGACTGGACTGGATTGGCCCCTCGCGACCTCACGATCATACCTGAAATTTGGTGGCTGCCCCACGATCGTCAAGCAGCCGCCGCACTCAAACCCGAAAACTACGTTGCCCTGCTCGCCTTGAGTGCGCGTCCTCCCACGCCCGCCGAGACGAAAAAGGGATTCGGCGCGCTTGGGGAACGCGCGCAAGCAGCGCTAATCAATTACGCTGCAAGTACCGGGAAAGCCGGAAGTTCAGCCGCAGAGTCCGCCTCGCCGACCGCCCTGGTAAAGGCGTTGACAAAGGAGCCCGACGCCCCCTTTTCGGGGCAGCGGAAAGTGGAACTGACTATCTCTGGCGCGGTCAATAGCGCCTCGGCGCGGGATCGATTCGAGTACCTTTCCGCCTATGTAAGCATTTCGCCATTGGCTGGCCGCTTGAACGCAAGAGTGTCCCTCGAACGCGAATTGCTCAGGAATTTCGTCAAGCTCTATTATGCCCGCCCGGTCGAGGAAGGGTCAGATCCCGCGACCATCAGCGGGACCATCAGAAGCGATATCCGAACCGCGCTCGATCAACTCACAGTTCACATCGATGCGATCGATACGATAGCGACCCAGAGCACGCTTATTAACCTGGGTACGTTAACCACTGCCGGCAGCCTCACCGCCAGTATGGGTGCTCCGGCGGGCGCTCCGCTTGCCGCCAGCGGGCAGGCTCAACTGAGCGCTACAAGAGTGGAAAATATAGCCAAGGAACTTGACCGTCGATCGGTATGGCTGTCGCGAGAGCGCACCACCCTCCGCATTACTCAGCGTGGAATGATGGAGGCGACGATCTCAGGCAGTATTGTCACCGTGGTCACACTCAGAATTCCAGTCTCTCAAATGTATGCGCTCGAAGTGACATCGGCAAAGGACGACGATGACCCCCCACCTTCGGGCTCAACTTCCGTTCCGCCGGCCAAACCGCCAGTTCCCCCGTCTACCAAACTGACGGTGCCCTCGCCCGTTACAGTTCAAAATCCACCGAAACTAAAATCGCCGGCGCGCCGGCCGCAACCTGCCGCAGCGAAGGTGCTCAAAATTGACCTCACGGAAATTGATCAGCCGCTTTATCGTGAGGTGGATGCGATGAACGGCTTGATCGCTACTACGCGAGTCCAAACTCCCGCGGGGATAGCTAACCTTTATGACGCGTTCCAGAAAGAGCCCGATGGACTCGACTTCACTGTATTGCAAGGACCTGCACCGCTCAAACTCTGGGAAAACAATAGGCATTTAGGCAGGTTGGAACTCAATGAACTGGTGGACCTTCAGCCAGATAACCCTCGCAGCTACTGGGTCCTGGGGATCTGGAGTCAGGTTCCCCTCACCCGACAGGTTGCCAAGTTCAAGTCCGGTGACGAAGACAAGTTCCTGACGGCTCTCCACCAGGGGAAAATTGGATTGGCCGAACGAACAGACGACGAGTCGCGCCAAGGCTCCCCGGCAGACGAACGTGGCCACACCTGGTACCGATTTGTAAGCTGCGCCGCCAAAAGTGACAGAGATAACGCTGCTGGAACGATGTCAAAGCACAGGCCGGCACCCGGCGAGGTTTGGCTCGGAATGGAAGGCAAGTACGGAAGCATCACCGGTTTCGATCACGAGTTTGAGGATTCCGTTGGCCTCGCTCGGGCTTACGCGTGCTGCCGCCGGATTCCAGGCACCGTCAACGTATGCGCGAAGAAGCATAAACTCTAGGAGTCAGCGTCAATTCCGCGCGCGCTAGAAAAGCAACTCGTGACTTGATTTCAGGGGTGGATTACAACATGTGACGGCACGGGTTTGCACTAAGCGCTTATTCGCCGAATTCTGCGCAAACACTCTGACAGCCGTCGCGAGGTTCGCCGTGTAATGTATTTGTGCTACGGGTAGCTGGTTCAGAGGCATATGACCTATATGTTTTCTTGGACTGTTCCTGCGCCGCGTTGGATATCAATTAAGCAGTTTGCCCGTCATTCGCCATAGTCAATAGAGCCGCAACGCTTGGAGCGGAGAAACCGTTCTTGCAAGAAGATCTGAGGCCAATTGCTGCGTATCCGGAAATTGGACGCGCCTCCGTCGCCCGTAGCCGCGGTGAATCTTCCCTATTGCACGGCGAAGTGATTTTAGACTCGGGCCGTTACTCGATGGTTTGGTCGCCGGGTTCCAGCGATTTCGACGACGGTTGAGGCATCGCCGATACGGTTGCCGCCGGATGCGGTTTGTCGGCGCCGAGGTCGTGGATAATCTGGTTGGCGTGGGTGCCTGGGTCGACCTGCGGATAGACGGCTACAATCCGGCCGTCCTCGCCGATCACGTAGGTGACCCGCTTATCAAGCCCGAGAATCGGAATGCCGTTGTCGGCGCCGTAGGCCTTGGCAATCTTCCGGTCGGGATCGAGCAACAGGGGAAACGGCAAGCCATACTTTTTCGCGAAGGCCCGATGCGCGTTGGCGCTGTCGATACTGCACCCGAAAACCGCGATTCCCCAGTACTGTAACTTTGCGTAGCCGTCGCGAAAGGCGCACGCTTCGCGAGTGCACCCCGGTGTATTGTCCTTGGGATAGAAGTAGAGCACGACCCGCCGGCCACGATAATCAATCAGATGAACCGGCATCGTCTGCTCGCCCACGATTGCATCAGTGGAGAAGTTAGGGGCCGGCTCGCCCACGTTCAGCATCGCTGCCTGGGCCGCTCGCGGCCGCAGCAGCACCGCGGCAGCTCCCGCAGCGGCCAGGACGGCGAATAGCGTCAGAATCAGCCGCATCTCAGACGTAGTACAGCCACGAATGATAGCGCGCATCGCGCCCGTGCAACGCGCCGCGAAAAACATCCATTACCTTGAGTGTGACCGGACCCGGCTTGCCGTCGCCGATCGTGCGGTCATCAAGCTCGCGGACCGGCGTAACCTCGGCAGCCGTGCCGGTCATGAATGCCTCGTCGGCAATATACACCGCGTCGCGCGGAAAAAGCTGCTCGGTCACGGCAACGCCGGCGTCGCGCAGGATGCAGATCACGGAGGCGCGGGTGATGCCCGGCAGACACGACGTCACCGGCGGCGTCCGCACCTCACCATCGCGGACGATAAAGAAATTCTCGCCGCTGCCTTCGGCCACATAGCCGTTGACGTCCAGCAGCAGAGCTTCATCGTAACCGTGGCGGCGGGCCTCGTAGCCGGCGAGAATCGAGTTGATGTAGGGCCCCGAGGCCTTGGCGTTGGGCGGAATCGAATTGTGATGGAACCGGACGAAGGAGGAGGTTTTGAGCCGTACCCCTTGCTGCGCCGCGTCATCGCCGAGGTAAGCGCCCCACGGCCATGCCGCAACTGCCACTCGTACGGCATTGCCGCGCGCCGACAAGCCCATCTCGCCTTCGCCGTAAAAGGCAATCGGCCGGATGTAACATTCGCTGAGCCGATTTACCCGCACCACATCGGTGCATGCCTTCAGGATTTCTTCCTGGCTGAACGGCATCGGCATCTCGACTATATGTGCTGAATCGAACAGCCGGCGCACATGCTCGTTGGCGCGGAAAATGGCCGACCGGCCATCGTCGCTCTTGTAGCAACGCATCCCCTCGAACACCGCGAGGCCGTAATGGAGACTGTGCGTCAGGATATGCACGTTGGCCTGGTCATACGGAACCAACTTGCCGTCCATCCAGATCTGATCAGTTCGTAGACCGCTCGCAGCCAATCGCCCCTCCGGGTCATAGTCCGTGCAGGCAGACTTCTTTGCGTGGCGCGACTCGCCGCCATTGACCTGCAATGCAGACCATCGGTTGGAGTTAGAAAGCGATCTTAAGTTAATCGAAGGGCTAGCGCGCCACAAGGCAATGCTCGGTCTTGCAGCTGATGTGAAAGACAACGGCGCGTCTGCAAGAACGGCGGCGGGACCTGCTTCCTGCAAGTAATTTCACATCAATGAACTTACAAGGGGCAGTGAATTTTCTTCCTTTGACGATGAAAGCCTGACAGCTGCCACCCTGTTGCCGGATGGTAGCGCTGCTTGCTAATGACGGCCGATCTTGTCAGCTTTCGTCGAGTGGCGCCCTGAAGCGTCAGTCACAACGGCATAAAGGAAGGTCGAGCCCGGAGGATGCGGAGCGAGAGGCAGCGCTTTAGGCATTTTGAGCGTCGGGAGGAACTCGCATGGGACGTCTTGACGGAAAGATTGCACTAATTGTCGGCGGCGGCGCTGACGGCCCGCCCAACCCCGGTGAGGAACTTTCGATCGGCAACGGCCGCGCGACCGCTATTATGTGCGCGCGCGAAGGCGCATCAGTTATGGTCGCCGATCTAAAGCGCGAACTCGCGCTTGAGACCGCTTCTGCGATTCGGGCCGAGGAAAATAAAGCCGACGCCGTTGAGGCCGATGTGGCGCACGAGGACGATTGCCGCCGGGCGGTTGAGGAAACCGTCCGGCGCTTCGGCGCGCTTCATCTGCTGGTCAACAACGTCGGGATCGCGATTGGCCGCTCCCTGCTCAATACCACCATCGACGAATTCAACCGCATGTATGAAGTCAACTTGCGCAGCCATTTCCTGATGATGAAGTACGCTTTGCCCGAGATCGTCAAGGCCGGCGGCGGCGCCATTGTCAACATCTCATCGGTTGCAGCGCTGCTCTCCGGCAGCGGCATCGCCTACGAAGCAACCAAGGCGGCGCTGCTCGGATTGTCGCGTTCCGTGGCGGTCCGCTACGCGCGCGACAAAGTTCGCGTTAACACCATCCTGCCGGGTCTGATCAATTCTTCGATGGTGCGGAGGGAAATCGGCGACCGTGAGGCGCGAGTGGCGCCGCGGATTCCGATGGGCCGCCAGGGGACGCCCTGGGAAATCGCCAAGGCGGTCGTATTCCTGCTCTCCGAGGACGCATCTTACATCACCGGTACGCAGCTTATCGTCGACGGCGGCATCACCGCAGGCGAAGGGATGCGCCGCCGCCCCGAGAGCTGAACCTCTCCCGCTGAGGGCGCGGATCTTTGCTTGTCGTCCGCTATCCCTGAAAGCCGGGAATTTCTGGATCTTTCCGTCATCTTGAGCGAAGTGAGCAACGCGAACGTAGTCGAAAGATCTCGGACAGCTTCGCTTCAGCGAAGCCGGTACCGGTTCTTGTGTCCGCGAAGCGCTCCGCCCCTTGCATGCACTATTGTCTCAGCCGCACTTATGGTGCGTGCTGAATTCTGGAATGTTCGCTAAGATACGTTCGTAAGGAGTGAGCACCTGTCTATGCCAGTCGAATATATTCCGCGTACGCGTGAACTCTACCGGGATTTTGCGCCCTACCGATGGGTGGTCAACGCCGATACGCCGCCGTGGACGCCTCTGCGTAAGCCCCTCGCGCAAAGCAAGGTCGCGCTGATGAGTTCCGGCGGAATTCTTTATCGCGATCAGCCTCGCTTCCATCGCGAGGACGCCTCTTACCGCATCGTTCCCAAAGCCGCGACGCAGGCCGAGTTGGATGTCTGGCACTTTGGCTATCCGACTAAGGACGCCAAGGCAGACCACAATTGCGTTTTTCCGTTGGCGCGAATGCGCGAACTGGAGGCCGAGGGTGTGATTGGCGAACTGGCGGACCCGGCTTACAGCTTTATGGGTGGCGTCTATTCAGCTCGCAAGGTCCGCGACGAGCTGGCCCCAAAAATCGCCGATGAGCTAAAGCGTGCCCACGTCGATGCATTCTACCTGGTGCCCGCCTGACCGGTGTGTCATCAGTCCGTTGGACTGATCGCGCGAGTTGTCGAGGCCGCCGGAATTCCCACGCTGTGCATGACCTCGGCCCTCGATATTACGCAGGCGGTCAATCCGCCACGAGCGGTGTTTGTTAATTTTCCGCTCGGCCATCAGACCGGCAAGCCGCATCAGCCCGAACTTCAGCGCCGGATTGTGCGCGAGGCAATGCGGGCGTTTGACACAATCACTAAGCCGGGCACGGTCATCCATCTTCCTTTCGTGTGGGATCCGAACGATAGAACCTGGGAGGAAACTGATTACACCGATGGTTTCCTGCCCGAACGGCCACCCAAGGAAGATGCGGACAAGGCCGAGGCCGAACGCCGAGCGCGATTTGTTGAATAGACGGTCTGCAAGAAACAGCGACTCCTCTCGGTGCGCGCCGCTCAATCTACGATGGGTGCCGCAGTCCGGCAGAGGTGTTAGATTTATTATGATGGCGTCCCGCGACGAGGATTGGTGACGGCCGAGGCTTCGCCCATAGAATTGCTATTTGAACCATTGGTGCTGGAACGGGCTGGGCATCCGATATCGCGCCGCGATATCGACAGCAACGTGCTCCAGGTCCTGTACCGGCTGATAAACGGCGGCCATGTCGCGTACCTGGTCGGTGGCGGTGTGCGTGATTTGATGCTGAGCTGCCAACCGAAGGATTTCGACGTCGCCACTTCCGCCCATCCTCAGCAAATCCGCGCGCTATTCCGAAATTCAAGATTGATTGGGCGGCGCTTTCGCCTGGTTCATGTTTTTTTTGGCCCCGCCAATATCGAGGTCGCTACCTTTCGCCGCCGGGCCGGGGACGATGATGTCGACGACGTGCTGATTCGCCACGACAACACCTTCGGCACGCCCGAAGAAGACGCTTTTCGGCGCGACTTCACGGTTAACGCCTTGTTCTATGACCCCCGCACCTTCCGCGTGCTCGATTATACCGGCGGTGTCCGCGACCTGTCTGAGCGCCTGATTCGCACGATCGGGGAACCTGAACTGCGGATGCGCGAAGATCCGGTTCGGATGATTCGGGCAGTTCGGCTGGCAGCCAAACTCAACTTTGAGATTGAAGCTGACACTGCGCGCGCGATCGAGCGCTGTGCCGGCGATCTGATTAAGGCTTCGGTGCCGCGCCTGGTCGAGGAAATCTACCGAACGCTGACCCTGGCGAACTCGGCACGTGCGCTGCTCCTGATGGAGCGGCTTGGATTGCTCGATGCCGCGTTGCCGATGCTGTCCTGCCACCTGAAGCAGTATCGTCATGGGCTCGAAGCGGCGCCGACGCTGCGCGTAATGAGGGCGTTAGGCGAGGCGATAGGGGCAGGCTTCGAGCCGCCGCGTGGGTTTTTGCTTGCCTGCCTGTTTGCAGACTTGCACCTGGCGCGCGGCGCTGAATCAGCCTCCGTGCACTCGCTGCCGCTCTGCCACACCTTACGCGCACGCGGTTTCTCCCGGGGCGACACGGAGCATCTGCGCTTGTTGCTGGAAGCATTGAATCACATGCTGAAGCCGTCGCGAATCACGCGGCGGCTGGCGCGCCGGCCATATTTCCCGCATGCACGGCAGCTGTTCGAGCTGATTGCGCCGATCTTCTCAGTTGACCCCGCCGAGCTGGACCGTTTCCTGACCGCTTCGCCGGAGCATCATCGCGCGCACCGAAATCAACATTCCGCTCGCACAATCGGAGACACAAGTCCGACGCGCCGGCGCCGGAGGCGACGCGGCCGGCGCGGTGGCCGCGGTCATAATCGGCGGCTTCAAGGGACAGGTGGCTTGGATTCCGAAACACCGAAAGCAGAGATCCATGCCGGCGGACTCGCGCCCGAAGCTTCGGTTCAGGCGCCACCTGCCGTTGACAAGACACGAGACGGCTAGAACGCGAATGATCTCGGCCGCCGGCCGATGACGCTAGTGCCCAGTCTGAAAAATCGCGGTAACACCGAGCTGAGCTCTCTGTCTGTCATCCCGAGCCGGCCGCGCGACGCAAGGCCGTGTCGAGGGATCTACGCGGAGCGATTTTGCCTTTATTTCTCATCGCTTCGCGTTGATCTCTCCATGCGCTCGCGTCGGCTGGGGCCTTGCTCGCTTGGTCGAGATGACAAATCATGCAGCAACCCCGTCGCCGAGTGTGTTACTGACATTTTTGAGATATGACGTTAGCTGGTCCTAGATGTCCTGCGCCCGCCGGCGGGGCGCGCACCTTCACAGGCGATTTCTCGCACGCCGGAAACTCTGGTAGTAAAATCCCCGCATTGAGCGCTCTCTCAAATAAATTGCGAACGGAGGTTGCGGCAGTGACTTTCGAAGAAGAATTGATTCAGCGTTACTTCGATGCATTCAATCGCCATGACCTGGAAGCGGTGATGGCCTGCTTCCACAGCCATCCGACGATAATCGACGCGACCGGAACTCGCTTCGAGGGCCGCGACGAGGTTCAACGTCATTACGAGACCGGTTTTGCGGCGATGCCGGACTGCCGTTGTGACCTGCAAATGTTGACAGGCAATTCGGGTCACGGCGTGGCGGAATCGATCTTCCACGGCACTCGTCCGCGCTTCAACAAAGTAATTGAAGCGATCGGCGCCGAAGTGATCGAATTTGCCGACGGCAAGATCAAGGAGATTCGCGACTACCATCGCCCGCTGCCTGCCAAGGCGGCATAGCACATGACGAGGGATGGTCTAACGGCGGCGTTGTAACGGTTGTCGCGCAACGCAGATTTGACGGGTGCTCACCAATTTCAAGTGGGTCGGGCGGCCGGTGCGGCGTGGCGGGTAAAATATTGAAGATCCGAGCAAGCCGACACCGGCCAAACTGAGTAGCGCGCCGAGCGCGGCGAAGAGCCAATCCACCAGCACCGAGTTGTGTCCCGCGACCCGGTTGGTCGAAGGATCGCGCGGCATGTAGACGATCTGGATGGGGTCGTTCTCGTTGATCGAGCTCCAGATGCTCCAGTCGACATCGTCTGATCCCTCGATAGTTTGGCCAGCCACCGTGCTGAACCGATATCCGACGTGATAGTGCACGATCCGCGTATCGTGCTGGTTGGCGTAGTGGTGTTCCTCCTGGCTGGTCTTGGTCAGTACAATTCCCCTCACGATTTCACCTTTGGTGCGGTAAACATGCTCATTGAGGAGATTCAGTATTCCAAGCCGGCCCAGAAGCAGACCGAACGTAAGCGGCAGGATTACGCCGAGCAAAAGCAAGAGACCGCGTAGTGAGCGGAATTCCCATCGCCATCCCAGCAGCTTAACGCGTCCAGGTTCAGAGGAGGTCATGGAGCCTCCGGCTTCCAACTCCAACAGCAATTATCCCCGAACGGAGCAGGGAACGGTTCGCGATCGCCTCCTTTGATCCAGTAGCGGCTCATGCCCACGGCGTCTGCAGGCAACATAAGATCGCGACTCGGTCGGACTTACCAGGATGCGTCGACCAAACGGCGGAATCAGGAGTGGCACATGTGCCGCGGTCTGCGCCGGGGTACACGCATCAACGTCAAAGTAGTGCGCGATGCTTAAGAAGTTATGACCGCATCCGATCAATTATGACGGCATCGCGCCCAGATAGTCGCGCTTGCCGATGTTTACGCCGACCTGGCGGAGGATGTCGTAGGCGGTCGTCGTATGGAAGCCGACTTGCAGCATTTCGAAGTGATACAGGTAGCTCTGCGCCTTCATCGTGCGCTGCTGACCACCCATCGGAACCGTGACGTCCGAATCGTCTTTGCCGTCGAGCTGGTTGGGCCGCAGCCCCTTCAGGAAATCGATCGTCTTGTCAATGCGCGATTGCATCTCGGCCCAGCTGTTGTCCTGGTCCGGCAGGCTCGGCAAAGCGCCGCCGGCGACGCGGCCGGCGCCGAGGGCGTGATTGCAGACCTGGCGCACCTGGCGCTCGAGCGTGAACATGTCGGGATAGAGGCGCAGATTGAGTACCGTGGCAGTCTCCCATTTCTGCGCGGTGGCGTGTTCCTCGGCTTTCTGTAGCACGGTCTTGAGGCCGCCGAGCAGCTGGAGGCATACGGGCACAAAGCCGGAATATAGCGATATGGCCATCAGAGCATCTCCCTCATGAATGGTGGCGTTCTTGCCAAGGCGATCTTAGCTTCCGGCGGACTGCCCGCAAAGCGACGCCTGTCCGGCGCGGCGATCAGGCGCCTGACCGGCGCCTCAGGGGCTGGCTAAAATTAATCGTGTGGCAACCTTCAAATGGAGCGCCCGACCATTTTCTTCTTTTCGCGCGCGCGGTCTTCGAGAGAGAGAGCATCACGTCGGGGCGGTCCTTGTCGAACCGCTTGCGATAGAGCCGCTCGATATATGCCGGCGGCGGATGTTAACCGCTTCCTTCACGTCGAGGTAGGTGTAGTCGCGACTCCTGCAAGGTGATAAATGAGGTGCGAATCTCTGCACGAGTGGTGAGTCTCATGCGCTGCTCGAAATGCGGGAGCGACAGTCCAGCCGGTAAGCAATTTTGCGGTGATTGCGGCGCGTCGCTTGAGAATCGTTGCGCGACTTGCGGCGCGGAGAATCCGCCGGACAAGCGGTTCTGCGGCGATTGCGGGAGTTCACTTTCGGCTAACACCGCCAGCATTCTGTTACCAGGCTCATCATCGCGCACGCCCGACATTCCGGGTTCGGGCGAGCAGCCGGCACCGACCGATGCACAGGCTGAACACCCTGCCCACCTCGAAGGCGAGCGCAAGACGGTTACGGCACTGTTCGCCGATATTAAAGGATCGACTGAATTGATACGCGAGCTCGACCCCGAGGAGGCGCGCGCAATCATCGACCCGGTCCTGCAGCTCATGATGGATGCGGTGCATTGCTACGACGGCTACGTGGTGCAGTCGGCCGGCGACGGCATCTTCGCGCTGTTCGGCGCCCCGGTGGCGCACGAGGACCATCCGCAGCGCGCAGTGCATGCCGCAATCACGATGCGCGATGCGCTTCGCCGCCGTGCTATGGACCCACCTGGCCGGCCGGGCGTCGAGGTCCGCATCGGCATCAACACGGGCGAGGTGGTGTTGCGCCTGATCCATACCGGGGGCCACACGGAGTACGCGCCGGTGGGACATGCGGCTAATCTTGCGTCGCGGATGCGGTCGCTCGCACCCGCAGGTGGCATCATAATCAGTGAAGACACAAAGCGCCTGGTCGAGGGTTACTTCGAGCTGCGCGAGCTGGGCCGGACCGAGGTCAAAGGCGTCAGCGAGCCGCTAGCCGTCTACGAGGTGGGCGGCACTGGACCGCTCCACGGCCATTTTGACCTTGCGGTGCGGCGCGGGCTGACGAAATTTGTCGGGCGCGAGAGCGAGCTTAAGCAGATGGCGCACTCGCTCGAACTGGTGCGCGGCGGTCATGGGCAGATTGTTGCCGTAGTGGCCGAGGCCGGTACCGGCAAGTCGCGGCTGTTCCATGAGTTCAAGGTGACCTTGCCGGGCGAATGCAAAGTGCTTGAGGCCTACTCGGTATCGCACGGCAAGGCCTCGGCCTGGTTGCCGGTGCTCGAATTGCTGCGCGGCTATTTTGGTATTCAGCAAGCCGACGATGCGGCAAGCCGGCGCGATGAAGTCCGAGCTGTCCTTGCTGCACTCGACCCGGCACTTTCCAATACGGAGCCTTACCTGTTCGCGTTGCTTGCTATCGCGGATAGCCCCGACCCGCTGGCGCAGATGGACCCGCAGATAAAGCGCAAGCGCACGCAGGACGCGCTGAAGCGGATAGTGTTGCGCGAGAGCCTGAAGGAGCCGATCGCCATCATCTTCGAGGACCTGCACTGGATTGACGGCGAGACCCAGGCTTTGCTCGACGTGCTAGGCGATAGCATCGCCAATGCACGGATTCTACTGCTGGTGAACTATCGCCCCGAGTATCGCCACGAATGGGGTAACAAGAGCTACTACATGCAGTTGAGGCTCGACGCGCTCGGACGAGAAAGTGCAGCGGAGATGCTGTCGGCGCTTATGGGCGATAGCGTCGAACTCAACCCGCTCAAGCGCCTCATCACCGAACGCACCGAGGGCAACCCGTTTTTTATTGAGGAGATGGTGCAGGCGCTGTTCGACCAGGGTGTGCTGGTGCGCAACGGCGCGGTCAGGGTTGCGCACTCACTCTCGCAACTACGGCTGCCACCGACCGTACAAGGCATTCTCGCCTCGCGCATCGATCGACTGCAGGCTGAGCAAAAAGAATTATTGCAGACGCTGGCCGTGATCGGCCGAGAATCGCCTTTTGCGCTGATCAGAAAGATTGCTTCGCCCGGCGATGGCCAGTTGGAGCAGTTGCTGTCGGCATTGCAAGCGGGCGAGTTCATCTACGAACAGCCGACCGCAATAGGGCTTGAGTATACCTTCAAGCACGCGCTGACCCAGGAAGTCGCCTACAGCTCTTTGCTCATAGAAAGGCGAAAAGTGCTGCACGAGCGCGCTGGTGCAGCGTTGGAATCCCTGTACGCCTTGCAACTCGACGATCACCTGAGCGAGCTGGCGCGTCACTATCATCAAGGAAAAGATGCTCGAAAGGCCATCGAGTATCTCCGACGAGCTGCTGCTCAAGAATTCTCGCGCAGTGCTTATGAAAAGGGGCTCTCATTCATAGAGACTGCATTGGAAGACCTGCAATTCCTGCCGGATCGTGATGAAAGGACCGACCTCGAACTGGACCTGCTCGCCACCAAAGCCAACGCAATCATGGTGACCGTGGGGTTCGGCGCCGCAATCGCGGAGGCATCTGTCACGCGGATGCTGCAGCTTGCACCTCGGGCGAGCAATCCGCAACTGACTGCCATGGTACTAAACGCCGGAGCTACGCTGTACCTTAACCGAGGTGAGTTGAACCGTGCCTTGGAGCTTTTCGGAGAAATAGCTCGGCTTGCGGAGGTCACCGGGCAGCGAGGCATGCTCGTCCTCGGAAATGCTGCGGTTGGCCAGACACTTATGTTTCGCGGGCAATTTGTGCAGGCTCGCGAATGCTTGGATAAGGCAATCGCTCACTACGATCAGAGTATTGGCATGCCCTACGGTATGGTCAACGACTCCTTAGTCGATGCTCTGTGCAGTCAGTGTGTGACGCTATTCTGTCTGGGCTATCCCGCGCAAGCAGTTAGCTGCTCCGAACAAGCAATTGAACATGCTAAACGTGTTAAGCACCCGTTCAGTTTGGCATTCGCGCTGGTTTTTTCTGGTTGGCTTCGGTTTATGCGGCGCGAACCGAAAGAAACACTCAAGATCTTCGAAGAATTGACTCGTCTCTCGGATACTCATGGCTTCGCGCAAATGATAGCCTTTGCAGACGTCTACCGCAGCCTCGCGCTGGCGCAGACCGAATCTACTGAGTCAGCAATTTTGGACGAGACACTGCGGTCCTCTTACGAAACTACTAGTCAAATTAGTGTTTCGAGCATATTGGTTGCTCTTGCCGAAGCACAGGTCCGGAATGGACATCCTCTGCAGGCGCTTGTGCTTCTTGACGACGGTTTGCTATTCACTCAGTCGACCGGAGAGCGTAACGTCGAAGCTGAACTTCATCGCGTTTACGGTAAAGCCCTTCTCCTCGTCCACCCAGAGGATACGGAAAGAGCGGAACGGTTTTTCAGACAGTCGCTACAGATAGCGCGAAGCCAACAAGCTCGCATGTGGGAACTGCGCACCACAACGAGCCTGGCGCGTCTGCTTTTAGAACAGGGCCATCGCGAAGAAGCCCGGCTGATGCTCGTGGAAATCTACGACTGGTTCACCGAAGGCTTCGACACCGCCGACCTGAAAGAGGCCAAGGCGTTGCTCGACGAACTTGCCACATAAAGCGCGGCGGCGAGTATGCGCTGTTAGAAATGCGCGTGGTCAACGGATCCTCGCCCTACTGTCCGCGAGGCGACCGCACAGGTTGAAGGCTATGTTCAGAAGTTCGCCTTCTGCGCGTGGATGCTTTAGGTCCGCCAGCCCGAATTTCAGGTAAGACACGGCTTTGACTGAACATAATTCGCCAAGTTACAGTTGTATCGCGGCGAAGGAGGCGCACATTTATGACAGTGCTTCACGCAGCGCGTTCCAACCTTGCCATCAGCCTCGGCGCGCGATGATACAAATGCCGAGATGCTGACGCAGGCATTGCGACAGGCGGGCGCCATCGTCGCAATCGACTAGACTTACAGAACCCGGACGGGGCTGGGAAATTTCTCCCGGCCCCTTCTTTTTGGCGCAAGCGCACGAATCTGCGAACATCCTCTTGCCCTCTAAGTATCCGGCCTTCGTAATGTCCCTCTACCAGCGAGCCTTCCGGTGCAGCGCCTAGTCCTGTCCGTCCCCCGATACGAGGCAGCATTTGGGGTTCCAAATATGCCGAGTGGAAGAGGGCGTTGGTCCGAAATCGGCGCCCAGCCGGCTGAACGAAGAGTTCATCATGCGTGCGAGCGGGTTAGCAGACTGATAATAAAGAGCTTGGGGACTTATTCGATTGAATCGATATTGTGTGAATTCTGCCAAATCTCCTGACTCGAGTAATGTTGCATTCATTCGGAGAGGTCGCATGGCTAAGCCCGCCCCCGGAAAATTCGGCCAAAGCAGCAACATCCTGTAATCGCGCTGAGTCATAGAATCGATCAGCATTCAGAACTGGGATCGGGAGAGGTACGCGAATGTGCATGGACATGCCAATGCGACGGACGCATTCGATGGCTGCTCCCCTCCAGGGGGTGACCACGATTTCACTTGAGATTTCGAGAGGGTTAAGGTTTCGGGACGGACAACGTATAGGGCATGCGCATGAAGATCGAGCTGATCACTCCCGAGTCTGGACCGTCACGGCGGTTGCGCAAATGGCGATTGATCCGGTTTCCGCAGCTCACAATGCCGTTGCTCGCAGCCTACACCCCGCCGGGCGTGGAGCTGCACCACACCGACGAAATCGTTGAGGCCGTCGACCTGGACCGCGAGGCAGATTTGGTTGCGATCACCTGTAACACCCCGGCGGCGGCGCACGCGTATCGGCTGGCCAGGCAGCTGCGCGCCCGCGGCCGGCGCGTCGTTTTGGGCGGACCGCACGTCACCGCCATGCCTTCGGATGCCCTGCGCCACGCCGACGCGTTGGTGATAGGCGAAGGGGAGCTCGTCTGGCCGGAGGTTGTCAATGACTTCGCACGTGGCCGGTGGCAGGAGATCTATCGCGGTCGGCCCGCTGATCTACGCGGCATGAAAGCGCCACGCTGGGATCTCATTCGCGGTCGACGCTATGGACGCGCGGTTACGATCGCCACCCGCGGATGCGTGCACCGCTGCGGCTACTGCTCGATCCCCTTCCTGTACGGACGCGGGCAGCGTCGGCGCCCGGTCGAGGAGGTGGCACGGGAGGTGGCGCTGATGCCCGGCAAATCGGTGGTCTTCTGGGACGACTACCTGATGGCCGACCGAGCCTACGCGCTCGCATTATGCCGCGCCATCGCTCCTTATCGCAAATGGTGGACAACGCAAACCACGACGCGCGTGGCCTTCGACGAGGAGTTGATGGCGGTCGCCGCAGAGAGCGGATGCAAGGCAGTGTTCGTGGGGCTGGAGACAGTCTCTCAACACAGCCTCGACCTGCAAGCGAAGCGCTTCAATCAGGTGCGTCTATACGAGCGGGCGGTGCTCAATCTTCACCGCCACGGCATCGCCATTCAGGCGGGCACCATGTTCGGCCTCGATGGCGACGACTCGGGGATCTTCGAGCGCACTTTACGATTCTATCGAGGGATCGGCATCGACAGCGCAACCGTAGGCATCGTCGTGCCGATGCCCGGCACGCGGTTCTTCGACGAGATGGTACGTACCGGACGCCTGCTGACGACGGATTGGGACCGCTACAACGGCAAGGTCGACGCTGTCTTTCGACCAAGCAACATGTCTCCGCACGAGCTGGAGCAAGGCGTCGCCTGGTTCGCGGATCAGTTCTACTCGCTGCCGTCGATCTTCGACCGGCTCCTCTGCAAGTCGCGCGTCGGTATCTGGTGGAACCTCCCCCGCAATCTGGGCTACCGACTGGCGCTCAATTGGCGCGCGACCGTCCGCTTCGACGACGGGAGCGGGACGGCCTAAGCAGCGCCTCTTGAAAAGGGCACCGAAAAGACACTTTTGGGCCGCCCTATCGTCTACTAAATGGAGGGGTAGGGCCCCACCGTCACTTGCGGGTCCCATGGGGCTGTCCATCAAAATCAATTGATCCGCGGTCGGTTGGCTTCGCCTTCGACTCAAAGCTCGAGCAGACTGACTTCATGCTGCGCTGACCGTAGTGCTTCAGGCCAGTGATCATGGCCTCGATCCAGCTGGGGCAAGGGACGCGGTCAACAGAACGGCATTCGGGAAAGACGGTCGGGTACTGCATTTCGAGGCGAGTGACGACCCTTTGGTTCAATTGCCTGGCGTCGAGCGGATGGATGCCGTGAATCGTGCGCCACTCAGTGCAGTAGGCGCGCACGGCGCGGTCCTGCTGCTGAACAGCAAAGACGGGCGGAAGTGCACCGTTCCCGATCGTGCTCGCCATCAAGGCGAGGGCGAGAGCCGTTATGGGGATGAGACGCCTCCGCAATCGGGGCACAACACAAAATTACATGAATCCTACTCAATAGCCCAAACCCAGGTGTTTACAGGTTATGCCCGAACGTGACGAATTCATCGATTCGAGTGTCAGAGAATCTGTCGACGATCGCGACTGAATCCATCGATGTCGTCCACAACCCGGTGCCCTGATTTTTGTGTGAGACAAGCCGCGAGGCCGCCCGACCAGCGCTGCCGTCGCCACCCCGTGATCGGAAGCGGGATAAACACGCGCTTAACCGTTCCTCCCGCAGTCAACGATGAGCTCAGGCCAGCGTCGAACAACATCGGCGACAATCCGAGCGAAGCCAGTGATCTTGCGCCGTGGATTAGGCCGCAGGCGTAACGCGAACAGATCGCTGAGACCAAAAGGCGCCTCAACGTGTAGCCGGCCGTCGGGTTCGAGACGTGCGCCGACCGCAAATAGGGGCGAGGCAAAGCGTTCAAGTGCCTCGGCGGTCGAGAAAAGAGGTGTATATGGCTCGCCAAATTTGCGCTCGAACCAAATGTGCACACGCGCCTGATTGCGGACCTGGACCATATTGCGAAGCGGCTCATCGAAAGCTGCTGCGACTCGCCTGATGATCATGTCTTCGGCCTCATAGGAGAGGTCCGCATCGTCGAAATAGGCCAGGTCGTAATCCTTGATACCGTAGTCGGAAGCGCGCCCGGTCAGATGGTTCAATATCGGTTGATAAACGGCACCAGAAAATACTAGCGAATCGGGCAAACGGAGGGCGCGGGCAGTATCCAGAACCCGCATTAGCGACGGAGTTGCGCGCAAGACGCTGATAAGTTGTTCGATTTGCTCCATGCCGGGGTAGCTGCAGACGGGCTGGAAGCGTTCCACGCAGCCATGAAGACTATTCAAGCGCCATTGGTAGCGAGTCGAGGCCGCGCAGAAAAAACGAACCCTTGTAAGTGAGCTTTGCGCCCGGATCTTTCATGCGCAATCGTGGGAAACGGCGCAGCAACTCGCCAATCGCGATCACTCCCTCCAGCCGCGCCAGCGGAGCGCCGATACAG
>Ga0306920_100000282_pt1 | contig 58769 bp, 53 predicted proteins | sample flu12Cox44000170_FD_204666 | JGI IMG/M metagenome (GOLD analysis project Ga0306920, IMG submission 204666) | Lab enrichment of tropical soil microbial communities from Luquillo Experimental Forest, Puerto Rico - flux4day.12C.oxic.44.000.170 (v2)... | ecosystem: Environmental > Terrestrial >... | reverse complement strand
ATTTGCTGCCCACCGTGGGCCATAATTCATATTTGATAATGTCGGCCCCAACCTCGTCGGGGTGTAGGGGGATGGGGGACTTGGTCGGGGCCGTGCTCTCTTGTGGGGGGAGAGCGGCCCCGATTTTACAGTCCTCGTCTCCAGATTATGAAGATTGGTTAACTTACGAAGTTGTGATCAATACTGTTAACGCGATGTTCCGGCATCAATGGCTCAAATGCGTCGAACACAATCGGGAACCCCCGTGGCGTTTGGCCGTATCCGTTCCGCGCAGATAGCATTACAGGATCACCCCCATGCTCCACATCCGCAAATCATTAATGATGCGCGAGACGCTGACGTCCGACATGGATCGCCCAGCCAATCGGCCGATTGTTCGCGCCGTCGCCATGGCCGTCATCAGAAATCCATTCGCCGGCCGCTATGCCGATGACTTGACCGAACTGTTCAAGGCCGGACGCATGCGCATCCGATCTGGTCCAGTTGCTGTCGGACGCGCCGGTTTCCTACGGCAAGGGCGCGATTGTCGGCCTCAATGGCGAGCACGAGCATGGCGGCGCCTGTATTCACCCATGCTGGGAAAGCCGATGCGCACCGCTGTCGGCGGCGGCAAAGCCGTCATTCCGTCCAATGTCAAAGTTGCCGCCTGCGGCGCCAGTCTTGACCTGCCGCTGAGCCACAAGGACGAATCCTGGTCGTTCGACCACTTTGATACGATCACAGTGTCGATCCCCGATGCGCCAAAGCCGGATGAGATCGTTGTGGTAATAGCAGTGGCAGACGGCGGTCGTTTGCATCCGCGCTGCGGGAGCGGTCCGCAATAGTTCGGCAGCATGGCTCGCTGAAGACGTCTTGCGTCAAGTACTGAACCGGAAATGCATAACGTCGCTATCCTGCACGACGTACTCCTTGCCTTCGAGCCGCATTTTGCCAGCGTCGCGTGCGCCAGTCTCGCCGCCGCAAGCAACATAATCGTCGTATGAAATCGTCTCGGCGCGGATGAAGCCGCGCTCGAAGTCGGTATGAATGACGCCGGCGGCCGCCGGCGCCTTGCTGCCCCGGGTGATCGTCCAAGCCCGCGTTTCCTTCGGCCCCGCGGTGAAGAAAGTAACGAGGTCGAGGAGCGCATATCCCGCGGCGATCAAGCGATCGAGCCCGGCTTCTTTCAAACCGATAGCCACCAGGTAATCTTCCCGCTCGTGCGGTGACAGCACTGCGATCTCAGCCTCGATCTTCGCGGAAATGAAGATGGCGGCGGCGTCCTCCTCCTTGGCGCGCGCTTGGACCTTTTTGGAAAACGCATTGCCTGTGGCCGCAGCCGCCTCATCGACATTGCATACATAAAGCACTGGCAGCGCGGTGAGCAGCGCCAGCATGTGAAAAGCTTTTTCCTCCTCGGGCTTGCGCGGCGTCAGCCGTGCTGGCTTGCCGTCGCGCAACAGCGAAAGCGTGCGCTCGATAAGGTCGAGTGTCTGCCGAGCTTCCGCTGCCTCTTTGTCGGTACCGCGCGATCTGCGCTCGAGCCCTTCGATGCGCCGCTCCAGACTTTCGAGATCGGCGAGCATCAATTCGGTTTCCACCGTCTCGATATCGGCAATCGGATCGATCCGGCCTTCGACATGCGTGACATCGCTGTCCTGGAAGCAACGCACGACATGGGCGATGGCATCGACTTCGCGGATATTGGCGAGGAACTGATTGCCGAGCCCCTCCCCTTTTGATGCGCCGCGCACGAGCCCGGCAATATCGACGAAGGTTAGCCGCGTCGGCACGATCGCCGCCGATTTGGCAAGGCTCGCCAATTTTTCCAGGCGAGGATCGGGCACCGCTACCTCGCCGACATTCGGCTCGATCGTGCAAAACGGATAATTCGCCGCTTGCGCCGCGGCGGTTTCGGTCAAGGCGTTGAAAAGCGTCGATTTGCCGACATTCGGCAACCCGACGATGCCACATTTAAAGCCCATAGGTTTCTTTCAATTAGCTTCTTTCAGTTCGTTATTTTGGAATGTTTCGGACGCTACAAATAGGTGAGTACAAACTTTTCACTCGCCATTATCTGTTTGGTCATCCCGTTCAGGCTGACCGAAGCCTTTTGCCACCATGGCGAGATGAACTTTGTTCTGGAAGCTTCCGTCTTGGTCTCGTGCGATCAGTTCAGCGTTGTCGGCCAAGATCGCAATCAGCGCTTCGACCCAATCACGCTCGCTTTTGGCGAAATCGCTGAGCACATAATGCTCCACGAGATCCTTGTCACCAGGATGGCCGACCCCGATGCGAACGCGCCGGTAATCATTACCGATATGTTCGGAGATCGAACGCAAACCATTATGGCCGGCAATCCCGCCGCCGATCTTTACACGAACCTTGCCGGGCGGCAGATCGATCTCGTCGTGAAACACCGTCACATCGGCCGGCGCGAGCTTGTAAAAATGCGTGGCGTCAGCGACCGCGCGGCCAGATTCGTTCATATAGGTGCCGGGCAAAAGCAGGAGCGTGCGCACGCCGCCAAGCGGTCCTTCGCAGGCGAGACCTTGAAAGCGCCGCCGCCACGGCCCGATGCCGTGGCGCTTGGCGATCTCTTGCACCGTGAGGAAACCGATATTGTGCCGGTTGCCGACGTAGCGCGCTCCCGGATTCCCCAGTCCGACCAGGAGCAGCATGTGGTTTGGTCCCGCGCCGGACGACCTCACTTCTTCTCAGGCGCGCTGGCGGCTGCTGCCGGGGCGGCGCCAGGAGCTGCCCCAGGTGCCGCACCGGGAGCGCCGCCAGGCGCTGCGCCAGGTGCCGCGCCCTCTGCCGGGACGCCAGCCGCCGCGGCGGCGGCAGCGGCTGCAGCGGCTGCGGCGGCAGCTTCGGCGGCTGCCTTCATTTCTTCGGCGTAGCCGGACGGCGGAACCACGGTGACGAGCGTGATGTCGCGGCCAGCAACAACGCGCACGCCTGCCGGCAGAGTGATATCGCTCAGATGCTTGGAATGATTGATCTCCAAGCTGCTGATATCGACGTCGATGCCGGCTGGAATCGCATCGGCGCGGCAGCGCACTTCGACGGTATGCGCAACGATGCTGACCGTGCCGCCACGTTTGACGCCGGGCGATTGATCGGCGTTGCGCACACGCACGGGAATATTGACGCGGATGGTGGCGCCCTCCCCCAGTCGCATGAAATCGACATGCAGGGGCATGTCGCGCACAGGATCGAGCTGGAAATCGCGGGGGATCACCCGATGCTTCACGCCCTCCACCTCGACATCATGGATCGTGGTGAGAAAGTGCCCGGCATAGATGCACTGGCGCAGATCGGCGAAATCAAGCGAGATCGGCAGCGGCGGCTTGCCGTCGCCATAGATGATTCCGGGTACGCGGCCGGCGCGACGCTCGGCCCGGGCGGCCCCCTTGCCTGCCCGCGAACGTGTCGCCGCCTTGATCAGATTAACACTCGCCATTGGCTCCTCGTCTTAACCAATTGTTAAAAAATGAAAATTCCGCGTCAGCCTCCAGGGGTGCCGGTGAAGCCGCGGATGGCCGCGCTTATAACGGCGCAAGCGCTGGAAAACAAGAAATGCCGTAACGCCCTGCCTCGGCTCGGTTAGCGGGCGGAAAATCGGCTCAGTCGGCTTTAAGCTTGTCGGGATTAGACGCCCGGCCGATCGATATTGACCGTTGCTGTGGACGCCGGCTCCGCCGCCGGTCCCGTGACCGGCGTCAATTGGGCAAGTCTTGCCTCAAGCGCCGACATACGCGCCTTGAGCGCCTCGTTTTCTTCCCGCGCGAGCCGGGCCATCTCTTTGACGGCTTCGAATTCCTCGCGCTTGACGACGTCCAGATCGCGCAAGAAACGCTCGGCCTGATTGCGGAACAGTGTCTCGAATTCGCGGCGCACACCTTGGGCGACTCCGGCTGCATCATTCATCAGCCGGGCAACCTCGTCGAAAAACCGATTCGTCGTCTGCACCATGCTCGCCTCCGCAGCCTCTGGCAGTTCCCCACGCTTCCGAGCGCTGTTTCCGTGCCTCTTTTCACGCGCTTGCCATGTCTACAAACAATGTCCAGAAACAATGGCGATGGTGCGGGCTCCCCGCAAGAGGCGCTTAAGGGCACTGGCCGCAAATTAACCGCACCACGACCGCAATAGGCGGCGCGCCGCATAGTTGGGAAGGTCCTGGATGCTCGTCCTACCGGTTATTCCATTTCCGGCGATCAACCCGGTCTTGATTTCGATTGGGCCGTTTGCGGTGCGCTGGTACGCGCTTGCCTATATCGTCGGAATCATCGCCGGCTGGTTCTACGCGCGCGCGATCATCGCGTCCGACAAGCTGTGGAGCGGACACGCGCCGTTTAGCGTGACCGATTTCGACGATTTCGTCATTTGGATCACGCTCGGCATCATTCTCGGTGGTCGCATCGGCTATGTGCTGTTCTACAACCTGCCGCATTTTGCCGCCAATCCGATTGAAATCTTTCAATTGTGGAACGGCGGCATGTCGTTTCATGGCGGCGTGATTGGGTGCATTCTCGCTATCGTGCTGTTTGCGTTGCGCCAGCACATTCCGGTCCTGTCGCTTGCCGACGTGACTGCGGCAGTAGCGCCGATCGGCTTGTTTCTCGGTCGGCTTGCAAATTTCATCAACGGCGAATTGTGGGGCCGCGCCGCCGACGTCCCCTGGGCGATGGTCTTTCCGCATGGTGGCGCCGTTCCCCGCCACCCGAGTCAGCTTTATGAAGCGGCGCTCGAGGGCGTCGTGCTGTTTGTCGTGCTCGCGCTTCTGGTGCGCTCCGGGGCGCTCAAGCGACCTGGCGTGGTCACCGGCGTATTCGCGCTCGGCTACGGCGTTGCGCGGATGACTTGCGAATTGTTTCGCGAGCCGGACCCGCAGCTCGGCTTTTTATGGGGTGGCATGACGATGGGAATGCTGTTGTGCATCCCGCTGATCCTGGCCGGGATCGCCGTCCTTGCCGTGGCATTCCGGCGCGAGCCCAGTCGCCCTGCGCCTAAGCCTGAACATGGCTGACGAGACCGCTCAGCTTCTTCACGAGATTCGCCGGATCGTTGCCGCTGGCGGCCCCATGCCGGTTGCCGAGTACATGCGGTTGTGCCTCACCCATCCGACCTACGGTTATTACATAAGTCGCGATCCGCTCGGCGCTGGCGGCGACTTTGTCACCTCACCGGAGATCAGCCAGATGTTCGGCGAGCTGATCGGGCTCTGGATCGCCGCGGTCTGGCAGCAAATGGGTGCGCCGGAAAATCTGCGACTCATCGAGCTCGGCCCCGGGCGCGGGACCTTGCTGCACGACGCGCTGCGCGCAACGAAAGTCGTGCGCGGGTTTCGCGAAGCGGTGGTGCTGCACCTCGTCGAGATCAGCCCGGCGCTGCGCGAGATCCAGGAGCGCCGCCTTGAGCCGATGTGCGCACCGATCTTGTGGCATGACAAGCTCGAAGACGTACCCGGCGGCCCGAGCATCATCATCGGCAATGAATTCATCGACGCATTGCCCGTTCATCAAGCGGTGAGAGGCGCGGACGGCTGGCATGAACGCGTGATCACAGTCGCTGCCGAAGACAAGCTCGCCTTCGATGTCGCACCTGCGCCGATGCCGTTTTTCGAAACCTCGATGCCGCGGGCGTTGCGCCAAGCCCCGCTTGGCTCGATCTATGAGTGGCGCGCCGACAGCGTCGCCCTCGAACTTGGGCGACGAACCCGTGACGAGGGCGCCGCCTTAATCATCGACTATGGCCACGCCCATCCCGGCTTGGGCGACACGCTCCAAGCGGTCGCGGGGCATTCGTTTGCTGATCCGCTGCGCGCGCCCGGCACCGCCGATTTGACCGCGCATGTCGACTTCGAGGCGCTGGCGCAATGCGCGGAAACCATGGGCGCGCGCATTCATGGCCCGATGCGGCAACACGATTTATTTCTTCGTCTCGGTATCGAGCAACGCGCGGCGGCCCTGAAAGCCAGCGCTTCGCACAAGCAGGCGGCCGACATCGAGGTCGCATTTTCCCGATTGCTGGCGAGCGGCCCCCGTGGCATGGGCGACTTGTTTAAGGCGATTGCCATCGCCGCGCCGAACCTTGGCGTATTGCCGGGATTTGAAACACCGCAATGAAGGTCGAAGCCGCCTCTCTGACATTGACCGGAATCCGGCACGCTTTCTTTACGCGTGCCGGCGGCGTCTCCGGCGGCTTCTACGAGAGTCTCAATGGCGGCGTCGGATCGCACGACAGAGCCGATAAAGTCGCGGAAAATCGGTCCCGCATGGCGGCGGCTCTCGGAGTAGCACCGCAAAGGCTCCTCACGGCCTATCAAACGCACTCGCCCAATGTCGTGGTCGCAGAAGCGCCGTGGACCACCGAGGATCGTCCGCGGGCGGATGCGATCGTCACGCGCATGCGCACGCTCGCCATCGGGGTAACGACCGCCGATTGTGGACCGGTCTTGCTCGCCGATCCGCGCGCGGGGGTGATTGGCGCTGCCCACGCCGGTTGGCGTGGCGCATTGACCGGCGTCATCGAAGCGACGATCGCGGCCATGGAACGGCTTGGCGCCGCACGCTGCCAGATCCGCGCGGTGATCGGCCCGATGATCCGGCAATCGAGCTATGAGGTCGGACCCGATCTTGTTGCCCGGTTCGGCGCCGAGGACCCGGCGAGCCATCGGTTTTTCGCACCGGCAACCCGCAATGGCCACGCCATGTTCGATCTCTCCGGCTATATCGCCATGCGGCTCAAGCTTGGAGGTGTCGACCAGGTCGAGGATCTGGGTCTGTGCACCTATGCCGATCCGGCCCGGTTTTTCAGCTATCGCCGCACCACCCATCGCGCCGAGACGGACTACGGCCGCCACGTCAATGCCATCGCCCTGGCGGGGGACTAGGCGGCGCGACTGATCTTCGCCGGCGCTTTCACCAGGCTCCTCCGCGATTAAGGTTAAGGTCCCAGTCCACAAGCGAAAAACGGCCGGGGGAAAGGCTTTGATTCATATTGCCAGCGCCGGACTCGGCTTGTATCAGACCTATGCTTTTGTTCGGGCATGATCTTTCTGAGGGGCTGTGCGCCGCTGGCGCAGCACCGTTTGAGCTTTCCGCGATCATGCTAGCGCAGCCGCGCTTTAAGTCGGCGCAGGAGAGCGGGGATGACGGGCAAAAACGGAGCAATCAAGCTCGTCGCCGGTAACTCCAATCCTGCGCTCGCCGAAGCGATCGGCAAATATATCGGCTCGCCGATGACCAAAGCCGTGGTCCGGCGGTTTGCCGACATGGAAATCTTCGTCGAAATCCAGGAGAACGTGCGCGGCGCCGACGTCTTCGTCATTCAGTCCACGTCGTTTCCCGCCAACGATCACCTAATGGAATTGCTGATCATCATGGACGCGCTGCGGCGCGCGTCGGCGCGGCGGATCACGGCGGTCATTCCCTATTACGGTTATGCCCGGCAGGACCGCAAACCGGGGCCGCGCACCCCGATCTCAGCAAAGCTCGTCGCCAATCTCATTACCCATGCTGGCGCTGACCGTGTCCTGACCCTCGACCTGCATGCCGGGCAGATCCAGGGCTTCTTCGATATCCCGACCGATAATCTGTTTGCTGCGCCGGTGATGACGCGCGACATCCGCCAGCGCTTCGATCTCAGCAAGGTCATCGTCGTGTCGCCCGACGTCGGCGGCGTGGTGCGCGCGCGCGGTCTCGCCAAGCGCATCAATGCGCCGCTTGCCATTGTCGACAAGCGGCGCGAACGGCCCGGCGAATCCGAAGTGGCTAATGTCATCGGCGAGGTCGATGGCGGCATCTGTATCCTGGTCGACGATATCGTCGATTCCGGCGGCACGCTGGTGAATGCAGCTGACGCCCTGCTCGATAAAGGCGCCAAGGAGGTTTACGCCTACATCACTCACGGTGTGCTGTCGGGCGGCGCCATCGAGCGCATCGGCAAATCGAGATTGAAGGAACTTGTCATCACCGACTCGATACAACCGAGCAAGGCTGTCGCCGCGGCGAAGAATATCCGCGTCTTGTCGATCGCGACGCTGATTGCCGAAGCGATCAGCCGCACCGCCGCAGAGGAATCGGTCTCGAGCCTGTTCGACTGACCCCAGCGATCTACCGGCGGCTGGCCCCAAGCGGCCTGGGTCCTTGCCCACAGCTAGGCGGCGTATGCGCGCGCGCGCACGATTGCGCTTTCTTGTTATTGACCTAAATCAATGCTGTCTTTGGTCTTCTCAGGCGATTGTTTGATGCCGCCCCGATCCTCGAAACCTGAAGGTAAAACGAGGGCGCGGGCGGCACGGCTGTCGCAGGGCGTCGAGGAGACGGGCGCTGTTTAGTCAAATTAGGGATTGGTATATCGCGGTCTATGTCGGCGTCGGCGTCGCGATCGACGGCAAGGTGAATCCGGTCCTGACTGCCGCAGAGGGGCAGGTCGTTCAGCTCACGCTCTCCGAACCGGGCTCGTAGGATGAACCAACACAGCCGTGCCAGGTCCGGCGGCATTCCGCGGCTTCGGCCGCAGGCCATCCCAGTATTAAGCTACGGCTTCCGGCCATTTTTCTTCAGCGCCGCACTGTGGGCCGCCGTCGCTATGGTGCTTTGGCTCGGACTACTCTCAGGTTGGTGGACGTTTGCTAACGGCTACGGCGCCATTGCCTGGCACGCCCATGAATTTCTTTTCGGCTATATCGCTGCGGTCATGACCGGCTTCCTGTTGACCGCAATCCCGAACTGGACTGGACGCCTTCCGCTACAAGGCATGCCGCTCCTTGTTCTGCTGGTCCTGTGGCTCGCCGGGCGCGCCGCGATGCTGGCGACCGATCAGATCGGGACCAGCGCCGCGACGCTCATCGATTGCGCCTATCTCGTTACACTCACGGCGATCATTACGCGCGAAATTGTTGCCGGCAGTAATTGGCGCAATCTACGGGTTGCTGTTTTGGTCGCACTCACGGCCGTTGCCAATATCGTGTTCCAGGCTGAGGTGTTGATCCATGCGGGACCAAATTACGGGCTTCGCCTCGCGGTCGCAGCGATCGTAGCGTTGATCATGGTGGTCGGCGGTCGCGTGACGCCGAGCTTCACCAGTAATTGGCTGACGCGGCAGGGCAGCCAAACACGACCTGCACCAATGGGCCGCTTCGATATTGGCGCGATCGCAATCGGGACCATCGCGCTGGCTGCCTGGATCGCGGCGCCGGATTGGTATGGCGCCGCGGCATTGCTCGTTGTCATGGCAATCGCGCACGCGGCGAGGCTTTCGCGCTGGGCGGGCGCGCGTACTTGGCGGGAGCCGATGCTTTTTGTCCTGCATCTTGGTTATGCTTTTGTACCGCTCGGCGCGTTGCTGTTGTCGACTTCGATCGTGTGGCCGCGGATCGTACCGGCAAGTGGCGCGCTCCACGCCTGGACGACCGGCGCAATGGGGATAATGACACTTGCGATCATGACGCGCGCGACGCTTGGACATACCGGTCGCGATGTGCTGTCCACTCCCGCAACGATCGCAATCTATGGCGCTATGCTGCTGGCTGGATTGGCGCGTATCGCAGCGCCAATGCTGCCTGTGATCTATTACGAGGCGCTGCTCACCGCCGCGTTTGGCTGGCTCCTGGCGTTCGGTATTTTCCTTTTGGTCTACGGGCCAATGCTGTTAGGGCGGCAGTTAGACCCCTCTCTCCGGCGATAAACAGCCTCATCGTCTGCCCGGCGCCCCCGCCCGCTCGTTACCGCTCAACCCGAGTCAACTTGTCGCAGGCTGAGCTGTGGACAGGGATTCAATGAGGATTGTGCCCAACGGGCAAATCACTTCATGAGTGCCGGTACCGATGCCAGGACAAGGCGTTGGGGCAGGTTTTGGTGGTTGGAATCAGGCCGATTATAGTCGGTACGCGGGCTGATTCGCGGCTTTCGTCAATCGGCACGCAAATGTCGCTCCTGCGTCAAATTGCAGCCGGTTTTTGCAACGGTGCTTGTGACGTGCGTTCCACCCTTCGGGGGACAGAGTGGAGACGGCATGGCCCTCATCGAAGCTACACGCGACCACCGCGACAGTCCGCTTGACGTCGTCGAGCGAATGGCCGCGGGCAACAATTGGCCTTTTGAACGGGCCGGCGAAGACGAAATCGGACTCGTAGTCACCGGCCGCTGGACCAATTATCAGGTGTCGTTCACGTGGATGACCGACATCGAAACGCTGCATCTTGCCTGCGCCTTTGACATGAAGGTGCCGGAGCTGCGGCTCACCGACGTGCAGAAATTGATCGCGCTCATCAACGAGCAATTGTGGATCGGGCACTTTGATGTCTGGACGCAAAACGGCGTCATCATGTTTCGTCACGCGCTAGTGCTCGCCGGTGGCGTCGTCGCGTCGGGGCGGCAATGCGAGGCGGTTCTGGGAACCGCAATCGATACCTGCGAGCGTTATTTTCCCGCCTTTCAATTCGTCATTTGGGCAGGCAAGTCGGCGCGCGAAGCGATGGACTCCGCCATGTTCGAAACGACGGGCCAGGCGTGAGCGGCGCCGGGCCAAGTTCGCCATCAAGTTCGGATTTAACTCCGCGCCCTCAACTGCACTCTGATCTGCGCGATTTCTCCGGCCGGCTCGTTCTGGTCGGCGCTGGCAATATGGGCGCTGCGCTACTGCAAGGCTGGTTGCGCCTTGGGCTTGATCCCAACAAGCTTGCCGTCATCGAGCCGCAGCCGTTGCCGCATATCGCGGCGCTGACCGGACAGGGCGTGCAACTTAATCCCGATGCCGGGGCGCTACGCGAGACGAACGTGGCCGTGATTGCTGTCAAGCCGCAAACCGCGGTCGAGGCGCTTTCGCCACTGGCCTCGAATCTTTCTCCATCGACGCTGGTCATATCGATCATGGCCGGCCGGACGCTGCGCTTTCTCGCCTCTGCACTGCCCCAGGTCAAAGCGCTGGTGCGCGCGATGCCGAATACCCCGGCCGCGATCGGGCGCGGCATGACAGTCGCCGTGGCAAGCCAAGCCGACACGGCGCAACGGCAACGCGCGCACCAGCTCCTCGGCGCAATCGGCGCGGTCGAGTGGGTCGACGACGAGGCGTTGATGGACGCGGTCACTGCCGTATCCGGCTCGGGACCGGCTTACGTCTTCCTGCTCGCCGAAGCTTTGACCCAAGCCGGAACGTCAGTGGGCCTGCCGGCAGTTTTAGCGGAAAAGCTCGCCCACGAGACCATTGCCGGCTCCGGCGAGCTCCTGCATCGATCGCGGGAGAATGCCGCCACGTTGCGGCAGAACGTGACCTCACCCGGCGGTACCACCGCCGCGGCGCTGGCGATCCTGATGCGGCCCAATGGGCTGGTGCGGCTCATGGCCGAAGCGATTGCTGCCGCGACCGCGCGCTCGCGCGAACTGGCCGGGTGACTTTCGGGCACTTGCTTCAAGGGAGCCTTGGAACGACCTCGAGCACCGCATACATTCAGCGGATCGCCAGCGAGGAGTTTGGTCATGGCTCGCAGATCCGCTCGTAAATCGTCGGCTCGATCGTCACGGCGCCCGGTTGCCAGCGCTCCGGGAAGCGATCGCGACAAGATCATTGCCGCTTTTCTGGGACTTCTTGCTGCAAAACGCATCGAGCAGATCGGCTTCGCCGAAATCGCCGAAGCCTCAGGCGTGCCGTTTCCGCAGCTGCGCAATGAATTCGTTTCCACGCTCGCAATCCTCGCGGCGCACATCAAATCGGTCGACCGCGCGGTCTTGAGCGCGGATTTGACCGACGTCGAGGAGGAGCCACCGCGCGAGCGCCTGTTCGATGTGTTGATGCGACGGCTTGAAATTCTCAAGCCGCACCGTGAAGCCGTAGCTTCGCTTCTGCGTTCGGCGCGACGCAATCCGCCGCTTGCACTGGCGCTCAACGCCATGGCGGTGCGTTCGCAACAGTGGATGCTCGCCGCCGCCGGCATCAGCGCGTCGGGGCCGCGCGGCATGCTGCGCGCTCAAGGTCTCGCCGCCCTGTTCGGCGGCGTGTTGCGGACCTGGATTGACGATGAAGATCAGGGCCTCGCCCGCACCATGGCGGCGCTGGACCGTGCCTTGGGCCGCGGTCAGCGATTTGCTGGCCTGCTCGATGACTTGTGCCGCATCCCGGCGCGATTGTGCCGATTGCGGCCGCGTCGGCGGCGGCGCGACGGAGATTATGAAGATACCGCCGCGGCCGCTTAAGCCGTGTGTCACGGGCGTACCGTTTCACGCTGCGCCGCATCCGGGAGTGATCAGGGGTTCTCGGTCAGGCCAAGTTAGAATCCCTATAAAAAACTTTTTTCTTTGCAGGTGCCGGACGCGTGAGCTATTGAAAGCTTCACATCGGACCGTCTTTGGGGACCAATTTTTGGGACCAATTTCGGGACCAATTTTTCGGGGAAGCGCCGCGGCAATGATTGTGTGTTCCTGCAACGTGTTCACGGATCAAGACGTGCGCGCGACAATGACGGCCGGCCAAGACGCTCCGCGCACCACTGGACAGGTCTATCACTGCCTCGGTTGCAGCGCGCAATGCGGCCGCTGCGCGCGCACCATTCGCCGCATAATGGACGAAGCCTTGATGAACGAAGCCTTGGCTTGCGGCGATCCTGCCTGTTGCCGGACATCCAGCTCGTAAATTCCGTTCACGCATTGGCTTGTTGCCCACGCCGCGGCCTGCTTTTAGCCTTGCGCGCAGCGGTTATAATCGAGACATTAAGGTGCGAATCTGCAATCAGGCCAAGCATTGCTAAGCCCCAGGAGCGAAATTATGAAAGGCGAGCCCGGTGTCGTCGATTTTCTCAACAAGGCGCTGCGGCACGAGCTGACTGCGGTCAATCAATATTGGCTGCATTACCGCCTGCTCGATAACTGGGGCTACAAGTCGCTTGCCAAGCAATGGCGTAAAGAATCCATCGAGGAGATGGAGCACGCCGACAAGCTCGTCGAGCGCATCATCTTTCTCGACGGCTTCCCCAATATGCAGGTGCTCGACCCGCTGCACATTGGACAGAACGTGAAAGAGGTACTCGACTGCGATCTCGCTGCTGAAATCTCCGCGCGCACGCTCTACGAAGAAGCCGCTACGCATTGTCATTCGGTACGCGATTATGTAACGCGCGACCTGTTCGAAAAGCTCATGCATGACGAGGAAGAGCATATCGACTTTCTCGAGACGCAACTTGATCTCGTCGCCAAGCTCGGGCTTGAACTCTATGCCCAGCACCATATCGGCGAGCTGGAGGAGGGCGAGGATTAGTTTCGCTCGATCACTTCGTCTGCGTGCAGCTGAATCGCCATTGACCTATTGACGTCGATTGCCCTCGTGGTCCCGCGACATTTGCCGGACGCTCGGGGCGCGCGCCCGACTTGACGTTCGTTGCCGATTTCCTTATTTGCGACGGCGGGACACCCCTCCCCACCGAGGGGCGACTATCTGGAAGGATAGGCCATGACGTCAGCGATCCCCTCCGTGCGGCCGCGTGTGCCGCATTTTTCGTCCGGCCCCTGCGCCAAGCGCCCGGGCTGGAACCTGCAAAACCTCGCCGGCGCACTGCTCGGTCGCTCGCATCGCTCGAAACCCGGCAAAGCCAAGCTCAAGCGCGCCATCGATTTGACGCGCGAGGTGCTGCAAATCCCCGCCGACTACCGCATCGGCATCGTGCCGGCCTCCGACACTGGCGCGATCGAAATGGCGTTGTGGTCGCTGCTCGGGCCGCAACCGGTAACAATGCTGGCGTGGGAATCATTCGGCGAAGGCTGGGTCAACGACGTCGCCAAGGAGCTCAAGCTCAAAAATGTGACCGTGCTTCGCGCACCCTATGGCGAGTTGCCCGATTTCGCCGCGATCGATCCGGCGAGCGATATCGTCTTCACCTGGAACGGCACGACCTCTGGCGCGCGCGTGCCCAATGGCGATTGGATTGCCGCCGACCGCACCAGGCTTACGATCTGCGACGCAACTTCCGCCGCCTTCGCGCAAGCACTGGATTGGCCGAAGCTCGATGCCACGACGTTTTCGTGGCAGAAGGTGCTGGGCGGCGAGGCGGCGCATGGCATGCTGATCTTGTCGCCGCGCGCAGTGACGCGGCTTGAGTCCTACAAGCCGCCGTGGCCGATGCCAAAGCTCTTCCGGATGACCAAAGGCGGCAAGCTCAACGAAGGCATCTTCGTCGGCGAAACCATCAACACGCCATCCATGCTGTGCGTCGAAGACTATCTCGACACGCTGGAATGGGCCAAGTCTATCGGCGGCTTGGCGGCGTTGCGGGCGCGCGCCGACGCGAACGCCAAGGCGGTCGCCGATTGGGTAGCGCGCTCGTCATGGATCGATTTCCTTACCCGCGATCCAGCGCTGCGTTCGAACACGTCGGTATGCTTGAAGGTCGTCGATCCGACGGTCACCCGCCTGTCCGCCGAGGCACAAGCCGCATTTGTCAAAGGCATTGCCGCGGCGCTCGAAAAGGAGGGGGTTGCATATGACATCGATGCCTATCGCGACGCCCCGCCGGGCTTACGCATATGGTGCGGCGCGACCGTCGAGCGAACCGACATCGAAGCGCTGACGCTTTGGCTCGACTGGGCCTATGCCAAGGCCATCGCGGCGCTGGCCGCCGCGGCCTGACGGCGATCTTATCGAAGAGGATAACAATGGCGCCACGAGTTCTAATTTCGGATGCGCTGTCGCCGGCGGCGGTCGCCATCTTCAAAGATCGCGGCCTTAATGTCGAATTTGCGCCCAATCTCGGCAAGGACAAGGAGAAACTTGCCGCGACGATCGACGGTTTCGATGGGCTTGCGATCCGCTCGGCGACCAAAGTGACGGCCAAGCTCTTGGACCACGCAAAGAGCCTGAAAGTGATCGGTCGGGCCGGGATCGGCGTGGACAATGTCGATATTCCAGCGGCGACCGCGCGCGGCGTCATCGTCATGAACACGCCGTTCGGCAATTCGATCACGACTGCGGAACATGCAATCACGCTGCTGCTGGCGCTGGCGCGCCAAATTCCGGAAGCCGACACTTCGACCCGCGCCGGCAAATGGGAGAAAAACAAGTTTCTCGGCGTCGAGATCTTCGGCAAAACGCTCGGCATTATCGGCTGCGGCAATGTCGGCTCGATCGTCGCCGACCGCGCGCTCGGCCTGAAGATGAAGGTGATCGCCTACGATCCTTTCCTGTCCGCCGAACGCGCGGTCAGGCTCGGCGTCGAGAAGGTCGAGCTCGATGAGCTGTGGCGGCGCGCCGATTTCATCACCCTGCATACGCCGCTCACCGACAAGACGCGCAATATCATCAATGCAGAGACTTTGACGCAGATGAAGGCCGGCATACGGCTCGTCAATTGCGCACGCGGCGAACTCATCGATGATGCTGCGCTCGCCGACGCGCTGAAATCGGGGCACGTGGCCGGCGCCGCCCTTGACGTATTTCGCGAAGAACCGGCCACGCAGAGCGTGCTGTTTGGCTTGCCGAATGTGATCTGCACACCTCACCTTGGCGCTTCCACCATGGAGGCGCAGGAAAATGTCGCGCTGCAAATCGCCGAACAGATGTCGGATTATCTTTTGCGTGGCGCAATCTCCAACGCCGTCAATTTTCCTTCGATCAGCGCGGAGGAAGCACCGAAATTAAAACCCTTCATCGCGCTTGCGGAGAAGCTCGGTTCCTTCGCCGGCCAGCTCACCGAGAGCGGCATCAACCAGGTACGGCTCACTTATGAGGGCGTGGTCGCGCAGATGAATACCAAGGCGCTGACCTCGGCAGCGGTGGCGGGCTTGCTGCGGCCCATGTTGCAGGAGGTCAATGTCGTCTCTGCGCCGATTGTCGCCAAGGAGCGCGGCATCGTCGTTGAGGAAATGCGTCGCGATGCCGAAGGCGATTACGATAGCTTGATTACGCTCGCCGTCGTGACCGAACGGCAGACGCGCTCGGTCTCGGGCACTGTCTTTGCCGACGGGCGGCCTCGCATCGTCGATATCAAGGGCATCCGGATGGACGCCGAGTTCGCGCCATCGATGCTCTACGTGACCAATCAAGACAAACCGGGATTCGTCGGGCGTTTCGCCACGCTGCTGGCCGAAGCCGGCATCAATATTGCGACGTTCCATCTCGGGCGCGAGTCAGCCGGCGGCAATGCCATCGCGCTGGTCGAGATCGACGGCAGTGTTCCAGCCGAGGTGCTCTCCAAGGTGCGGCACATTCCGAACGTGCAGCAGGTCAAGCCGCTGCAATTCTGATTTGCTATCGCCCGGTGGCAAGCGTGATCCCGGCAAAAACGAGCGCGTAGCCGGCGGCGTGAAAATATTCCAGCCGTTCGTCGAGCAGCGTTATCGCCAGCACCGAACCAAATACCGGCACGAGATTAATGAATGGCGCAGCACGGTTGGCGCCGATGAGCTCAATGCCACGATTGAGAAACAGATAACCGAGCAACGAAGGAAACACGCAAACATAGATGAGAACGAGCGCGCTAACCGTGTCGAACACTATTGTTTGTCCGGCGGCGATTTCGAGCGCCATGGCGGGGAGGAGCAATACAGCTCCGCCCCCCATGCCGACAGCGAGAAACGACAGCGGATGGATCGGCGGCCGCAATCGAAGAATCGCGACATAAAAAGCGTAAATCAGGAGTGCAACGACAAACCATAGATCACCCTTGTTGAACGCGGTCGCCAGCAAGATTTGCAAGCTGCCGTGACAGACGATTACCCCGACGCCGACGAGCGAGACGGCGATACCGGCAGCTTGGCGCAGTGACAGGTAGTCACGAAATAAAACGAATGACCACAAGGCGACGAACAGCGGCGATACCGACTGCAACAACAGGCCGTTGATCGCGGTCGTGAAATGCAGGCCGTAATAGGCCATTGTGTTGTACGCCGAGAAACCCGTCAGCGCGAGCAGCGTTAGGAAGCCGGCGTGCTTTTTTATGAGCGGCCAATCGCGAATAAGGTGGACTGCGGCGAACGGCAGCAGAATTACAAAAGCGCCAGCCCAACGGATGACCGAGATCGTGACCGGCGGAATGTATCCGGCGACATAGCGCCCGACGATGACGTTGCCGGACCAAAATAAAGAGGTCAGCGAGAGCAGCAGATAAGCGCGAGCCGCCAGCGCGCTGTCGACGTGGCTCTTGCCGCCGATCTGGCGGCTCACAACGTGACTTCGATCGGCCTCGCTCCGTGAACCTTCAGGCCGGCTTGGCGGCGTCATGTTGCTCCGATCGCGCTTGCGCACATGCGCTGAGCTATCGCACGGCACGCCGAGCCGGTAGGGCGGAAGCCGCATGACTGGCAGCGCCTCGGCTCGCAGGTCGAAAGCCCCCTTAAGCTTGCCGGAATGTGTGGAAGTTCGTAGCCGGATAAACCATCACGCTGCCAGGCAAGGGCGGAAAACTGCGGGGGCATCGCTTTGAGGCGATCGTTAACAGCGGCGGCTAAGTAAATTCATAGGTGAAAACAATGCCTTGGTCGTGCTTTATCGGGGCATGCCGTAAGGCGGTTTTCCTTGCTTCGGCGCCTATCATCCATTATCGGAACGACGGCGGCGGCCGGTTCAGAACCATCTTCAACTTCGTCAGCTGTCGAGGACCCTTCCCTCATGGCAAATGTCGTCGTGGTCGGCTCCCAGTGGGGCGACGAGGGCAAAGGCAAGATTGTCGACTGGTTGTCGGAGCAGGCCGATATCGTGGTCCGCTTTCAGGGCGGGCACAATGCCGGTCATACCCTGGTAGTCGACGGCACGACCTACAAGCTCTCGCTGCTGCCCTCGGGCGTGGTCCGGCCGGGTAAGCTTTCCGTCATCGGTAACGGCGTCGTGCTCGATCCGCACGCGCTGCTCGGTGAGATCACGCAGCTGAAAACACAAGGCATCGTCGTTACGCCCGACAACCTGCGGATCGCGGAGAACACGCCGCTGATCCTGCCACTACACCAGGAACTTGACGTCGCGCGCGAGCGGGCGTCCGGCAAGGGCGCGATCGGCACCACCGGACGCGGTATCGGACCTGCTTACGAAGACAAAGTGGGACGGCGCGCCATTCGGCTGATGGACCTCGCCGATCTGCAAATGCTCAACGGCAAGATTGAGCGCCTCTTGGCGCATCACAATGCGCTGCGCCGCGGTCTTGGCATGAGCGAGATCGCCCCGCGCAAGCTCTATGATGAACTCGCTGCGATCAGCACAAAGGTGTTGCCGTACATGGATTCGGTATGGGCATTGCTCGACGAGCGGCGCCGCGAGGGTAAACGCATCCTGTTCGAAGGCGCGCAGGGCGCGCTACTCGATATCGACCACGGCACATATCCGTTTGTCACCTCGTCGAACACGGTGGCGGCGCAGGCAGCGATCGGATCGGGAATGGGACCGAGCGCGATCGATTATGTGCTCGGAATTTGCAAAGCCTATACTACGCGCGTTGGCGCGGGGCCGTTTCCAACCGAGCAAATCAACGAAATCGGCAAGACGCTTGGCGAACGCGGCAAGGAATTCGGCGTCGTTACCGGCCGACCACGACGTTGCGGTTGGTTTGACGCGGTTCTGGTACGGCAGACGGTGCGCACCGGCGGCATTCAGGGTCTGGCGCTGACCAAGCTCGATATCCTCGACGGTTTCGACGAGATCAAGGTTTGTGTCGCTTATCGACTGGATGGGCGGGAGATCGATTATCTGCCCGCGAGCGAGCATGCCCAGGCGCGCGTCGAACCGGTCTACGAGACGATCGCCGGTTGGCGAGAGAAAACCGCACATGCCCGCTCGTGGGCCGATCTGCCTGCCCAGGCGATTAAATATGTCCGCCGTCTTGAAGAACTGATCGGCTGTTCCGCCGCGATCCTGTCCACGAGTCCGGAACGCGAGGACACCATCCTCATGCAAAACCCATTCGAAGCATAAGATGCAACTTTAGCGAGTCGAGCGTAAACTGCGAGCAATGGCAGACTATCATCCACTCATCACCCGGGCCGTAGAGGGGCTTGCGAACAATACCGCGGACGGGCGGCGCACACTTTATGAGCGCGCCCGCGCGGCCTTGGTGGCGCAACTTCGCGGCATAGATCCGCCCCTTTCGGAGGCCGAGATCACCCGCGAGCGCCTGGCCTTGGAAGACGCCATCCGCAAGGTTGAGGCCGAGTCGGTACGCAAGGCTCGTAGCGAGCCGCGGCCGGCGGAACCCCATTCGATCCAGACGACGAGTCGACCCCATGGGCCATCCGCGCCGTCGAAACCCGCTTCGCCGCTCTGGCGCGAGCGTCCGAGCGAGTCTCCCTTTCCCGCGGCGCCACGCCCGGAAACCAGGCTATCCGAACCGTCGCGAAACGAATCGGCGTCGACTGCTCGACCGGCTGAGCCTCTATCGCACGAAACCACACAGACCGAGCCCCCTGCGAGCGCGCGCAGCAAGCTTCTAGGCGCGCGAAGTCCGCAGCGGCCGCGGGAAGAGTTCAGGGGCTTCCGCCAATATGGTGGCGGCGCCGACGATAGCGATGCTTCGCCCAGCCGCGGCATGAGTCCGGCCCACGACACCTACGACGCTCACGACGCTGCCGGCTCGTCGCCGCAACTTTCCGAGGCACACGACGATGCCTGGCATGGCCGCGGGGCGGACCGCTTGGACGATGAGCAGGCCTACGATGTTCTCGAAGACGGCGGGCCGGCGGAACATGGGCTGGAGCAGCCATACGAATTTGATGAACGGGACCAGATCACGACGCGGCCGCCGCACCGCGCTGCCGAACCGCTCCAGCCCTATCGTCGGCTGCGGCCGCCGCGATCATATCGCGGCCTTCTCAGGCTCGCCGCTGTCCTGATTATTCTTGCCGCCATTGGCGCGACGATTTCCTGGCAGTGGTCGAATATCAGCGCGCTCTATCAGTTCCTGGCGCATATGCGGTCGCGGCCGACGCAGACGGCTCAGCCGCCGACTGGCGAACCCAAGTTCGGTGGACGCGTGCCGCAGCAAGAGCAAACCCGGCAGCCACCCGCCGCGGCCGCGCCCAAAAGTCAAAGCGGCCCTGCGGTGGCGCAGCGCGTCGTGCTCTATGAAGAGGACCCATCCAATCCGCAGGGCAAACAATATGTGGGCTCGGCCGTGTGGCGGACCGAAACGGTTTCGCCGGGCGGCGGTCTCGCGCCGGAGGTTCAGATCCGAGCCGACGTCACCGTTCCGGAGCGGAACATGACCGTGACTTGGACGCTTCGGCGCAATACGGACCAAGCGCTCCCCGCCAGCCACACGATCGAAATCATGTTCAATTTGCCCGCGGACTTTCAAGGCGGCGGCATCTCCAATGTGCCGGGCGTCTTGATGAAGGAATCGGAGCAAGCGCGCGGCGTGCCGCTGGCAGGACTTGCTGTGAAGGTCACTAACGGGTTCTTTTTGATCGGTTTGTCGGCGGTTGACACCGACGTAACGCGCAACTTGCAACTGCTCAAAGACCGTCCATGGTTCGACGTTCCCATCGTGTATAATAATGGCGGCCGCGCCATTCTTGCGCTGGAGAAGGGGCCATCAGGTGAGCGCGCTTTCGCGGATGCATTCGCCGCCTGGGGCAAATAAAACGCCCGGCGCAAATCTTGTTTGTAGTGGGTGTTGGGAAGAGGCGATGAGCGAGCCCGTGAGCGTATCATGAGCGTCTCCGATGCAAGGAAGACCAAGGCCGCTTTGAGCGGACATCTGGCTGCGGCGTTTCGCACTTTGCAGACTGAATCGGACGGACTGGCTGCGCTTGCTGCGGCAATGGCGGACGGACTTGGCGGACCGTTCCTTGAGGCAGTCGAAACGATCCGGGCTGCGCGAGGCCGCGTCATCGTCACCGGAATCGGCAAATCCGGCCACATTGCCCGCAAAATCGCGGCAACCCTCGCGTCGACCGGAACCCCGGCGTTTTTTGTGCATGCAGCCGACGCCAGTCACGGCGATCTCGGCATGATCACGTCGGACGACGTTATGCTGACGCTGTCGTGGTCAGGTGAGACCGAGGAACTCAAAGAGCTGATCAACTATTCGCGGCGCTTTCGCATCGCTCTCATCGCCGTGACCGGCAACGTCGAGAGCACACTCGGCCAAGCGGCCGACATCGTCCTGGTCTTGCCGCCCGCGCGCGAAGCCTGTCCGCATAATCTCGCACCCACGACATCCTCGCTGATGCAACTCGCGCTCGGCGATGCTTTGGCGATTGCGCTACTTGAAAGTCGCGGCTTCACTGCCGTCGATTTCGGCGTGTTTCATCCGCGCGGCAAGCTTGGCGCAGCGTTGAAATTCGTCCGCGACGTCATGCATCCAGGCGCGGCTGTGCCGCTGATTGGGCGTAACGCTCCGATGTCGGAAGCGATCGTTGAAATGTCCGCCAAAGGTTTCGGCTGTGTCGCCATCGTCGAGGCGACCGGAAAATTGGCTGGCGTCATCACCGACGGCGACCTGCGCCGTCATATGCGTGCGGATTTGCTGCAGGCCTCGGTCGACGCGGTAATGACCGCCTCGCCCAAAACCATCCGCCCGGACCAATTGGCGAGCGAGGCATTGCAGCTTCTCAACGAATCGAAAATTACCGCGCTGATCGTCGTGGAGGCGGACCGGCCGGTTGGGATCGTGCATTTCCACGATCTGCTGCGCGCCGGGGTCGCCTGACCGCCTAATAGAGGCCGCCCTTTACGACGCTCGAATCCTCGGGGACGTCATCGTTGGGCGGCGCGGCGCCGGTCGGCGCGGCGGGTGCTTGCCGCAATGGCACGGCGGTTGGCGCAGCGGGAGCCAGTGTGTTGGCCGCTGCCGCCACAGGCGGCTGCGGGGTTGCCGTGTTAACGGCTTCTGGCTTGGCCTGACCGTGTGACACGAACTCGGCATAACCAGGGGTGCCTGGCCGGGGCGGCGCGTCAGCCGGCAGCCCGCCGGCCCAATGCGGCCAATGATCCGCGACAAAGCCGCCACAGCTTGCGAGATTAAGCCCAATCCCGAGAACAATCGCCGCCGTAAATAGCCGCTTTGGAATCATATCCGGATTTGTTCGCCTTAATCGGCAGCCGCAACCCAAGCCGGGATGGACAGCATTCGTGGCGGGACTATGGTGCCTAGATCGCATGCGCATTATCGACCAGTTCTTTAGCCGCGCCGCCCCGCGCGCGCTCCTTGCCTCGACGCTTGCTGCAGCCGCGGGATGTGCCGAGCTGGCGCGGCCAAGCAAGGCCGCTGCGCCGCCTGCGGAACAGCCGCCCTAAGCGGCCCTGGCCGCCAAGTATATCTCCTCGACGATGCGGGACCGCCCGGCCTTTGAGGGATTTGAGATATCCGGCTTGCGCTGGGTCCATTCGCTCAAAGGCTGGAGCTGGCTCACATGCGTGCATTTTTTGGATCACGGTCATCTGCGGACCTATGCGCTCTTCATGCAGAACGATGTCGTGGTCGAAGGACGGTACGCCGTCCAATCGGATTCCTGTGCCGCGCAATCCTATACGCCCTTTGACATTGTGACCGGCGTCCTCGGCCGCCCGACTGCGCCTGAACTGCGAGCGCTGTATTAAGCTGCGCAAGGCTACCAAGCGTAGCTCGTGACTACGCAGCCTGCCTGAGCCCAAGCGCCTGATCGACCGCAGCAAGAACCTGCGCCGCGCTAAGCTCGTCCAGACATTGGCTATGGCTGTCGAGCCGGCGCTCGCAACCTTCGAGCTGACACGGCATACAAGGCAGCGGATTTTGCACCAGCCAGACATTGCCGCGGCGCTGGATCGTGCCGGCGGCTTGCCACGGCCGATCAAGACCGCCGACAGGCCAGGGTCCCCACAAACGTGGATCAGTCGGACCGTAAATCGCCACGGTCGGCGCCCCGCTTGCGGCGGCAAGATGGGTAATCGCGGTGTCCGGACCGATATAGACGCGCGCAGCGGCGACAAGCGCCGTCAGATCCGGCCAGGCCAGATCGCCGTCGAGCCGTGTGACATTTGCATCGCGCCAGACTTCGTCGAGATAGGCGCGGTCGGATACGGCGCCGGTGACCACGACGGCAAATCCGCGGTCGCGCAAGGCTGCCGCGAGCGCGCGCCAACCATCGCCGCTCCAGCGCTTATAGATGAACATCGGTGCCGCATGAACGACGGCATAGGGTTGCGAGACGACCGGCCGACCGTGTGATGCCGCCGGAGGGCAGACAAGCTCATCATGCGGCTTGATGCCGAGCACCTCCACGAGGCGCAAAATCTCCCTGACCCGGTGCTGCCGGGCGTCCCTGACATAGTGGCGGGTTAGGAAGACGCGCTTGATCCTGCTCGCTAATCCCGCTCGCTCGACCGGACCGGCGCTCTGGCGTCCGGCGATCACAGCCAAAGCGGTCGGCCGATCGCCGGATTGCACCGAGAGAGCGAGATCGTAACGGCGGAACAGTCGAACAAACAGGGAGATCGTATCAAGCGCGGTCGGCCGCTGCGGGATGGTAATGACTTCAGCAAGATCAGGATTGCCAGTCAGAACTCCTTCGGTGCCGGCAAAAACGACAGCGTCGATCGAAGCTTGCGGAAAGGTCCGCTTGAGACTGCGGATGACCGGCGTCGTCAGAAGCACGTCGCCGAGCCGGCGCAGGATCACCACAAGCACGCGCGGATTCTGCGGCAAGCGAACAGGATTCATTGCTGCGCCATCGAATGATGCGCGACGACTTCTCCCGCTTGAACTTCTTCAATCTCATGGACAAGCGACGAGAGGCCGCGCGACGCCCGGATCCTGGTGCTGCCGATTGTCTCCTCCAGGTGAGTGCGGTTTTCGCTCAGCTGCGCGCGGTCGTTCCACGGATGCCACAGATGCAAGACGCCGGTGGCAAACCGCCCGTCTTTGCGGCGCAGTCCGGCGCGCAAGAGACGAACGACGAGATCGGAATCTTCCAGTCCCCAGCCGACAAAGGCATTGTCGAAGCCATCGACGCGGTCGAGGTCCTTGCGCGCGACCGCAAGATTGCACGTTTGGGCGCCGCGCCAACTGACACTATGCAGCTTGCGCAAGGGCCCGAGGGGCAAATGCACGGCCGGTGCCAAACGATTGATGCCGCCGTGCAATCGCTGCCTTACCAGATTGCCGAAATTCCATAGCTGCGGCTTAAGACCTTGCGCCAATACCGCCGTGGTGAATTCGGGCGACAACAGGATGCGATTGCCGGTCACGAACCAGCTCGGCTCGTAGAGCCGGCGATGCGCGGCGATGAAATCGGGTCTGGCCAGACAGTCGCCGTCGAGGAAAATGCACAGCGCACCGGCGCTAGCGCGAATGCCGCGGTTGCGAATCTCGCCGCCGCGAAAACCGCGGTGCTCGTGGCGTACGTGTTTGAGCGGTACGCCAAGGCGCGCCCGCCAGGTGGCGACGACTTGGGCCGTTTCCGGCCCCGAGCCGTCATCGGCAATGACGATCTCGAAATTACAATCGGACTGCGCAGCGAGCGCGCCAAGCACCGCCTCCAGCGCATCCTCGCGGTTGAAGGTCGTGACGATAACCGAGATGAGAGCTGTGTCGTTCAAGGTCCGATGCTCGCGGGCGATGGAGAAACGGTTCGCATAAGGCTAATCCTCCACCGTTTGTTTCTCCGGATGCGCGCGCTTGACGATCGCCGTGGTCGAGTGGCCGGGCACCAGACCAACCAAAATGACGTCGCCACCGGCCTGTTCGACGATCTCGCGGCCAACCACTTCGTCGCGGGTGTAGTCGGCGCCCTTGACGAGCACCGCCGGCCGCACGCGCCCGATTAGTTCGAGCGGGGTGTCTTCATCGAAAACGACGACAAGATCGACGGCTTCCAGCGCCGCGAGCACTTCGGCGCGCCCCTCTACGGGATTGATTGGCCGGCCTTTGCCTTTCAGCCGTGTCGTCGAGGCATCGCTGTTGAGTCCGACCACAAGACGGTCGCAAGCGGCGCGCGCTTCGGCGAGCAGCTTTACGTGACCGCGATGCAGGAGATCGAAGCAGCCATTGGTGAAGCCGATGCGCAGTCCGTGGCGCCGCCACTCCGCCAGCCGCTCGTCAAGGCTCGCCCAGTCGAAAACGATCTTATCCTCGGGCGCGAGCGAGGCTGACGGCAGAATGCGATGGCGCAGTTCGGTCACGCTGACGGTAGCGGTGCCGCGCTTGCCGACCACCACCGCCGCGGCAGCGTTTGCCGCGCGCATGGCAGCATCGAACGGAGCCGTCATGGCGATAAGGATCGCCATGACGGCGGCCACCGTATCCCCCGCGCCTGAAACGTCACGCACCTTCACCGGATAGGCAGGAATATGGACGGGGGCGTGACCTGCCACATGCAGCGACATGCCTTCTTCGCTGCGCGTAACCAGGACCGCTTCGCTGTCGACGATCCGCCCAAGCTCGGCGGCGGCCTTGGCGATCTCCGCTTCGGTCGTAACCGGCCGATGCACGGCGACGCCCAGTTCCTGCCGGTTTGGCGTGATCAGCGTCGCCCCGCGGTAGATGCTGTAATCGTGGCTTTTCGGATCAACTATAACGGGTTTGCCGAGTTGCCGTGCGCGCTCGATAATCGCGCGAATGACCCGCGGCGTCAGCACGCCCTTGGCATAGTCGGACAGAACGACAGCGCCGCAACGCGGCAATGCTGCCTCCGCATGCGCAATTACGGCGGTCTCGCTCGTCGCGCTCGCCGGCCGCGCCGTCTCCCAATCGGCGCGGATGAGATGCGCGGAATGGTGCTCGGAAACAAACCGCGCTTTGCGCGTCGTGTGTCGGCCGGCCTCGATGACAAGATGCGGGGTGATCAAACCATCGAGTTTGGCGAAAGCGGCGGACAGCGCCCGCGCGGCCTCATCCTTGCCAATGAGCCCCACAAAAATGCAATGCGCGCCCAGCGCGCCGATATTGCGGGCCACGTTACCGGCGCCGCCGATCTCGATCTCGCTGCGCGCAACTGCCAGAACTGGTGTCGGCGCCTCCGGCGAAATCCGGCTCACCTCGCCGTAAACGAATTCATCGAGCATGAGATCACCGATGCAGAGCACGGTCTGCTTTGACACAAATTTCAGCGCTTCGTCGAAATCGAACATTTTATTGCAGGGCCCCGGTACCACCGCGACCGTGCTCAGCGATAACGATCGGCACGATCGAGATAATGATCGACATAGTGCTTCACCGCTGTCTCGAGCGGCGTGAAGTCCGCATTATAGCCGGCGCGCCGCAGATTTGCGGTATCGGCTTGGGTAAAATACTGATAGCTGTCGCGGATCGAAGCCGGCATGTCGATGTATTCGATCGCAGGCGGACGGCCAAGCGCCGTGAACATCGTTTGCATCAGATCGCGGAAGCTGCGCGCTACTCCGGTGCCGACATTGAAGATGCCCGAGACGGCCGGCGTTTCGACCAACCAGCGGACCACCGCGATCGCGTCATCCACATAAATGAAGTCGCGTTTCTGCTCGCCATCGGCGATGCCGGCGCGATGCGATTTGAAAAGTTGGATTGTTTTTCCGAACTTGGCGTCGTCGAAACGCTTGGCGACGAGGCTCATCATCTCGCCTTTGTGATATTCGTTCGGGCCGAACACGTTGAAAAATTTCAACCCTGCCCATTGCGGCGGCAGTTTCTCGCCGCGACGCACGCGCTCCACGACCGCGAGGTCGAACAGTTGTTTGCTCCAACCATAGAGGTTCATCGGACGCAGCCGCTTCAGTCCGCCGTCCGCCCAATCGTCGCAATAGCCTTCCATGCCATTGCCGTAGGTCGCCGCTGAAGATGCATAGATGAGCGGCGTGCGCGTCGACGTGCACCAGTCGAGCAGGCGCAGCGACAGCCGGAAATTGTTCTCCATGACGGCATCACCGTCACGCGCCGTCGTCGAGGAGATCGCACCGAGGTGAATCATTGCTTCGAGTTTTCGCCCCTCCAGCCACGGCCGCAGCTCGGCCGGCGGGACGAAATCGGCAATTTGCCGTCGCGCGAGATTGCGCCACTTGTCGTCGCTGCCAAGCACGTCGCTGATGGCCACATCGGCGCGACCGGCCTCATTGAGGCTTGCGACGACATTAGACCCGATAAATCCGGCCCCGCCGGTGACCAGCAACATCGATAATGCAGACCAGCTTGAGGGAGCGATCGGCACGTCCCGATTGCACCTGCACCTTTGCCCTAGACTTGGCCGTCGGGCAACTCGCAGAAGCATGAATGAATTGCATAAACGGCTAATATGGATACATATTCAATTCTATAGCGTCAGCTTTATCAATGACTTCCGCCGCGGAAATCGGGGAATTCGCAGCGTCGCGGTCTCGGTTATACTGACGGCCGCCTCATAACCTGCCGCCCTGCCCCGACCACAATAGGCCCGAACGTCCATCGGTCGCAGCCATGAATAGCCACGCCAAGATCGACAGCGACCGCAGCCCCATCCTTATCGTTCCGTATATGTGGATCGGCGATTTCGTTCGCTGCCATTCGGTCGTGAAGCTCTTGAACGCGCGATTCCCGAACCGCCCGGTCGATGTGCTCACCACCAGCCTATGCGCTCCGCTGACCGATTACATGCCAGGCCTGCGGCGCGCCGTCGTCGTCGATCTGCCCCGCAGCCGCATTGCCGTGACCAATCAGCTGTCCCTGGCGCGGCGCCTCAAGCGCGAAGACTACCGCAGCGTGCTAATTATGCCGCGCACCTGGAAATCGGCGCTGGCGCCGTTCCTTGCCGGAATACCAGAGCGCACTGGCTTTTTTGGCGAGGCCCGTTTTGTTCTGCTCAACGATTTGCGTTACGGCGAACGAAGGCTGCCGCGCATGGTGGATCGCTGTGCCGCCTTGGCGTTGCCCGCCGGGGCGCAGCTCCCGGATGAGTGGCCTTTGCCTGAGCTTAAAGTTGGGCGCGCAGAGATTGAAAAGTGGCGTCATCAACAAGGACTCGCCGGTCAAACGAAGCCGGTCATAGCGCTCGCGCCCGGCGCGGTCGGGCCATCCAAGCGCTGGCCGGCAGGCGCCTATGCCAATCTGGCACGTCGGCTGACCGCTGAAGGTTTTGGCGTGTGGGTGGTTGGCGGGCCTGAGGAGAAGTCGCTCGCGGCCGAGATTGTCGGCAATACGCCGGCACGCGATCTCACCGGCACCGACCTGCGTACCGCGATTCTCGCGCTCGCTGGGGCAGCTGCGGCGGTGTCGAACGATTCAGGGCTTCTCCATGTCGCCGCCGCGCTCGGCACGCCGGCGATTGGAATCTTCGGCCCGACCGATCCTTGGCATTGGGCGCCGCTCAATCCGCTCGCGGCGACAATCGAGGCGACCACCAAAATCGATTGTCGGCCGTGCCACAAGCCGGTGTGCCGGCTCCTACATCATCGCTGCATGCACGAAATTTCATCCGAACAAGTCTTTGCTGCCGTTAGCCACGCACTTGCACCGCTGGTTCCCGTGGCCTAAAGCACCGCTGCGCGCCGGTCGCACTGGAAATAGGTAGGTCCCATTCATGGCGATCCTAATCACCGGCGGGGCCGGCTATATCGGCAGCCAGATGGCCTATGACCTCACTGATGCCGGTGAGAGCGTCGTCATCCTTGATAATCTGTCGAGCGGCCATCGTTGGGCTGTGCCCGAACGCGCCTCGCTCGTTATCGGTGAAACCGGCGATCAAGCATTGGTGTCAGCGCTCATCCGCGAGCACGACGTGAAAGACATCATCCATTTCGCCGCCTCCATCATCGTGCCCGATTCCGTGCGCGACCCGCTGAGCTACTACCGCAACAACACTGTGAACTCTCGCGCTCTCATCGAATCCGCAGTCCAATGCGACGTTCGCAGTTTCATCTTCTCGTCCACGGCAGCGGTTTACGGCAATCCGGCAGCCGTGCCGGTCGCCGAAGACGCGCCGACGCTGCCGATTTCGCCTTACGGCTGGTCGAAGCTGATGGCCGAGATCATGCTGCGCGATGCGAGCCGCGCCCACGGGATTGGTCACGTCATCCTGCGCTATTTCAATGTTGCCGGCGGCGATCCCCGGGGACGCACCGGCCAATCCACTCCCGCCGCCACGCATCTGATTAAGGTGGCCGCCGAAACGGCGCTTGGACTGCGGCCCAAGCTTGAGATTTTTGGCAGCGATTATCCGACACCCGACGGTACATGCATCCGTGACTACATCCACGTCAGTGATCTCACCGGTGCTCATTCGCTCGCATTGCGTTATGTGCGTTCCGGCGGAGTGCCGTTGACGCTCAATTGCGGCTACGGCCACGGCTTTTCGGTTCAGGAGGTCGTGGCGATGGTCAAGCGGGTGTCGGGAGTTGATTTCAAAGTGGAAAACGCGCCACCGCGGGAAGGCGATCCGGCGCGCATCGTGGCCAGTAGCGCGCGAATACGCGATGCCCTTGGTTGGCGTCCGCGCTTCGATGATCTCGCGACAATTGTCGATCATGCGCTGGGTTGGGAGCGTCAGCTGATGAAACAGTTCCCGCATGGCGGGCGCGGTTTCGGGGAAACCGCTTGAAAAGCTCGAGCGGTCCGGGCATGCAACGGGATACTGTGCCGGAACCGCGCGCGGTTAAGGATCGGGGATGACAACAGCCGAATTAGCTTCGCAGCGTTATTCTACTTTTACGCTGGTGCGTCGCCTTCTTATCGACGAAGCGCTGCCCTATTGGCCGCGTTATGCCGTCGCTTTTTCCTTGATGGGAATTGCCGCCGCGGCGACCGCGTTCACCGCCTATCTCCTCGGCACGATGACCAATGAAGCCTATGTCAATCACAATTTTCGCGGCATTGTCATCATCGGCATTATCGCCATCGCAATCTTTGTGGTGAAAGGCTTCGCCACCTATGGCGCGGCGGTGATGCTGTCGTGGATCGGTAACAGTATTATCGCCACGCATCAACGTCGCCTGTTCGACAAGCTGTTGCAGCAGAACATCGGGTTTTTCGCCGATCGCCACACCTCGGAGTTCATCGCACGGCTTACGACCGGCGCCGCCGCGGCCAGTCAGGTCATTAATCTCCTGATCACGGCAGTCGGGCGCGATCTGATGTCGCTGATCGGCTTAACGATCGTCATGATCGTTCAAGATCCGATCATGGCGCTGATCGGGTTCATCATGGCGCCGCCGGCTTTGTTTTTCCTGCGCAAGCTGATCCGCCGGGTACGCAACATCGCGCGCATGCAATTCACCGGGGGCACACAGATCATAGAGACCATGCAGGAGGCGCTGCAGGGCTTGCGCATGGTCAAGGCATTCGCCCTGGAAGACGAGATGCGGCAGCGGCTGGATCGCAGCGTCACCGCCGTGCAGCACGAGTCGAACAAAATGGCGCGGGTATCCAATCGCGCCAGTCCGCTCATGGAAATGTTGGGCGGCTTCTCGGTCGCACTTGCGACAATCTACGGCGGCTACCGGGTGATCGAGACCGGCGCCACGCCCGGAGCCTTTGTCTCGTTCCTCGCTGCATTCTTGTTGGCCTATGAGCCGGCGAAGCGGCTTGCGCGGCTCAATCTCGACCTCAACAATAATCTCGTCGGCGTGCGCGTGCTTTACGAGATCATCGACAGCCCGTCAGGCGAGCCGAACGACGATGATCTGCCGCCGCTCAAGCCGGGAATGGCGCGAATCGAATTTGCCGGTGTGCACTTTGGCTATCGTGCCGATGCGCCCGTGCTGCGCGGCATGAGCTTTGTCGCACAACCGGGAAAAGTCACCGCGCTGGTCGGTCCCTCGGGCGGCGGCAAGTCGACCGTGCTCAATTTGTTGTTGCGCTTTTACGAGGCAGACGACGGCAAGGTCCTCATCGAGGCCCAGGACGTCAGGTCGGTGTCGCGCCGCTCGTTGCGCAGCGAGATCGCCTATGTCGGCCAGATTGTGCACCTGTTCCGCGGCACGGTGCGCGACAACATTGCGCTCGGCAAGCTTGGAGCTTCCGAGGCTGACATTGTGGCGGCGGCGAAGGCTGCGCACGCCCACAATTTCATTGTGAGTTTTTCCGCGGGCTATGACACGCCGGTCGGCGAACACGGTTTACAGCTTTCGGGCGGTCAACGCCAGCGCATCGCCATCGCTCGGGCGCTGATCAAGAACTGCCCGATCATCTTGCTCGACGAGGCCACGGCTGCTCTCGATTCGGAATCGGAGCGCCATGTCCAGGAAGCGCTGGCCGAACTTTGCAAGGGGCGCACGACATTGGTTATCGCGCACCGTCTTTCCACTATCATGCACGCCGACAGCATTCTTGTGGTCGAGAACGGCACGGTGGTGGAATCCGGCTGCCACGACGAGTTGCTTCGCAAGGGCGGCCGCTACGCATCCTTCTACAGGTTGCAGCTCAAGGACCAGTCGCCGCCACTCGCCGAACCAGTGCCGATTGCGGCAAACTCGGTCTAAGTGAGTTCGATTTGACCTCGCCATGGCGACCCTATAAGTCCAGCCGGCCTGCCACTTCGAAAATCTCTCCAGCCGCAAACGCAACCATGAGCACCGACGCCAAAGCTTACGTCATTCCGCAACCGCCGCAGGCGGCGATCCCAGTCGCCGGCACCGGCAAGTATTTTCCGGTTCGTCGGCTCTGGTGTGTCGGTCGCAACTACGTCGAGCACATCAAGGAGATGGGCCAGGACGTGCGCGAGCCGCCGTTCTTCTTTGCCAAGCCGCCGGACGCGATCGTGCCTGACGGCGGCACCGCACCCTATCCCTCACTAACCAAGGACATGCATCATGAGGTCGAGCTTGTCGTCGCGCTCAAAAGCGGCGGTAGGAACATCGCCACCGAAAACGCGCTTGCCTGCATCTACGGTTATGGCGTCGGCATCGATCTCACGCGGCGCGATTTGCAGATCGCCTCGCGCGACATCAAGCGGCCATGGGAGATCGGCAAGGCCTTCGATCATTCGGCCCCCTGTGGACTGCTGCGCCCAGCCGCGGAAATCGGCCACCCGGCCAAGGGTCGCATCACGCTGAAGGTCAATGGCAAAGTGCGCCAGGATGGCAATCTCGATCAAATGATCTGGAAGGTGCCCGAGATCATCGCAAAATTGTCGGAGATGGTTGAGCTCGCGGCCGGCGATATCATCATGACCGGCACGCCGTCAGGCGTCGCCGCCACCGTCGCCGGTGACAAGATCGAGTGCGAAATCGAAGGTATCGGCACGCTTGCAGTCACCATCGGCCAGCCTTTGAAGTAATTGCCGTTTCGAGACGGAATTGAATGCACCTTGCAGCGCCGATCAACGCGCTAATTTCGCGGGGTCATTCCCACACCTGTGGGAACCGGGAACCTACATGCCGCGTTAATGGGGAACTCGGATCCGGCGAGGGAGCGTCCTCATGCGTGCCACCCCGCGTATCACGTTGCGTGTAAAGCCCCCTGCTCCGCTGGGCGATGTGGCTATGGTGCCGGCGCCGCTGAGCGGCCGCTCGGAAGCCGAGATGGCGCGCGCAATGGCCGCGGTCCTTGCCGAGGAGGACTCCGCGACGGTCGCCGACGTCTACAGCCGCGTCCGCCAAGCGTTTCCGTTCGCGCCGCTGAGCGCGCGCATAGCGGCGTTGGCGATGCTGATGGACCGGATTCGGCGGCCGACCCACTGAGATCAGGTCATAGTCCGAGATAGGCGCTGCGCACGCGGTCGTCCGACAACAAATCGGCGCCCGCGCCGCTCAGCGTTACGCGTCCGTTTTCCAGAACATAACCCCGGCTTGCGAGCTTGAGCGATAAAGTAACGTTCTGCTCGACCAGGACGCAGGTGACACCGTCCCGGTTGAGATCGCGAATGGTGTCCAGCACCTTGTGGACGACGGTTGGAGCGAGCCCGAGCGAGGGTTCGTCGAACATGATGAGCTGCGGCGCGCCCATGAGGCAGCGCGCGATTGCCAGCATCTGCTGCTCGCCGCCCGACAATGTGCCCGCCGCCTGATGCGCGCGTTCCGCCAGCACCGGGAACAGCTCCAGCGCCCGCTGCCGGTTCTCAGCTTTTTTGGCGCGCGCCCGCGGCAGCAGAGCGCCAACTTCGAGGTTCTCTTCCACTGTGAGCGTTGGGAAGATTTGGCGGCCCTCCGCCACTTGCCCGATGCCGAAATCGCAGATCCGGTGGCTGGGCCAGCCGAGGATGTCTTCGCCGCGAAACAGAACACGGCCCTTCGCCGCGCGATTAATGCCGGCGATCGCGCGAATAAGCGTTGTTTTGCCGGCTCCATTGGCGCCGACGATGGCAACGATGGCGCCCTCTTCGATGTCGAGCGATACGCCGTCGAGCGCCTGCACATCGTCATAAAACACATCGAGAGCTTCGACACGCAGCATCAGACCGGCTCCGCGCCGAGATAGGACGCAATGACAGCGGGATCGCGCACAACCACTTCGGGTTTGCCTTGAGCGATAGCGACGCCGTGATCCAGCACCAAAACGCTGGATGCGAGCGCCATGACCGCGCGCATGACGTGCTCGATCAGAACGATGGTCAAGCCAGCCTCGCGATTGAGGCCGCGCAGGACCGCGACCACGCGGTCGCTCTCGGTCGGGCGCAACCCGGCCATCACTTCATCGAGGAGGAGTAACCGTGGTCTGGTCGCAAGCGCGCGCGCTACTTCGAGGCGCTTTCGATCCGGCAGCGTAAGCGCGGCGGCGATTCGGTTTCGCTGTTCATAAAGCTCGAGGCGCCGCAACAGGTCTTGCGCATGCGCGCGCGCCGTGACGACATCCGAAGAGTGCAGTAAGGCGCCGATCACGACATTATCTTCCACGCTCAGAGCTGGAAATGGACGCACAATCTGGAAAGTGCGGGCAATGCCGCGGCGACAGATCGCATCCGCGGGCAAGCCGCCGATTGGCTCGCCGGCAAATCTGATCGAGCCTTCGTCCGGAGCAAGAGCACCGGCAATCATGTTGAAAAGCGTCGTCTTGCCGGCTCCGTTCGGCCCGATAATTGCGAACAATTCCCCGGCCGATACGTCGAAGCTGACGCTATCGACCGCGACAAGGCCGTGAAAGCGCTTGCTCACGCCGTTGACGGAAAGGAGCGCGGTCATTGCAGGCGCCCGGCGAGCCCGAGCCGGCGCGCCAGCCAAGGCCACACGCCTTCCGGCAGAGCGACGACGACGAGAAGCAGGCAGATACCGTAAAAGACCTGCTTGGCTCCGGGCAGATCGAGGCCCATAGCCGACATCGCCGCATTGAGCAGTTCGGCAAGGCCGGTGAGCACGAAGGCGCCCAGAATTGGGCCGAACAGCGTGCCGACGCCGCCGATGATCGGGCCGAGAATCATCTCGATCGAGCGCGAAATACTGAACACCTGTTCGGGGAAGAGATTGTTGTAGAAGAACGCATAGAACACGCCGGCAAAGGACGTCATCATGGCCGAGATCATGACCGCGGCCATCTTGTAGCCGAACGAGTCGATGCCGACGGCGCGAGCGGCGTGCTCGTCTTCACGGATGGCGAGCCAGAAATAGCCGATCCGGCTTTTCAACAGCGCCCGGCAGATGACAAAGGCCAGCACGGCGGCGCCGAGGATTACATAGTAGAACATCGTCGGACTGCCGCGCAGATGCCACAGATCGTTGTGCGTATATTGCGCGACCGGCAAGAACAGCCCCGCCGAGGCATTCACATAATCGAAATGATCGAAGCCGATACGCGCAAATTCGGCAAACGCGATCGTCAGAATCGCAAAATAGACGCCGGCGACGCGGAACCGAAACGCGAGAAAACCGATGGTCGCACCGCACCCCGCGGCAACCGGTAACCCTGCGAAAAAACCTATCCAAGGAGCGATGGCGAATTGCTTGAACAGCACCGCGGCGATATAGGCGCCAAGCCCGGCGTAAATCGCGTGCCCGAGCGAAAGCTGCCCGGCAAATCCCATCATGATGTTCCAGGCTTGCCCCGTGAAGGCGAAGTAGAGGACAACGATCAAGACGGTGAGCAGGTAGTCGTTGACCAGAAAAGGCGCGATCACGAGCGCAGCGAGAAAAAAGCCGAGCATGGTGACGGCCGGGCGTGAGACATCTTCGACAAGAGATGCGGCTACGCGCGTGCAATAGGCGGCAATGCTGCTGGGCGTCGTGGCGCTCATCCGATCGATCTTTTGCCGAGAATGCCTTGTGGCCGGAACAGCAGAACCACAACGAGTATGGCGAACGCGAACATGCTCTTTGCCGATGGCGTGAACAGCAGTCCAGCCAAGGCCTCGGTCGCGCCAATCAACAGCCCGCCGAGCAGTGCACCCGCCATCGAGCCCAGCCCGCCCGTGATAACGATGACGAAGGCCAAAAGCGTGTAGGCCGGACCGATCATCGGCGTGACATCGACAATCAATGTCATCATGACACCGGCGGCGCCGACGCAAGCGGCGCCGATTCCGAAGGTGAGCGCGTAAAGCCGTTTTACATCGAGTCCGACAACGAGCGCGCCGACATAGTTGTCGGCACAGGCACGTATCGCCTTGCCGAGCGGAGCGAAACGAAAAAACGCAAATAGCAGCGCCGCGACGACGATCGCCGCCGTTCCGGCATAGAGCTTGGTCGCATCAATGATCAACGCTCCGATTTGAAAGCTGTCGAATGCGTAAGAAGTCTGCACCGTCCGCGCATCCGGGCCAAACACGATCAACAGCACATTGACGATGATCAGCCCGATCGCCACCAGCAACAGAAATTGACTGTGTTCGGGGCGGCCGATGAACGGATTAATCAGCCCGACTTGCAGGGCATATCCGAATACGAAGAGAACCGCCGCAACTGGCACCAGCATGACCAGCGGATCAAGATGCAAAGCCGTGAACAGCACGATCGTGAGAAACATCGCGATCGACATCATCTCGCCATGGGCGAAATTGACGACGCGCACGACACCGAAGATGACTGAAAGGCCAAGCGCCATCAGGCCATAGACGAGGCCCGTCAATATTCCGGCAACCGCGACGTTCAGGTAGACGTCGATTCCCACCGGGACTTAGACCCGGTTTTGATAGGCCGCCATGGGCCATTCCGGTTTGGCGTTCGCGGCATCCTTGGGCGCCAAGGTGACCAGCTTGGCGGCGCGATTTTGAATCGTGCCGTTCTTGAGCTTGTCGTTCTGACCCTTGGCATTGAACTGGATGCCCGGTCCGATACTCACATTATCGGTGATGTTGGTCGCGCGAATGGCGTCAGCCAGCGCTTTTGGATCACTGCTGCCGGCGCGCTTGTACGCGTCGGCCGCAATCAACAATGCTTCGAATGTATAAACGTGGTTAGTGCTCAGATTGATGCCGGGATAGGCTTTCGCCAGTTCGGCTTGAAGCACTTTCGACAGTTTTTTATTCGGATCCTCGAACGGCACAAAGCTGATCGGCCCGTTGGACAGTTTGCCCAGCGTCTTGAGATACTGGTCCTCATACCAGCCTGGCCCCATGCTCAGAATTGCTTGCGGCGTCCACCGCTGTTTGACCAATTCCCGCGTGATCTGCATCGCATCGTTGAGACGGCTGACGACGAGCAACGCATCCGCACCGGCGCCCTTGGCTTTAGCGACTTCGACGGAAAGGTCGCGCGCCGTCGGATCATAAGCGATTTCGTCCACGACTTTGTAAGGCACGTTGAACTTCGGCATCACGGCGTTGATACCCTTTGCCATTGCAGTGCCGAACGTGTCGTTGACGTGCATGAAAACGACCGTCTTCGGCGCGCTACCGACGATCTCGAAAAGTTCGAGCTGATTAGCGAAAGAGCTGCCAAGCAGCATCTGCGCCGTGGGGAAATTCCTGAAGACGAATTTGTAACCCTGCTCGGTAATTTCCGGCGCAGCAGCGATATTGATGACGAATGGTACGCCTTTCTGTTCCGCAACCTGGGCAATGGCAGTGGTCTGGCCAGAATCGAATGCACCAATGAGGATCTGCGCGCCATCATTGATGAGCTTCTCGGCGTGCTCGCGCGCAACATCGACATTGGACTCGGTGTCGGCGTTGATGATTGCCAGTTCCGGCAGGCCCAGCGATTTGAGGATGCCCGGCGCGATATCGATGCCACGCTGACAGTCTTGACCGATGCTCGCTTCGAATCCGGATTTCGGCAGCAGGACACCGACCTTCAAGGCTGCGCGGGCGCCGCCGCCTTGAGCGTAGACGATAGCGGGCGCCGCTAAACCGCTCGCGCCGGCGGCGGCGCTGGCGAGAAGGCGGCGGCGGGTTATCGAAACGCGGCCCGGCATGGCGATATCCTCCCATTTATCCTTGGTAAAATGCTAGAAAATGGCCGCGCCGCGGGCAAGTGTGAGATCAGAGGCAAATCGTTGATCAAGCAACCGCACGCTCACGATGCAAGCGAAGGCGCGACCGCAGCGGCAATCCGCAACAATCGATGGTCCCGGCCGTTTCGCGCGACCAGCATGAGCCCGACCGGCAGTGTCGCTGATAGCGGCAATGAGATCGCGCATAGATCAAAGAAATTGGCCATACTTGTGTTGCGCAACAGCGCTGCGTTGCAGACAGCGAAAACCTTCGGGTCGGCGACCTCGGCGATCGTGGGCGCGACAATCGCGGTCGTTGGCATGATAAGCGCATCCACCGTGGCGAGCCGCGCATCCATAGCCACGACCAGTCGCGTGCGCTCGCGCATCATGTCCACATAATCCGCTTCGCTGATAGCGCAGCCGCGCTCGATCCGGACGCGGACGTTCGGGTCGATATCGGCCGCGCGCCGGCGTAGCCGGTCGCGGTGGACCGCGCAGGCCTCGGGCGCCAGCACGCCGCCGCGCTCGTTTACCGCGACCCAGTCGGCAAGCAGCGGCAGTTCCTCGGCACTGATGCGAATTCCGGCACCCTCGAGATATCCGAGCGCGGTTTTAAATGCGGGAGCGACGACCTCGTCGAGCCGATCGAGCGGCAAGCCTGTGGCGATGCCAAGGCGCAACTCGTCGAGCCCGATGGGCTGGATCGGCCTGAATTCCTCTCCGGCCATAATCGCATCGACCTTGGCGCAATCGGCGACATCGCGCGCGATCGGGCCAATCGAATCGAGGGTCTTACTGAGCGGCAAGGCACCATCGGTCGGCACACGCTGACGGCTCGGCTTGAAACCGACCAGGCCGCAGAGGGCTGCGGGAATCCGTACTGAGCCGCCGGTGTCGGTTCCAATCGATATTTCACACATGCCGTCGGCAACCGCGACCGGCGCGCCGGCCGAGGAGCCCCCCGGCACGCGCCGGCGGTCCCGCGGATTGCCGGGCGTCCCGAAATGCGGATTGGCGCCGATTCCGGAAAAGGCGAACTCGGTCATATTGGTCTTGGCGATGATGATCGCGCCGGCTTGGCGCAACCGCGCCACGACCGGCGCATCGACCGCAGCCGGCGCCCCTTCCTCGGCCAGTACTTTGGAACCGGCCCGGGTCGGTTCGCCGGCCACGTCGAAAAGGTCCTTGATGCTGACGATGATGCCGTCGAGCGGCCCGAGGTGAGCACCGCGCGCTGCGCGCGCATCGGCAGCGTCAGACGCAGCCCGCGCGGCGTCGGCGTAAACGGTAAGACAAGCGCGCGCCCCCTCCCCGTTGGGATCGGCAATGCGCGCGAGCGCCTTTTCCAACCGATCCCGACAAGATAAAGCTTTCATGATTTGCTCGTTGAACTTGTTTTCGCAGGACGCCTTCCCCGCGGCGAAGTAGGGAAGAAGGGACAAGGCAAAGATCAGCTTGATTGCGCACTATATAGCAAACCTGTCATCATCGACGGCAAAATCCGCGGCAGACCCCGCGCTAAGCACTGCAACAAAAGCTGCGATGAGGACCGCTATGGCAAACGGCAGGCTGAGTATTGCTTTCATCGGTTTTGGCGAAGCCGGACAAGCGATCGCCGCCGGACTTAATGACGCCAATGCGGCGCAGATGACCGCATGGGATATTCTTTTCCCGGAAGCGGCAGGCAAGAGTCTACTTCGGGCGGCCGATGCCATTGGCGTGCGCCGCGCGGTGTCTGCCGCCGATGCGGTCCAAGGCGCCGAGATCGTAATCTCCGCTGTGACCGCGGCATCGAGCCTTGATGCAGCACGGTCGGTTCAGGAAAACTTGCGCGGGGAACCCTTTTTTCTCGATATCAACTCCGTGTCGCCGGGCCGCAAGCAGGAAAGTGCCAAAGTTCTCGGTGCTGCGGCTCGCTATATCGACGTCGCCGTGCTGGCGCCGATCTATCCGGCACGGCATCAAACGCCTTTGCTGCTTGCCGGGCCCGCAAGCACTACCGTGGCACCGATCCTTGCCGCACTCGGCATGCGTGCCAGCGTCGCCGGTATCGAGGTCGGCGCCGCGGCGGCGATCAAGATGGTGCGCAGCGTCATGATCAAAGGCATCGAGGCGCTCACGCTGGAGTGCTTTCTTGCCGCCGCGCGCGCCGGCGTCATCGATGAGGTCGCGGTATCGATGCGAAATAATTATCCCGGGCTCGATTGGACCAAGATCGTCCCCTACAATCTGGAGCGCATGGTGGTCCATGGCGAGCGCCGCGCCGCCGAAATGGAGGAAGTGGCTGACACCCTACGCGAACTTGGCGTGGAGCCGCTTATGACCAACGCTACAGTCAAGCGCCAGCGCGAGATGGGGCAGATCGGCCAACAGCCAACGGTGCGCAACGTGCTCGATAAGGATCGCGCGGCGATGCTCCGCGCCATCAGCGCCGTGGCGCGGGATCGCCATTGATGTACGCCGGCCTAGCGGCGGTGGCCCTTGCGGCGCTCGCGCGCTGCGCCGCGTGTCGACCGCAGCATCGCCCGGCGCGGCGTCTTGACCGGTAAGTGGCGCGGCGGCATGGCGCCGCTCGCTTCCAACCGCATGCTCCAAAATTCCCACGTCCTGTTCACGACGTTCGGCATTGCGCTGATCGTACCCGCGAGTTTGACCTCGCCTCGATGCAGCGGCTCGGGCACGCCGAGGGCCAGCGCGCGCAGCTGATATTCCGCGTTCTGGCACATGAAGATCGCGCGTGCCACGAGTTCCTTCAGATTGGTGCCGACGACGGTCGCGCCGTGGCGGTTCATCAGCACTGCTGAATGCTTCCCAAGCGCCCGGGCGAGCGAGCGTCCCTCCTCGGGCTTTACCACCAGAAGATTGGTGTCGCCGAACTCGTCATGCTGATCCCAGAACGGCGCCTGTTCCCCCATCGCGGCGCCCAAGTGAAAGACGGGCACGATCGGCTTGCCGGCAATACAGAACGGCATGACCGCGGGCGCATGATGATGGCATACCGCGATGACGTCGCTGCGCGCCTGATAAATGCAGCCGTGAATGACGCGTTCGGCATAAAGCAGCGCTTTGGGCGGTCGCACCGGCTCGGAATCGAGCGTGAACTCCAAAATGTCCTCGGGTTCGATCAACAGCGGCGAGCGCGAGCGCGACAGCAAATAACGGTCGGGATGCGTCGGATGACGCATGCTCACATGGCCGAAAGCATCGAGAACGCCTTCATGCGCGAGGATCCGATTGGCGAGCGCCAATTCCTCGACCGCAGCAATCATTCCATTGAGCAAAGTTTCCCCCCGGCAGGGCCCGCCGTTGCAATATCGCGAGCGGATTAGCCCTTTAATGCGCGCACGCTGAAAGCGCGAATGGGCCGATGCAACCCTTTGAGGTCGAGTTCACCCAATGCTTCCAGATCGGCAATCGATTCCACGGCGACATTGACCCTGGGATCGACCAGAATTTGCCCATCGGTGGCGTGCGCGCACAAGCGCGAGCCCAGATTGACCACCGTGCCGGTCGCCGAATAGTGGAAGCGGCCTTCATAGCCCACGTTTCCGAGGGTTGCGTGGCCAGAGGCCACGCCAATACCGAAGCCTAGCTCGTGGCCGTAGCGGCGCCATTTTTCCGCAAGCGCCGCGATGTGAGCGCGCATTTCAACCGCCATGCGAACCGCGCGCACCGCAGGCTCGGGACACGGAATCGGATCGTTGAAAATGATCAGCAGGCCGTCGCCTGCGAAATGTTGCAACGTGCCTTCGAAGCGATCGATCGATTCACCAAGACACCGATAATATTCCTGCAAGACCGTGATGATGTCTTCCGGCTCGGCGTGCTCGGCAAACGCGGTAAAGCCACGCAAGTCGCAGAAAACGACCGTAATGTCGCGGCGATGCGTCTCCAAGAGCTTTTCGTCGGAGACGACAAGCTTGGCGATCTGCGGCGAAAGAAAGCTCTTGAGCTTGTTCATACGGTCGATTTCGGAAACCTGCTCATTTACGCGCTGTTCAAGCGTCTGATTCCAGCTGGCGAGATCCTTGGCCTGCGTCTGCACTTGATCGTGCAGCTCTTTAATCCGGAGCATCGAACGGACGCGGGCGACCAGTGCTGCCTGATCGATCGGCTTTGTCAAATATTCGTCGGCGCCGGCATCAAGCCCGGTCACCACGTCTTGCGACGCCGCGCGCGCGGTACACAGGATGATGGGCATGAACGGCATCGCCGGATCTTTTTTCAGACGACGGCATACTTCGAAGCCATCGAGCTTGGGCATCTCGACATCGAGCAGCATAAGATCCGGACGATGCTCGCAGGCGCTCGCAAGCGCCTCTTCGCCGTCGGCTGCCTGCAATGTTTCATAGCCATGTTTCGCCAGCCGGGTGACCAGGATGTCCCGGTTGGTCTCATTATCGTCAACGATGAGGATACGAGGTGGATTATGCATGGCACTCAGGAAAGCCCCGCTACGGCAGAAACTCTTTGATCTTGGCGAGTAGCTGCCGTGGGCTGTAGGGCTTCGTTACGTAGGCGTCACAACCGGCTGCATGCGCCTTATTATCGTCGCCGCTCAACGCGTAAGACGTGACGACGATGATCGGAATACTCTTTAATTCAGGATCGGCCTTGATGCGCCGCGTCGCCTCATAACCGTCCATCAGTGGCAGCTGGATATCCATAAGGATCAGATCGGGACGCTGCTCCTTCGCCGCGGCAACGCCGGCCTCGCCATCCCCGGCCTCAGTCATTTCATAACCGAAGCTGCCCAACAAATCGCGGAGGATCTGACGATTGTCCTCTTGGTCCTCGACCACAAGTATGCGCTTGCTCATGCTTTCCCAGCCTGCTGTTCGACGCGAAGCGGCACAGTAAAGAAAAACGTCGAGCCGCTGCCCAATTGCGACTCGACCCACAGCCGCCCGCCGTGCATTTCGACGATCCGCTTTGCAATAGCAAGGCCTAGGCCGGTACCGCCTTTGGCCTTGGTGTGCGTGCTCTCCGATTGCTGGAATTCTTCGAATATCTTGGCCTGATCCGCCTCGGCAATGCCCGGGCCGGTGTCCTTGACCGCAATCGTATAGCTGCCGTTGATCGAGGAGGCTTTCATCGCCACCTCGCCGGTATCGGTGAATTTGATGGCGTTTCCGACGAGATTAAGGAGCACCTGCGACAAGCGCCGTTCGTCGCCATGCGCCCTTGGCAGGTCGGACGGCACTTCGAGCTTGAAACTGAGTTTCTTGTTGCCGGCGAGCGGCTCGATCGCGACATAGACCCCCTGCATCATGTCCTTGATCGAATATTCGTTGAGCGTGAGCACGAGCTGCCCCGCCTCGATCTTCGATAGATCGAGCACGTCGTTGATCAGACCGAGCAGGTGCTTCCCGTTGGTCTGGATGCGCTCAAGCACGTTGTGCATCTTCTCGGGCGGGTCGCCGTAGATGCCGTCGAGCACAAGTTCGGTGTAGCCGAGAATGGCGTTGAGGGGCGTGCGCAGTTCATGGCTCATATTCGCCAGGAACTGCGACTTGTGTTTGCTCGCCTCTTCGACCTGCCGGCTCTTTTCCTGAATCTCCTCGAACAGCCTCACGTTTTCGATGGCGATGACGGCCTGGTCGGCAAAGGTGGTCACGAGTTCGATCTGTTTTTCGGTGAATGGCCGCACCGTGTTTCGGAACAGAATGAGAACTCCAATAGGATTGCCTTCGCGCAACAGTGGCACACCGAGTATTGTATGAAAGCCCGCGCGTCGCGAGATTTCGGTCATCGTATATTCGGGATCCGCTTGAACATCCGCAATGTGAATAGGCTTGCCTTCCAGCAAAACACGTCCGGCAACGGTGCCCCGGTCTGCCTCGATTGGACGATTTTGCATGTACTCATTGTATTCGTCTGGCGCGCCGTGGCTTGCGACGTGAAGGAAACTCATGCCTTTTGGTCTGCGAATCGCCGCCAGATCGGCCTCGCATAGTTGTGCGACCGACTCGACGAGCGTGTTGAGCACCGAGTGGAGATCGAAGGTCGAGCGGCTGATGATCTTCAGTACTTCCGATGTTGCGGTCTGCTGCTCGAGCGACTGAGAAAGCTCGTGGGTGCGCTGCTCGACCTTGTTTTCCAGGTCCGCATAGGACTCTTGCAGCTTGCCAGCCATGTCGTTGAATTGGTTGGCCAGCGCTTCGACTTCGTCGCCACTCTTGATGCTGATGCGTTGGCCGAGGTCGCCGCTACCGATGCGCGCCGCGCCGGCTCGCAAGACCTGGATCGGCACCACCATGCGCCCGGCCAGGAACATACCGGCGATAAACGCAAGCGCCATTGCACCGAGCAAGACGTAACCGGTGCGCAGGATCGAGCGATAAAGCGGAGCATACGCTTCTTCGATCGGCGTCTCGACAAACACGAACCAGCCGAGCGGATTGACTGGCGCAAACGCCGTCAACACTTGATGGCCGCCAATATCGTCCGCTTCCCGCACCGCCTCGCTCGCCGATCCACCGCGGGCGCCGCGCACCTGCGCGAGGCGCGACATATCGGTATTGCGCAACACTAGACTAATGTCCGGATGCGCGATCAAACGTCCGCCGGAATCCACCACGTAGGCGCGGCCGTGCTCGCCGACCTTGATCTTGGAAACGACATCCCAAATGAGCTTGAGATTGACTTGCGCGATGCTGACTCCGGTATCGCGCCGCGTGCCTGCCAGCGAAAGCGTCATATAGGGTTCGGATTCGCGGCGGAAATAGACCGGCCCGTAATAGACTTTTTTGGCTACGGCCTGGGTGAATTCCGGCTTGCCTGAATAGTCGATACCGCTGCCCACCACGTCCATGGTCAACCGGGAGACTTTAAGTTGTTCGCGGCCCGCCGCATCGATCTGCGCAAGTTCGGTGATAGCCGGCACCTGACGCAAAAGGCGCAGCGCGTCGAAACGGCGCTGATCGAGCGTGCCGTCGGTCCACGGTAGCTGCGTCGTCCAGCCCACTTGGCTCTCGATTTGGGTGATGAACTCTTCGATCTTGTCGGCGGCGGCTATCGCCTGCTGCTGCTGAATGCTGATCAAGGAGCCCTTGTGCTCCTGGTACGAAAACCAGACCTCGAAGCCGCCATTGGCAAAAAGCGCCAGCACGACCACTGAGACGAACAGGAGGGTATATTTGAAAAACAGCCGGCTGCGCATGATGGATGCGCCCACGCCGCCCGAGGCGGCGCCGGCGCGATCCGCTAATTCCGTTTTAGAGCCGGCTAGGACTCCGGCGCTTTTCTGATCGACATCAGCTTTCATTGGACCATCTTAGCATTCCAGAAAGCGCCGCGCCCCGTCAATTGATCGTCTATCATTCGAACATTCGTCATTCGATCACCTCGTCGGCCCTGGCGAGTAGCGCGTTTGGTATATCCAGCCCCATGGCGTGCGCGGTGTTCAGATTAATGACCAGACCGAATGAAACCGGTTGCTCGATCGGAAGCTCGCCAGGATTGGCGCCGTTCAAGATCTTATCGACATAGCGTGCGCCACGACGATAAAGGTCGGCCACGCTCGTGCCGTAGGACATCAGGCCGCCCTCAACGGCATTCTTCCTGAGCTGGAACATTCCCGGAATCCGGTTCTTGAGCAGGAAGTCGATGACTTCAGCCATATGCATCTGGTGCAAGCCGTCATTGGTGGTGAGCACGGCGTCCGGCCGCTTCGCCAACATCTCAGCAAATACGCGAGGAAAATCGTCGGCCCTGCGCGCCTCCAGGGGCGTCAGGCTCATGCCGAAGTATGGCGTCGTCCTCCACAATTCGTCGAGAATTGCGGCGTTTGATACATTGTCCGGATTCCAAAGGAAAACCACGCGCGAGACCGAGGGAATGGCATCGCGCAATATTTGCAGCCGCTTAGTAACGATCTGCGGGCTGAGAATAGTGTTCCCTGTTAGATTGCCGCCCGGGTGCGCCAAACTGCTGACCAGCCCTGCGGCAACCGGATCGCCCACCGAGATGACCACGATCGGAATGGATTTTGTCGCCTGCACCGCCGCCTGAGCGGCAGGCGTGCCAAACAAAGCGATTACATCGACCGGAATCCGCGCCAATTCGCGGGCTGCTATCGCCAGTTGTTCCGGTATCCCGTCGGCCCGGCGATATTCGAAGACGATGTTCTGTCCTTCAACATAGTGCAACTCATGCAGCTCCGCGCGAAATGCCTGCCAGTCCGGATTGTCGTCGATGATGCCGACACGGGCGATCTTCGCGGCCGCGATGCTCGCGCGCAACCCAAGCGGCGACAGGCCAATAATGGGACCCGCGATCGCATCGGCCGCAGTTCCGCCAATGAGTGCTATAAATTGCCTGCGCCTCATCGATCCAGCTTTGCCCGGCTGCCCAAGCCTAGCACATTCTCACCGGCCATCCCGGGGCTCGCATAAATCGCAGCGGCAAGGTTGCGCTCAAGCCGCAAGGACGCGCGATCCCTGATCGCGGTGCGATATTTCGATGACGCGGGCGCGCGCGGCCAGCGCGTCGACCAGCGCATCGGCCTTGGCCTTGTTTGCAGCATCGAGATTGGCGTCCCATTCATCGAGTAGATAGATTTCCGCTGAGGTGGAATTGACGATCTCTTCCAGCGATTTGATCTGGCGTTCTCCTGACGAGAAGCCGAGCTTCTTGTCTATCGACTCGGCAACGACCACAACGCCGTCCTCGTCGTCGCCCTCGACGTCGACAGGATCGACACCGCCGGTGAAATGGAAGGCGAGCCGATCGGTCGTCGGCCAGTAGTAAGCACGCTTTCTCATCTCGGTCTTCAAGCTCGCCAAGAGGGAAGACTTCCCAGTGCCATTGGCGCCTCGCACATTGATGCGGCCGGTAGGATGAGCAAAGGCGATGCGCAGTGCATCGCCCAGCGAAGAGACCACGTTGGCATGATCGCCCTCGCGCAGCACCAAACGATCGAACTTGATGCGCTTATCGAAATCGGCGTCCGGTTCCGGCAGCATGTTTGCGGCGACGCCGCCGAACCGGGTCCAGATCGCGATGAAATCGTTCCACCCAGTTGCGAGCAGATGCAATTCGTAACTCATCTCGATCTGTCGCGGCAAAGTGGTCGCCAGCCCGACCAACAGCACGGTATCGCCGGCGTTCTGCATGGCGACGACAGTGATCGTGGCAAACACGATGGCGAGGCTGACGATCCCGCTCATCGCGCTCATGCCTTCGCGTGCGACAATCGCGCGAATTTGCGCGACCAATCCTTCACGTAGACGGATTTTGAACGCGGCAAGCCAAAGCCGCAGATTGTAGCTGTTACCGGAAAAGATGTTGTCCCATGCAGTATAACCTTGCGCCGTGACCCGGTTGTTCATGCGCTGGTTTTCCAGATAAGCGTGCGCAAGCGGCGTTTGCAGGACCCATTGCATCAGCAAAAGCGCCCCCAATGCGGCGACGTAGGCAAAGGGCAGTCTGACATCGATTTCAGCGCCGAGCACGAGCGCGTTGAAGACTAGTCCAAGAAACAATTTGAGCGCGAATTCCAGCTCGTACATCACGTTAAAGAAGCACTGGAAGGTCTCCCCGGTGAGAAAGGGCTCGACCTGTTCGCGCGCGGGCTTTTCGTTGAGCAGCTTGACCTTGCCGCGGTTTTCGCGGGCAAAGCGCAGCATGAATTTGCCGAAGCCGCGATAGCCCGCGCGCTCGGCAAAAATCCAGCTGATCACGCCAACCACGTAGGATGCCGATTGAGCCGTGAGTATCCAGATGAGATCGGAAAGCAGGAATTGGCCGACCGCGACCTTGCGCCCGGCATTGATGACGAGCCATGTCGTCATCGCCGCCAGCATCGCTTCGACCACCATCAGCGTCACCATGACGAACAGCGATGGCGAGAGCAAATAGCTTGCCAGCTCCAAACGTGAAATCTGCTGCCGTTTCATGGCTGTCCCGGATCAACCCTTCGAAAGGATGCGAGTCGACGTGCAGTTTAACGGCATATGGCCGCGAATTTAAGCATCTAGCACCCGCCCGATATGACGGATTTTCATGGTCGATCAACGGTTTCGGTGCGGACGCCGATTTTGCCCGCGACAATTTCGTCTGGCCGAGCGCGTCACGTCAGCGTAATCATAAGGCCATAGAGAACCCGTCCAAGTGCCGCGGAGTTGGCGGTGGTTTTCACGCCTGTCGTCAGCAAGGCCCTCCAATACGGCGCGCCGATACGCCGCTTCGGCGGCTCCGCCATGGCGCGAACCTCAATCCTCATCGTCGGCCTTGCCGCGGTGACGGCCTATACGGTGCCCGATTTGCAGCGCGCGGCGGGTGGCTGGCTTACGGCCTGCCTATGGTCGTGCCTCGCCTATTTTGCGATCGAGGCCGCGATACGCGCCAACGCGGCGCTACAGGGCGGCAAAATTTGGACGCACATATTCTCGTTTTCCGGCTTGATCGACCTGGTTGCGGTTGGTGCCGTTCCCATAGCGCTCTTGTGCGGGGTGCCTTCAGCGACGGCGTGGCTGCTCGCCTCGTTATGGGTCCTTAAGCTTGCCCAGGATTCCCCAGGGTTCGAACAGCTCCAGCGCGTCTTTGTCGTCGAAGCCAAGGCACTGGCGAGCGTGTTTGCGCTGTTTTTGATCGTCCTGTTCCTCTCTTCCGCCGCCATGTACGTCATCGAGCGCCATGCGCAGCCGACCGCATTTAATTCGATGCCGCAGGCATTGTGGTGGGCGGTGGTCACGCTCACGACCACGGGCTATGGCGACAAGGTGCCGATCACGGATCTGGGCCGGCTGCTTGGCGGCATTGTCATGATCTGCGGCATTGCCACCTTTGGCCTGTCGACCGGTATCTTGGCGACCGGCTTTGCCGCTGAAACGCGGCGACGCAATTTCATCCGCACCTGGGACCTTGTCAGCAAGGTGCCATTTTTTCAATCGCTGGATCCGGCCGCGATCACCGAAATCACGCATTTGTTGCGGCTACTCGAAGTGCCCGAGCGCACCGCTATTATCCGCCGTGGCAAGATCGGCGATTGCATGTATTTCATTGCCGCTGGAGAAGTGCAGGTTGACGTCAAGCCGACCCCGGTACGGCTTGGATCCGGAGCTTTCTTCGGCGAGCTCGCATTGCTTGGCGATTCCGTGCGCAGTGCCAATGTGACAACGACAATGCCATCCACGCTGCTAATTCTCGACCTCGCTGACTTCCGAACCCTCACGGCGAATCATCCCGATCTAAAGCGTGCGATCGATGCCGAGGCGCAGCGCCGCATGAATGAAAATCAACAAAGACGCGAACGGCATCGTGCCGGCGGCAGCTCTTCCAGTTGAGCGAAGATGGATTGCAAAAGGTGGCAATGGAGCGGGGAGCCCCGGACAAGACTTTATGGACGAGACCTGATCGGCTCCGGCACCGTATCCGGGCCGGAGCCACCGAGCTGGGGCAGTCTTCTCGAACTGACCGCGGGCGGTTCGAAGCCGCTCACCCTGCCGAACGGCGAGAAGCGCGGTTTTCTGGAAGACGGCGATGAGGTCGGTTTCCGCGGTTTCTGCACCAAACCCGGTCGCACACGGATCGGCTTCGGCGAGTGCCGGGCGCTCGTGCTGCCCGCGCACTAGTTGGCGGGAATGTTTGCGGATCGGCCAATCCGCTCAATGAATCTCCGGCTCGGCGGTCGCGGCCTGGCCCTGTAAAAAATCGAAATCGCAGCCTTCGTCGGCCTGACCGATATGGGCGGAGAACATGGCGCCGTAGCCGCGCAGATAGTGCGGCGGTGGGGGCTTCCAGGCCGCGTGCCGGCGCGTAAGCTCCTCTGCGGCAACGTGCAGGTGGATGCGCCGCGCGTCGACATCGACCTCGATCTCATCTCCGTTTTGCACCAGCGCCAAGGGGCCACCGACAAAGCTCTCTGGCGCCACGTGCAGGATGCAGGCGCCGTAGCTCGTGCCGCTCATGCGGGCATCGGATATGCGCAGCATGTCGCGCACGCCGGCCTTGAGCAGCTTCTTCGGTATTGGCAGTTGGCCCCATTCCGGCATGCCTGGCCCGCCCTTTGGGCCGCCGTTCTTGAGCACCAGCACATGATCAGGGCTGACATCGAGGTCGTCGCGATCGACCTCCCGCGCCATGTGATCGTAATTGTCGAATGCGATCGCTTTGCCGCGATGGCGCAACAAGCGCTTGTCCGCGGCCGCAGGCTTCATGACGCAGCCGCGCGGGGCGAGATTGCCGGTGAGCACGGCGGTAGCGCCTTCGGGGTAAAGCGGATTGCGCAACGAATGGATGACGTCAGGCAGGTGTACTCTGCTGCCGGCAATGCCTTCGCCGAGCGTGCGGCCGCCAACCGTGATGCATGAGAGATCGAGCAGATCGCCCATCTGTGCCATCAAGGCACGCAGGCCGCCGGCATAGAAGAAATCCTCCATCAAATATTTTCCCGATGGGGTGACATTGGCGATCACCGGGACCTGTCGCGAAATCGTATCGAATCGTGCCATGTCGAGCGCAATGCCGGCGCGCCGCGCCATGGCGATGACGTGAATAATCGCGTTGGTCGAGCCGCCGAGCGCCATGTGGACGCGGATCGCATTGTCGAAGGCCGCAGGCGTGAGAATCTTGTTGGGCGTAAGATCTTCCCACACCATCTCGACGGCGCGCCGGCCGGCCGCGGCGCACATGCGCGGGTGATTTGAATCAGGCGCCGGGATCGATGATGCGCCGGGCAAGGCAATCCCAAGCGCTTCGGTGATCGCCATCATGGTCGCGGCGGTGCCCATGACCATGCAGGTGCCGAACGAGCGGGAAATACCGCCTTCGATCTCGTTCCACTCGTCGTCGCCAATGCGGCCGGCGCGCTTCTCGTCCCAGTATTTCCACGCATCGGAGCCTGAGCCGAGAACGTTGCCGCGCCAATTGCCGCGCAACATCGGACCGGCCGGCACGTAGATTGCCGGAATGCCCATGCTGATCGCGCCCATGATCAGGCCGGGCGTGGTCTTATCGCAGCCGCCCATCAAGACCGCGCCGTCGATCGGATGGCTGCGCAACAGCTCTTCGCATTCCATAGCCAAGAAATTGCGGTAGAGCATGGTGGACGGTTTGACGAACGGCTCCGCAAGCGACATCGCCGGCAGCTCGATGGGAAAGCCGCCGGCCTGATAGACGCCGCGTTTGACGTCTTCGGCGCGATCGCGCAAATGGCCGTGGCACGCGTTGATCTCGCTCCAGGTATTGATGATGCCGATGACCGGCTTGCCCGCCCAATCGGCGCGGTCATAGCCGAACTGGCGCAGCCGCGAGCGATGGCCGAACGAGCGAAGGTCGTTACGGCCGAGCCAGCGGTAGCTGCGCAATTGTTCGGGCGATTTTGTTTTGCTCATCTCGCGCCGCAAGTCATTCCGCCGTTGCGCCAGTGGCCTTCACTACTTTGGCCCATTTTTCGGTTTCCTCGGCGACCACTTTGCTGAAATCCTCTGGCTTGCCAGGAATCAAAATGCCGCCGAGATCGGCGAATTTCGCCTGCACGCCGGGGTCGGCCAGCGCTTCCTTAATGAGACGATTGAGCTTATCGATGATCGGGCGCGGGGTGCCTTTCGGCACCGCCATGCCGAACCATGCGCTCGCCTCGTAACCGGGAACTGTCTCGGCCACGGTCGGCACGCCTGGCAGCGCCTTTGACGGCGATGAAGTCGTTACGGCGAGCGCGCGCAGGCGCCCGCCTTGAATGTGCCCCAGGGATGACGGCAGATTATCGAACATCACTTGCACTTGATTGCCAAGAAGATCGGTGAGCGCCGGCGCCGAGCCCCGATAAGGCACATGTACGAGTTCGACGCCGGTCATCATCATGAACAAGGCGCCCGACAGATGCACTGAAGTGCCGATCCCAGAAGAGCCGAGATTGACCTTGCCGGGATTTGCCTTGGCGTAGTCGATGAATTCCTTCACCGTTTTTGCCGGCACGTTCGGATTGACCTCCATGACGTTCGGCACGCGGATGAAGCCGGCGACCGGCGTCATGTCGCGGATGAAATCGAACGGCAGGTTCTTGTAGAGACTGGCGTTGATGGCATTGGCGGGGTTAACGAGAAAGACCGTGTAACCGTCCGGCAGTGCATGCGTGGCGATCTCGGTTGCGAGGTTATTGCCGGCGCCAGGTTTGTTCTCGACGGCAAATTGCTGGTGCAGGTGTTCGGAGAGATATTGTCCGATCAAGCGCGCGCAGATGTCGGTTGAACCCCCGGGCGGATAACCGACCAACCAGCGCACCGGACGGTTCGGATAATCATCGTCGGCGGCGCGCGCATTGCCGGACATGAACGAGAGTACGACGCAAGCCAGCGCCAGCCCGACAATTCTCCGACCTGCAATTTTCATTCTGATCTCCTTGGTCCGTCGGCGCGGTTTTACGGCGGATTTTTTAACGTGCCAATTTTTGACCGGTCAAATCGCAGCCTACGCGGCCTTGACGATCCCGCACAAGTGATCGCGGCAGCGCCGCGCTCCGGCTTGTCGGCCTTGGCCCGGGCCGGGTAAGTTCGCGCCCTCGTCAACCTATCCAGGCGAATTTTGAGGGTAATGCCGATGATCGATCTTTATGCCTTGACCAGCCCGAACGTACAGAAAATCTACATCATGCTCGAAGAGGCGACGTTGCCTTACAAGGAGCATTTCGTCGATGTCTGGAAGGGCGAGCAGTACAATCCAGATTTCATCAAGATCAATCCGAACTCGAAAATTCCCGCAATCGTCGATCACGATGGGCCGGGTGGCAAGCCCTATACCGTGTTCGAATCCGGCGCGATCCTGATGTATCTCGCCGAGAAGACCGGAAAATTCCTGCCGAAGGATATGGCCAAAAAATACGAGATGATGCAGTGGCTGATGTTCCAGCTCACCAATATCGGCCCAATGTTCGGCCAATTCACCCATTTCAAACTGTTCGCGCCGAAGGACAGTGCTTATTCGATGTCGCGCTATCAGACCGAAGTGAAGCGCCTCTATGAAGTGCTGGAGAAGCGCCTCGGACAGGTGCCCTATCTCGGCGGCGACGAATATTCGATCGCCGACATCGCCACGTTCCCGTGGACACGCAACCACGACATGCAGGGAGTCAAATGGGAGGACAATCCCAATCTGGCACGCTGGTTCAAGGCGATCGATGAGCGTCCCGCGGTTAAGACGGCGCTTGCAAAAATCGCAACCATCAAGTCGAACCGCGAGACCGCGACCGACGATCAGAAGGACCGCTTCTTCAATCGTGGACGTTACGCGCGGGCGTGAGCTTTCCCGCTGCGCGCCGATAGCATCATGGCGGCTCGTCCCGGCCATGATGCTACTTCTTGCTACTTCGCCGGAACCGTCTCTTTGACCGGCGTCGCGTCCTTGGACTTGTCGGCCTCGCGATTGGCTTCGTTCAGGAGCTTGTCGAGGAGCTCGGCGCGCTGCTTCTTATTCTGCGCTTCCTGCTTATTCTGCGCTTCCTGCGCCTTTGCTTCCTGCGCCTTCCTTTGTTCGGCGAGCCAGTAATAGTCCATTTCCCAGCACATTGGATCCTCCATCCATGGTGGAGAGACCGCTGTCAACGCGGTGCTACCAGCCGCAGTTCCGAGCCCCTTGCGGGCCTGCCGCTGACGCTCGATCATGTTATACCAAGCGTCGAGCCGCGGCGGCGAAGGGAGAAACGCTTGTCCGATCGATCAGACGACAACCATGCAACCCGGGCGACGGCGAGGCTGCCTGGATTGGAAATCGAAATCGTGCACCGCCGCTCGCCGGGCGCCGACGTTGAGGCGTTCTCGATTAATCTGCAAGCGATGCCGTCCTTCGAGGCGTTCGGGCGGTTTCTCGGGACCGCCAATCCGCTGGCATTTTGGGCGCATGCCTTGCAGCTTGCATGGCTGCCCTGGCTCGGCGCAACCCGCGCTTTAACGCTACCTTGGAATGCCGGCGCCGCCCTTCAGCCGCCAGAATCGCCACCCGCAGGCAAAACTGACAGCCAAGACTGAAAAGTAGCCTCGGCTTTCAGCGCGCCGGCACTGTATCCTGCGCGGATGGCGTCGCCGCCGCGCCTATCGCCTCAGAGCGATGGTCGAGCCGCAAGGTGAGACAGCAAGCCGAGCCGCCGCTGCGTAAGAAAGCATGCAGCGGCGTTTGCACGACCGTGTAACCGCGTGCTTCCAATCGATTGCGCAGCGAGGCGCTGCAACTCGAGAGCACGATGGTGTTGTGAATGCAGACGGCATTCGCCGCGAAACGTTCAGCGTCGGTGGAATCGAGTTCGATACGATGTTCCGGCGCGACATGGGCCTCAATGGAGGCCCGCGCCGCCGTCATGAACGCCTGCGGATAATAGACCACACTGCCGCAAGGCAGCACGCATAACGCCGTGTCCAGATGATAAAAGCATGCCTCGGCCAGTGGCAGTGCCACGCAGGATCGACCGAATTGGCGCTCAAGGAAGGCTCCAGCCGCCGGGTCGGAACGAAAGCCGCAGCCGAGCCAGAACAGGCGCCGCCTGGCATCCCAGATGCAATCGCCGGCGCCTTCGAGGATGAGTCCTTTCGGCAACCGCACGATTTCGTCGAGCACGCCTCGTTCGGCGAGCGTGGCAAAGTTCGCCGCAAATATCGGCTCCTCGTCCTGTCGTTGCGGATGGCGAAACCGCGACAACACGGCCTTGCGGTCGAGCACCACTGCGGCATTGGCCGTAAAGACCAGGTCAGGCAGACCGGCAACGGGGTCGATCGTCTCCACCATGGCGCCTGCGCGGAGGAGCGCCCGATGCAGCTCCGCCCATTGGCGCTGCGCATCGGCCTGCAAATTGCCGTCGCGATCGGCCCACGACTGCGGATCCATCCACGGATTAATGCTGTAAGTGACGGCAAAATGGCGCGGCAGGCACATCAGGAAATGAGGCCGCGCGCTTTGTTGCGCGAGCGTCGCGTGAATGTTCATTCCAGCGGATCGGTCCCCTCGGCGGGAGCAGCGCGAAATCGAATCGTCGCGGCTCCACTTTTCGCCGCCAATATCATGTCGGGGAACACAAGTTTCAAGTTTATTTATTCCACGGACGCAAACAGTTTCACGTCGGCGACGTGTCCTATTGATCCATCTTGTCCATCATCCCGCGCATGAAGCGCACCGCGGCGGGACCTTTGAGCGCGCTCGCCCACAAGTCGCGCGCCATCTTCTCGTGCAGCGCCAGCGCCTCCGGCGCCGAGGTAATCATCGCCACGCCGACCCGGATATTCGGCTCCTCGCCGAGTCGGAATGGGCTGAGCGCCAAAATCCGCCGGTCGGGCTGCCGAAAAATCTGGAAGCTCGTGTGCGGCAAGGTATCGAGCACGATGCCGATCTGCACGCCGATCGGTTCCTCCTCCATCAGCGCAGTGAAATGCTTCGCCTCGGCGCGGGCCAGCCGCCGGCGTTCGCGCCGCACGGCTTCGGCCAGATCAAGTCTGCCGACCAGGCCATTGCGTAGAAAACGCTGCATCTCGCTGGCCGCGATCAGATTGACAATGGCAGGTCGGCGCCGGCGATAGGCTTCCTTCCGGCTCCGCAGCACTGCCATCAGTTCGTCGATCTGGGCCAATGCCTTGCTGTTCTTCGCGACGGCATCTGGAACGGATTCGCGCAACACCTCCCAAAGCGTTCGGTCGAAGCCGTCGGACGCGAGCACATACGAAATCGGGCCAGCGAGCACGATAATGTGCTCCGCTGTCTCCTCGATCTGGCGCATGCGTTCGAAATAGCTCACGGCTGAGGCGATATATTCGACCCCGACACCGAGCAAAGTAGGCACCGAAACCTTGAGAAGCTCGGCGAGCTTTTCCAGCGTCTCGATCTTCGCAAGCTCCCCTTTCTCGAAGCGATAGAGCGCGGTGCGTGAAATGCCGAGCTTGGCCGCAATCTCTTCCGCGGACAGCCCGGAGCCGAGCCGAAACGCTTTGAGCCGGTTGCCGATGTCGTCGAAGCGGAGCATTCGGATGACAGAGGACGGGGGACGGGCTAGATGACGGATAATACCACGGCGTCGACATTGTTTACGTCCTCTGTCATCCGTCCCCCCGTTGTCTGTTTTGACTCCCTACCAGCAACCGTGCATCGATGTCGGTTATGAAGCCCGCCTCATTTCGCTATCACGCGCCGAAGACGATCGATGATGCGGTGAAGCTGCTCGCCGAAGTCGCCGGCGAGGACGGGCGCATCCTGGCCGGCGGCCAGAGCCTGGTGCCGACCATGGCATTCCGGCTCGCCAAGCCTGCCCATCTTGTCGACATCAATGGCGTCGAGGCGCTCAATCGCATTGCTGTCGCCGGTGGCAAGCTCGTCATCGGCGCCTGCGTGCGCCACGCGGCGTTTCACCAGCAAGTTTGCGAGGGCCCGCTCGGCAAGCTCCTGACCGATGTGGTCAAGCACATCGCCCATTACCCGATTCGCAATCGCGGCACGTTCTGTGGCAGCCTTGCCCATGCCGATCCGGCTTCCGAATGGTGCCTCCTGCTCGCAGCGCTCGACGGCGAGGTTGTCGCCAAAAGCCTGCGCGGCGACCGCGTCATCGCGGCGCGCGATTTCTTCAAAGGCATCATGACGACAGCGCTGCGCGACGACGAGCTTCTGCTTGAGGCTCGCCTGCCGCTACTGCCCACCGGCACGCGGTGCGGCTTTTATGAGTTCAGCCGGCGCGCCGGCGACTTTGCGCTCGCCGCAGCCGTCGGGATCTATCGGCTCGACGGCGGCAACATTGTCGAGCCGCGGCTGGCGATCGGCGCCGCCGAGGTCAATCCGCGGCGCATTGTCGAGGCGGAGCGAGCCCTGGCCGGCGCCGCGCCGGACGACAAGGCATTTCGCGCGGCCGCCCAAGCGGCCATGGCCGCCATCGAGCCAATGGAGGACGTCATCAACAGCGCCGAGTTTCGCCGCGATCTCGTTCTCGCGGTGGCGAGCCGGGCGCTCGAACGCGCGGCGGCATGAACCCCGTCTCCATGAACCCGTCTCAATGACCGCGGCGGCGCAAAAAAAAGCTTTCATCGGGCAATCGGTGACGCGGCTGGAAGACCCGCCGCTTGTCACCGGACGCGGTCAGTTCGCCGGCGATATCAATTTCCCGCATCAGCTCACGATGCGCATCGTGCGTTCCGCGCATGCGCATGGCCGTATCGTGCGGATCGATGTCGTTTCGGCACGCGCATTGCCGGGCGTGTTCGCGGTGTGGACCGCCGCCGATATCGCCGACGTGCCGCCGGTTGATTTTCGCGAGGGCTCGATCCCGGCGCTTGCGCCCTATCGCCAGGCGGTTTTGGCGCAATCTCACGTGCGCTATGTCGGTGATCCGGTCGCGGCGGTATTCGCCACTGACGCTTACATCGCCGAGGACATTGCCGATCTCGTCGCGGTCGAGATCGAAGAACTGCCGCCCATCATGGATGCACAGGCGCCCCCGGTTGAATTCGCGCCGGGGCATTCGACCGAAGCGGCCGTGATCCGCCAAGGCTACGGCGATGTGGACGCCGCCTTTAGCGCAGCGGCACATACCGTGGAGCTGGATTTGTCGATCGGCCGGCATTCCGCCGTGCCGCTTGAGACGCGGGGCGCCATCGGGCGCTACGACGCCGCGCGTGGCGTTCTCGAACTGCACGGCGCGGCCAAGGTTCCGCACCGCAATCAGGAACTTTTGGCGCGCATGCTCGACCTGCCACCGAGCAGCATCCACGTTCATGAATCCCATGTCGGCGGCGGCTTTGGAATTCGCGGGGAACTTTATCCCGAGGACGTCCTGGTCTGCGTCGCGGCCAAGCGCTTCAATCGCCCGGTGAAATGGATCGAGGACCGCCGCGAGCACCTGATCGCCGCCAATCAATCGCGCGAGCAGACGCACAAGATCCGCGCCGCGCTCGATGCCAACGGCGTGATCCTCGCCATCGACGATCGTTATTTCCACGATCAGGGCGCGTACGTGCGCACCCATGCAGCACGAGTAGTGCACATGACGGCCGGGATTCTGCCGGGCCCCTATCGCGTGCCCGCCTACCGGGCGATCGGGCACTTTCGTCTGACCAACAAAACACCGGCCGCCACCTATCGCGCACCCGGACGCTACGAGACGACCTTCGTGCGCGAACGGCTTCTCGACGCGATTGCGCACAAACTCGACATCGATCGCATCGAGCTGCGCCGCCGTAATGCGATTGCGCCAGACCAAATGCCGTATCCCCGCCCGCTCGAAGCGCTCGGCGAAGAAATTCAATATGACAGCGGCGACTATTCCGGACTGCTCGACAAGCTCCTCGACAAAGCGGGCTGGCAAGCGCTCAACGCGGCGGTCAAGAAGCGCAAGGCCGCCGGCGAACTTGTCGGGATCGGGCTTTCGATGTTCGTCGAAAAGAGCGGGCTCGGCCCCACCGACGGCGTCAAGATTTCGATCGATACGTCCGGCATGGTCGAGGTCATTACCGGCGGCGCGTCACTCGGCCAGGGCTTTGAGACCGTGATGGCGCAGGTTGCCGCCGACGCGCTCGGCGTCGATTACCGGCGCTGCCGCGTCATCCACGGCCAAACCGACCGGATTGCGTTCGGCGTCGGCGCCCATGCCTCGCGCGCCACGGTCATGACTGCTTCCGCGACACACGTCGCCGCGTTGAACGTGCGGCACAAAGCGCTCGCGCTTGCGGCTGAGCTGTTACAAGCCTCGCCCGAGGCGCTCGACATTGCTGCCGGCGAAATCGTGCGCAAGGACGGAAAGCCCGGCCCCTCGATCAGTCTCGCCGCGATCGCGCAGAATCTTTCACCAACGTCGAAGGTGCGCGGCGAACGCGAGCCCGGCCTTGCTGCCGAGGGCTGGTTCACCACCGCGCATCAGGTCTACCCCTATGGCAGTCACATCGCGTTAGTGCGGATCGATCCGGAAACCGGAGGGGTGGCGATCGAGCGTTACTGGATCGCCTACGATATCGGTCGCGCCATCAATCCGGCGCTGGTGCGCGGTCAGATCGTAGGTGGCTATGCCCAAGGCGTCGGCGGCGCGCTATTCGAAGAGTTCACCTATAACGAACGGGGCGACCCCATGGCGGTGACGTTCGCGGATTATCTCCTGCCGGCGCTGCACGAAATCCCCGCTCCCGACGTGTTGCTGGAGCAGAAATACACCTCGCCGCTCAATCCGCTCGGCATCAAAGGCGCCGGCGAAAGCGGCATCACTGCGGTTGGGGCTACCATTGCTTCAGCCATCGATGACGCGATCGGGATGCCGGGCGCGGTGCGCCAACTGCCGATCACGCCGCAGCGGCTGAAGCAGTTGTTGCGCAAGCCGCGGTGACGCCGCTCTAGTCGAGTCGCACCCCGATCGCCTTGACCAGCGGCGACCAGCGCGCGATGTCCGTTTCCATAAACCGGTAAAAGTTATCCGTCGTCCAATCGGGCACCGGGCTGACTGCCGCATCGACCAGCGACTGGCGATAGACGACGTCTGCCATGGCCCGGTGATTGGCCTCGTCTATTTGCGCGATGATCGGCTTTGCCGTTCCAGCCGGGGCGAACAGGCCCAGCACCTGTTGTGAGACGAGCCCCGGCACGCCGGCTTCGACCGCGGTCGGAATGTCTGGCGCAATAGGAATGCGCGTCGGGTTCGTGATCGCCAACAGGCGCAGCTTACCGGTACGGTGGAACTCCAGCACCTGGTTGGTCATCGCCGGGATGA
>Ga0306920_100000281_pt1 | contig 58966 bp, 63 predicted proteins | sample flu12Cox44000170_FD_204666 | JGI IMG/M metagenome (GOLD analysis project Ga0306920, IMG submission 204666) | Lab enrichment of tropical soil microbial communities from Luquillo Experimental Forest, Puerto Rico - flux4day.12C.oxic.44.000.170 (v2)... | ecosystem: Environmental > Terrestrial >... | reverse complement strand
CCGCCGCCTCCACCGCCTCCACCGCCTCCGCCGCCTCCACCGCCGCCACCTCCACCACCGTGGCCGCCTCCTCCACCACCGTGGCCGCCTCATTTGCCAAAATTTCCACCACACCACTGACTCGGTGGCACGTATGAGATTAGTCGATCGCTTTTACCCTAGAGTCGTGGCGCAAGCATTTTTCGTGCTTGTCGCGACATTGCTATTTGCAAACGCAGCAATCGCGCAGACGACCGTTATCCCAGCGCTCTCGGCCGCGCCCGGTCCATTCACTCTGCTTCGGCCCGGCAATCTGAGCATCATTGTTTTGGGAGACGGGTTTATCAGCGCCGACTACGGTGTGACCGATCAGGGAATTCAGGTAGAGCAGAGTATCACGCGGATGGTCAGCTTACTGGGCCGTGCAACTGGATATCAACTTTACATTAACGACAATCTCGGCAATCCGTTGAATCCTGGCACAGTGCATCATCCACGCTACGACTTCGGCAGACTGCAAGGTGGTCTAGCTTTTAATCTGGGCGAGACTACGTACCTCGCAGTATTGGGTGGCAAAGACGTTGCTGATAGCCACTCCGCTTCGTTTGAGGGCGACTTCGCGACGTGGCTGCTGCCTACTACACAGCATCCGGTCAATCTCGCGGTCAGCACGCTGTATACGACTGAAAATCGCATCGTAAGTAACGAGGTCGATGTGCGTGCGATCGCCTATAGAACTGATTCATATACGGTGACAGCGGGCGGCGGAGGCGCTATCTACGCGGCCGGTTTCGTCCACGGGGTGGCCGGGCAGGGCGGTCCGGATTTCGGGATCTATTTGCCAAAGTGGCTGGCAGGGTTCGAGATACAGGCAGGTTATGGGAGTCCTCAGGAGTACGGCGAAATAACAATCTACAAGCAGTTCAGGTTTACCGAATGAAGAGCCAATCTGAACGCAAAGGGTGAGGCAAAGATGAATGATCTAATAGCGTACCGAGTGGCTTCATTCGACATGAAACTAGTTCCGGCTACCGCCAAGCGCCAATGGATTGACGATACGAATGAAGGCTTCGCCAACCGCTGCCTCCCCATGCTCATAGCCAATCAGGCAGGCTGGTTCATTCTTAACGATCGTCGTTTCCTGGCCATGTGGAACGGCAATGAGGGTCTGGACTCGGTAGTGATAGCACAAACCGGTACTCCGCCATTCTCGGCCGTCAGTCATTTTGGTCACGGCATTCTTACTTTCATGCTTCCGTTTCTTTTCCGCACACCACCTGATATCAAGTTGTGGTTCCGAGGACCAGCCAATGAACCGAAAGACGCTATAGTGCCACTCGAAGGACTGGTCGAGACAGACTGGTCTGTGGCAACGGCCACGATGAATTGGAAATTCACGCGGCCTAACGTTTGGATAGAATTCGATCAAGAAGACCCGATCTGTATGATCGTTCCTCAGAGATTCGACTTGCTGGAAAGCATGAGTCCGCGCATCGTTAACATTGCCTCCGACCCGAAGATGTACCAAGACTATCTTGATTGGAGTCAAAACCGCGAAGGCTTTATCGAGCGTTTACGCGATTGGGAGCCTACCGCGGTGAACGAAGGCTGGCAGCGTGATTATTTCCGAGAGGCCGCATCAAAACATCGCTCGCGACTCGGATTGCGAGAGTTCGAAGACGAGGATAGCAAATAAAAGATCGCTTCGATTCGTCCGATTTCACAGCCGGTGGCCGGACATCCTGCCGGCCAGCAAGCCGGTGAAGACCTACCCGGTCAAAGTAGTGGATGAGGAAGTCTTTGTCGAAAGTCGGGTGAGCAGCCATTCGTGTTTCTGTCTCTCGTCCTGCTCGCTAATCGAACGGCTATAGATTCGCCATCACGGCGCGGGTGAATTCCTTGGTCTTGGCGGTACCGCCTTGATCCGGCGTGAGGAGCTTGCCGCCGGTGTATACTTTGCGGATCGCGTCTTCGAAACGTTTTGAAGCGGCGCTGAGGCCCAAATATTCGAGCATCATAGCCGCTGAGAGCATGGTCGCGGTCGGATTGATGATCCCCAATCCCATGATGTCCGGCGCCGTGCCATGTACTGACTCGAAGTAGGCGTAGTCGTCGCCGTAACATCCCGAGGGTGCCAGGCCGAGCCCGCCGATTGTTCCTGCGGCCGCATCGGAAAGGATATCGCCATATAAATTCGGCATCACGACGACGTCGAGATCATGAGAGCTTTGCACCAGCCGCCGCGCGAAATCGTCAACGATAAATTCCTCATACTTGATCTCCGGATATTCGCCGGCGACCTCCGCGACGAGCTGGCGGAAAAGGCCGTCGCTCTCTCGCAGCATATTGTACTTCGATGTGCAGGTCACTTTACCCGGACGGCCCTGCGCCTTGCGCTGGCGCGCCAGCCTGAAAGCGAAGTGCGCGATTTGCCGAGTGTTGCGCTCTGTGATGACCTTGATCGCATACTTGCCACGCTCGGCGGTGTTAAGTTCGGCCCGTAAGATTCGGCTACTAAGGTGAAGCGGCGCCAGCGCTTCCAACGGTCCCTCGAGGCCGAGATAAAGGTCTTCCAGGTTCTCGCGCACGATTGCAAAATCGATTCCCTCGGGATGGGCCAGCGGACTGCGGAAACCCTTCATATAGTGGCAAGGACGGACATTCGCATAAGTTTTCTTGCCCCAGCGCAGATACCCTACGGCGGTGGTCTTGCCCGAAGTCGAACCGAATAGGGTGGAGTCGGACGCATCAATCGCCGCACGCGCCGCTTTGTCAGTTTCGCCCCGCACCCATTGTTCGCCCGGCGGGAATTCAACGAAATCGAGCTGGACCTCCAGCGCCCGCATCACCTCCATCGCCGCGTAAACCGTATCGGGCGCCGAATCGTCACCCGGCAACACCACGACTTTTTTCCTCGCCACGCGCAATCTCCTGCCCAGTTCGGGCGCTTCAAGAATGAGGAATCGAGAGGGGGCGAGGAGTGACCGCGAATCGCGCCATCGTCAGCTCCGGCCTCATCGCCCGCACTCGTTTTCCCGCTAACCGCCGTAATTGAAGCCGCATTCTTTGAGCGTAAGCGGCTCGACGTCCTTCTTCAGATGCGCCTCGGTCACCTGACCCACCGCGATACTATGGTCGCCGTGCTCGAAGAACTGGACCACATCGCATTCTACCGCCGCCGGCGCATCACTGATTATCGGGCAGCCGTTTTTGCCGCTCTCGAAAGCATAGTTGCCGAACTTGCCGTCCTTGGGATCGACATGCTTGAAGAACGCCATCGCGACGTCCTTTTGCCCGGTACCGAGCATCGAGAGCGTGAACTTCTTCGATTGCTTTACCAGGTCATGAGCGGTCGAATCGGTTTTGATGCCGATAACGACCAACGGCGGCTGGAAACTGGCCTGGGTGGTCCAATTAATCGACGCCACCGTCTGCTTGTCACCCTGGCGGGCGCCGAGCACCTGGAGCCCGTAAGGAATCATCCGCAAGCCTTTTTTCTTCGCATTCTCGTCCATTCTTGGTGCCTCCGCTGCACAGATTGAAATCAGTCTTGGCGCTGCCGCGCCCGCGTTTTGTCTTCCAACTCGATGGCTGATTTGACCCCTGAATCAGGGCTTAAACCGCGACGCGGCAATGCTATACTATCCGGATACGCAAGCCGCAGACTCCTCTGCTTCGTTGCGCCTGTGGTCAAGAGTGCAACAATGGCCCTTGAGAAGTCAAAGACGCCGCGAATTCGCGGGCTGAATGACGTTGGACGGTACGCGATCGGCATCCAGTGGACCGACGGGCACGAGAGTATCTTTCCGCTGGAGAACCTGCGCCGCTATTGCCCGTGCAATGCGTGCGCCGGCGCGGTTGAGGGTGAAATTCCCGAGGCGGCTCAGCGGCTGCTCCAATTATCGCGGCTCGGTGAGGTGGCGGTCTATTTGGGTTGGGTAGACGGGCACGAAACGTTGTACACGATGGCGCAGCTTCGAGAAAACTGCCGCTGCGCATTGTGCGTGCAGGAGCCCGAGCGGCCTATCACCGGCCGATGAGAATTCGCCGCGACTGAGTTTCCGGGCCGGGATGCCCACCGAGCGTGGAGACGCACAAGCATTTTGCCTGAGCTGCGCCAGGCGCATGAATTAAATGGACGACCGGAAGCTCAGCAGCTTAAGCGATCAGCGGGTGCACGAGTTCCTGCGGCTTGCCCGCCTGGGTCATTTGGCAACGTCGACCCGCGACGGAGTTCCACATAACATCCCGATTTGTTTCTGGTTCGATGGTTCGACCCGCTTTTATTTCATTATCGATGAGAAGCCCAAACGCCTGACCGGCGTCGGCCTTAAGCGAATGCGCAACATCGGGGAGAACCCGCACGTGGCTCTGGTCATTGACCATTATGAAGAGGATTGGGCGGGCCTCGCCTATGTGCTGATCCATGGCCTTGCCCAGCTCGTCGATGATCCGCAGGAATACGTCCTCGCTTTGCGCAACCTGCGCGATAAATACACTCAGTATCGCGCGATGCTGCTGAGCGTGGAGCGCAATCCGATGGTGCGGATTGATGCGGAGCGGATCCATAGCTGGGGGCAACGCTTCAAACCATCAGGGGCCGCATAGTGGGGCGGCTCGACGACATCGGCCAAGCCTTGGCCGAAGCTGGTCTTGACGGTTGGCTATTTTACGATTTCCGCCTGAGCGATCCCCTTGCATATCGCATCCTGGGGTTACCCGAGCAGGGATTGACCACCCGGCGATGGTTCTACTTCATCGCGGCAAACGGACCACCGCAGGCGCTGGTTTCCGCCGTCGAGGCGCATCGGCTCGACGCGCTGCCGGCCTCACCGCGGATCGTCTACCGCTCGGAGCGGCAAATGCTCGAAGGCTTGGCCAGCATCCTTCAGCATCGGCGCCGTATCGCGATGAACTACTCGCCGCACTGCGCAATCCCATACGTATCGCGGGTGGATGGCGGCACGATCGAGCTTGTTCGTTCGCTGGGGGTTGAAATCGTCACCGCCGCCGACTTGATCCAGACCTTCGAAGCCACTCTTACGCCTGCGCAGCTTGCCGGTCATCGACGGGCCGCGGCGGCGCTGCGCGAGGTCGTCCATGAGAGCTTTGCCGAAATCGCACGCCGGATAAGGCGCCGGTTGCCGTGCACCGAATACCAGATTCAGCGTTACGTGCTTGAACGTATCGAGGCGCGCCGGATGCGTACGGATGAAGCGCCGATTGTCGCGGTGAATGCTAATGCCGCCAACCCGCATTTCAGCACCGGCGCGGAAAACGACACGCCGATTCAGTCCGGCGATTTGGTCTTGCTGGATCTGTTCGCCAAGGAAACCGCATCCGACAGCATCTATGGCGATCTCACCTGGATGGGTTTCGTGGGGGAGGAAGTCCCTGACGAGCACGCCCGCATTTTTCAGATCGTCGCGCGCGCCCGGGAAGCGGCCGTGAAGCTGGTACAGGCCCGAGTTCGTGACGGATTGACGGTGACCGGAGCCGAGGCCGATCAGGCTTCACGGCGCATCATCGAGCAGGAAGGGTACGGCGACTACTTCGTGCATCGCACCGGCCATTCAATCGGCCGCGAAGTTCATGGCACCGGCGCGAATCTCGATTCGCTCGAAACCCGCGACCATCGGACGCTGATCGAGCGCACCTGCTTTTCGGTCGAGCCGGGAATCTATCTCGCGGGCCGCTTCGGCGTACGCAGCGAGCTTGACATGGCGATCGAAGATGGCCGCGCTGAAATCAGCGGCGCCCCCGCGCAGGAGGAAATCATTCCACTGCTCTCGCGCTTTTCCGACTAGCGCAAATCACAGCCTTTCCACTCGCTCGTCCGTCTCAGGCACTCTCGATGCCAGCACATGCGTTTATCGGAACCAGTGGATGGAATTACGCGGGATGGAAGGACGACTTCTATGCCGGCGTCCCGCGCAAATGCTGGCTCGAATATTACGCCGAGCGCTTAAATGCGCTGGAAGTGGATGGAACCTTCTACCATTTATTGCGCGAGAATGTCGCCAAGTCGTGGTACGAGCGCACACCCGCCGATTTCCATTTCGCGGTCAAGGGTCATCGTTATATCACTCACATCAAGCGGCTCGAGCCGCCGGCCGAATCGCTCAAGCTCCAGCGCCAAAGTACCGCGCCCCTGGGCGAGAAGCTCGCCGCGATGCTCTGGCAACTTCCGCCGAACCTGCACAAAGATATGCGCAAGCTGGCCGCTTTCATCGCGACGCTCGACATGTGGCCGGAGGTACGTCATGTAATCGAGTTCCGCGACCGATCGTGGTTTGACGGCGAAGTTGCATCGCTAATGTCGCGGGAACGGATAGCTGTGTGCCAATCCGACGCGGCTACCTGGCCGATGTGGCAGGCGATTACAACCGACCTGGTGTTCGTCCGCCTGCATGGCCATGCTTCGACCTATGCGTCGAATTACCGACGTGACGCGCTCGCGCGATGGAGCGTACGAATACGCCAATGGCTGGGCGAAGGGCGAGACGTTCACGTCTATTTCGACAACGATGCGAGAGGCTATGCTCCGTGGAACGCGCTAAGCCTGGCGGAAATCCTGGGCTGCGTCCGCGCAGGCCGCGACAAATCGGAATTCGTCGCCCGGCGCCGCACCCGCAGAAAGGTCAGGAATCACAAGCGAGCATAGCTCAATACAAGACCGAAGGTAGATAAGCACCCGCCGGTTCACTGTAAAGACCCGTCGACATCAGGGTCATCTGATGCACAAGGCGCAAGCCGTTTCGTAGGCACCACCGAAAAAGGTCACTGTTGCGCGTCGGCAGCAGAAACCCGCCTCCGCCAATCTCACGTGCCGCGGCGATAAGAGCTTCGATCTCCCGGTTAGTTTCGCCTACCGCATGCGCGAAGATCGCGATATCGGTCGCGTAGCCGGTGATTCGTCCTAGATGCTCGACAACTTTTGCGGTGCCCTGTTTGATCGCGTCGCGCAGTTCGCCGCCGCGATCATGACCGTGCACGCGCCGGCAGACTTCGTTGCACACCGCGACATCTGCGTCCGTCGCCGCTCGCACTTCGTAACCCGGAAACTGCAACTTTGGCGGCGTGCCAAACATCTTCGACAATGGCTCGCGTGTATCGAAGCCTAGCTTCGTATACAGGCATAAGGAGCGATTGTGATAGGCTGCCTGCACTAGTCGGCATCCGGCAAAACCGCGCTCGGCCGAACGCTCCATCACAGCGAGCATCAACTGCCGCCCTATCGTCTGGTTCTGCACCGCCGGGTCGACTGAGATTGGACCAACGCCTGAGATTGGATTGCGTTGATCGAGAAAATTACTGCCAACGATCTTGCCGTCCAGTTCAGCCACGGCACAGTAGAATCCGGGATTGGCAAGCATCGCGCTCACCACGGCTGTCGCGACCTCGACCGAAGGGAAATCCCACGGGAAATTGTGTTGACTCGAAATCGACTTAAAGGCTTCGAAGTCGATTACGCCGCAGGCTGCCGCATCCTCGCGTGTCCCCGGCCGCAGTTTCAGGTTCATAGTCGCGTCCCCTCCCTGGCAATACTCAGACTTATGCTTCGCCCAGTGCCTTGAGAAAATCAGCAGAAGTCGCAACCCAACCAAATAACTTTTCGAGTTCAGGCCTCGCCGCCACGTTCAGTAACTGAGTGGTTTCCTTCATTATGCGTTTAGCCGGGTCAGAGCGGCTTGATCTAAATCGTTATCTCGGCAACTCACTCATGACTTTGACGAAGTCGTCGATCGCACAGCAGGGAAGGGTCTGCACCGTCACCATTCCGAGCGCTGTCGCGCAGCCGGCACTCTTCAGCGCCGCTACCTCATTCGGGTAGTCTGCAACTACGGCGAAATCATATTCGCCGAAGCATGCTGCCGCGCATACGATCTTGGCGCCCTGCGACTCGGCGAAACTCTTCCATGTGCTGTACGAGCTGCCCAGCTCTCTAATCTTCGCCGCTCCCTCTCGTGTCAACTTTGACAGATGTAAATAAACCGCCATCGAGACACCTCCTGTTTATGTATAAGCCGCTCCTGACCCGGCGTACTCAACCTGATTTTTCCCCTAAGGCTTGGACATGAGATCGGCCTTGGCGGTCTGTAAATCTACCGGGACTGAGTAGTGCTCATGAACAATTAGCCACTTGCCATTGATCTTTCTGTAGCAATCGGTGACGCGAAGAGTCCAGTCAATGTTTTTTCCGCTATGGTCGGTGCCGCTGAAATGCTGGACACTGTGGCCGAAGGCAAGATTATTGCCGGAAGTAATTTGCACGTCGCTGATCTTTGCGTTGATCGGGCCGTTGAAACTTTCGAGCACGCCCTTCCAGTCCTGACGATAAGCGCTGGCGCCGACATACTCGCGCGGCGGTATGACGTCGAAAACGAACAGGCTGTCGTCCGGCACGTAAACCGACATCACGCCGTCGAGGTCCTTGGCATTGATCGAACTAATTAGATGGTTCTCAAGCGCGGCGATTTGACCCTTGTCATCGGTCTTGGCTTCGGCGCGGAACGCCAGCGCATATATTGCTGTGGTGGCCGCCAACAGTACCGCCATGATTACTAGCTTTTTCATTCGAACCTCCTGTTCCGCGCACATCGCGGACTGTTTGCCCTCGGCTCGCCCTCGGGGCCTCGGCTCACCGGGTGCAGTTTGTTCGGCTCTGGTGTGCCTTTTCACGCGGTGGTCCAGCCGCCATTGGGACTTACCACCTGCCCGACCATAAACGATGAATCTTCTGCGGCCAGATAAAGCGCGGCGGCCGCGATGTCACGCGGCTGTCCCAGGCGCCCGGCCGGAGTGCTCCGGATTACCCATTCCCGCGCTTCCGGCGTCAGTAACGCAGTCATCGGGGTCTCGATAAATCCGGGCGCGATCGCATTGACCAGAATTCCATGCTGGGCAACTTCCAGCGCTACCGACTTGGTGAACGAAATTATGCCGCCCTTGGCCGCGCAGTAATGCGACGCGAAGGGTAATCCTGCGGTGCCGGCGATCGAGCCGATATTGATAATGCGTCCGGATTTCTTCGGCACCATTGTCTTGAGCGCTTCGCGGGTGCAGTAGAAAGTCGCATCAAGGTGCGTGGCCAGCATTTTATGCCAGTCATCGTCGGTGAGATCAGTGGTCGCGAGCAACACCCGCTCGTCAGACTGACGCGTTCGCGCGATTCCGGCATTGTTGATCAGTATGTCAATCGTACCGTAGGCCGCGAGAAAATCGCTGAACATCTGCCTGACCGCCGCACTACTGGAAACGTCGGCGACGAACGTTCTGGCAACACCGCCGGCGCGTTGAATCTCAGTCGTGACATTCTGCGCGGCTTCCGGCCGAATATCATTGATACCAATTCTCGCCCCCTCACTGGCAAACAGAAGTCCCATCTCGCGCCCGAGTCCTGAACCGCTGCCCGTGATGAGTACGGCCTTGTCCTTGAGCTTCATAGTTTCTCCCGTGATTCTTGTTTCTTCGGCTAAGTTGTTCGACAGCACAGCCTCTCGGCTTCTCACGCGCGTTGGTTACGTGCAGCGGAAGACAGGGAGATGCGCACGCATCACATTGCCTCCCGAAGTGCGCAGGCTCCCCTGTCGTCGGCAACACCCCCAGGCCATTTTAAGCTTCTTCTCCCTCGGACGTGCAATTGCTCGCGGCCGGTGCTAAGAGCGTCGATCAGCGGAGGTGATTCCGATGCCACTGTCGGACGAACTGTATTTCGCTCCTGCCCGCAGACTGCTGTCGATGTTGACGGCCCGGGAGATCTCTTCAACCGAATTAACTCGAGCCTTTTATGAGCGCATCCGCAAGGTCAATCCACGCCTCAACGCGGTCGTTACTCTCTGCGAGGAGCGGGCGCTCAAGGAGGCGGCAGAGTCTGACCGCCGGCTCTCCGCCAAGAGCGAAATCCGGCCGCTCGAAGGTCTGCCGATCACCATCAAGGAATGCATTTCCACCGAAGGTGTGCGCTCGACCGACGGAATGAAAATCCTCGAGCACAACGTGCCCGAACGCGATGCGCCCACGGTCGCGCGCTATCGTCAGGCAGGCGCCGTCATAATCGGCAAGACCAATATTCCCGAGATGGCGATGGACTATGACTGCGAGAACCCGGTCTTCGGCGCGACCAATAACCCGTGGAATCCCGGGCGCGTCCCAGGCGGCTCGAGCGGCGGCGAGGCGGCTGCGCTGGCGGCAGGTTTTTGCGCACTCGGTCTCGGCTCCGACTATGGCGGATCGATCAGGGTGCCGGCGCATTTCTCAGGGGTTGTGGGTCTCAAGCCGACCTGGGGCACGATTCCCGGTTCCGGACACTTGGTCGGCCCGTTCGATCCATTCAGCCCGGGACCGCCGCCGGTTGTCAGCATGGCGACCATCGGGCCGATGGCGCGGTATGTTGACGACCTGACGCTTGCTTACAATATCCTGCGCGGCCCTGACCCCACTTCGCCTTACACCGTTCCCAGCAACGAGGCGCGGCCAGAGACGTTGAACGTACGGAAGGTGAGATGCGCACTGTTCACCAATGGCGGGGGCGTGCCGGTGAGCAGCGAGATTCGCGCTGCGGTCGAGCACGCAGGCAAGGCCTTGCAAAGGGCAGGAGTTGAAGTCGAAGAAGCGATGCCGCCGATTCAGCGCGCTGCCGACTTGTGGTTGTCGTACGCTATGGCTGACGGCGGGCAGGCGCTGAATGCGGCGATGGGTGACAAGGTCAACCTGTCGCGCCCGCGATTGCGGCAATTCCTGTTTCAACCGCAGCCCAGCAAATCCGCCACGGAGTTCTTCGGTATCGCGATTCAGCGCGACATGTTTCGGATCGAACTGGCGAAGTTCATGGAACGCTATCCGATAATCCTCGGTGCGCCGTTTTGCGTAACGGCTTTCGAGCACGGCGCCTTGGAAGTGGAGATTGACGGCAGCAAATGCCCGTTGTTCGAAGCAAATTGGCCTGCGTTGTGGGTGAATTGCGCGGCCTTGCCGGGCGCGGTAGTCTCCGCCGGGCATGACAAAGACGGCCTGCCGATCGGTGTCCAGGTCGTGGGCCGCGCGTTCGGCGAAGAAACTGTGCTCGCGGTGGCAAAAGCATTGGAACAGGAATTGGGCGGCTTCCAACGCCCTCCCCTGTGAAGATCTCGTTCAGTCTCCTCTGACGGCGTGGATAAGCGAAAGCTCCGCGACGAGGCTAATGGAGTGGCTGTGCGGACGCACCGGTTGAGCGTCCGGCGCGCACCGCCAGTAAACGGTCGAGAATCAGGTCGCCAACTTCCTCTTTACTCAGCTTCGGTGTCTCGCGGCGGCCATCAGGACGGGGTTACATCGTGAGACCGAACGAGGAGTTGAAGCTTGCGCGCCGCTGGTCCAGGGAAATCGAGTGTCTGGAGAGATAGGCGGAAATCACGGATAAAAACGGATCGCCCGTTAGAAGTTGAACCATATGCGAAAACTTATTGTCCTGTCTTTCATAACACTCGACGGTGTCATGCAGGCTCCCGGTGGGCCTAAGGAAGATCCCACTGGCGGCTTCACTTACGGCGGGTGGACTGTTCCATATTTCGATGAGTTGCTCGGCAAAGTTATGGTCGAGCAAATGAGCAGACCGTTTGATTTACTGCTTGGCAGAAAAACGTATGAAATTTTCGCCGCGCACTGGCCATACCAGAAAACCGACGTAGACCCTATTGCAGCTGCAATCAACAATGCAAAGAAGTACGTGGTTTCGAGGACATCACTCGAGCTTGGCTGGAACAACTCCATGTTTGTACAGGGCGATGTCGTCGATGAAATTAAAAGGCTCAAGAAACAAGACGGGCCCGAATTGCAGGTTCACGGCAGCGGCAACCTCATCCAAACCCTTCTCAAGTATGATTTGATTGATGAGTTCTGGCTGAAAATTTTCCCCATCACGCTTGGCGTGGGGAAGCGCTTGTTTGCCGACGGCACCAACCCACTAGCTTTCACATTGCGAGAATCTAAGACGTCATCGAGTGGAGTCCTCGTAGCTGCGTACGAACGCGCAGGAGAAGTTAAAGTGGGATCGTTTGCCATGGAAAAGCCGACCGGGGCAGAATTAGCACGCCGCACAAAAATGCGAGAGGAAAACTAAGCGCCTCGTGCCGACAGGATAGATCGGCGGGATGGAACAGTATCGTTCTACCTATCGCAGCTCAGGGAGCCGCCGCTAGGATAGAAGACGCGGTCGAGATAATCGTAGCTATGGCGCGTCAGATAGCAATGCTCGTCGCCGCGCGGCCCTCGGTAGCGCACTCGGATCTCCACCACTAGATTGATCTTGCCCTCCACGGCGTTGCGGTACATCTCTGCTGCGATATGCCGATAATAAGGATGCGGTACCGCCGGTGACAAAACTATCGGAGCCTCTTGTTGCTGCGGCTCGGAATTACCGGACAGAGCTTTCCCGTCGACTTTGAGGACGATGTTGATCACTGCATCTTCGGCCTGCACGGTGCCAAAATTCCTCACATCTGCCACTACTTTTGGATTCGTCTCATTGCTGAAGTTGACCGACTCGAGTTCCGATGTAGGGACGCTGCGAGGTGAGTAGAATTTCGCTCGTCACTTGCGCCGTCTTCCAGGTTGCGTAAGCGCTAAGCCCAGTTGCCAACACCATCATCAGCGCAATCAGGTCGGTAACCTCCAGCGCACTTGCGATCCTCTTCAGGAGATTGCGGGTGGCGGCGCCGCGATCCTCGCCTGCCTCGTCAGGATTGTAGACTCTCACGTAACAAAGAGGCGAAACGGAACCGCCCGCCCTTTCCTCTCATGTCTGTGGCCCAGTATCGCACATTTTGCTGCGACACTATTCGGGGAATGGAGGAATCTCAACCGACCGAATCACTCTTTTCCTACCAGTGGAAGAGCTGCGCAATTTGAGACATTTTGAAAAGCTCGAAGTCAGCGCGATCTTCGAACGTTCGGTTGAAAAAGCCGTGGGGCAGCTGCCTTCCAACACCCGCCCCTGTGAAGATCTCGTTCAGTCTCCTCCCCTGAGGGCGGGGGGTGAGCGAAAGCTCCGCCAATAGGCTAATGGAGTGGCTGTGCGGACGCACCGGTTGAGCGTCCGGCGCGCACCGCCAGTAAACGGTCGAGAATCACGTCGCCAACTTCCTCTTTACTCAGCTTCGGCGTAGTCTCGCGGCGGCCATCGGCACCCACGAGGGTCACAACGTTGGTGTCGACGGCGAACCCCGCATCCGGGCGCGAGACGTCGTTGGCGACGATAAAGTCGAGCTTTTTGCGCTTGAGTTTGTCAGCCGCGTTGACTTCGAGCTCTTCGGTTTCCGCGGCGAATCCGATGACGATGCGGTCGCCTTTTTGTGCAGCCAGCCGCGGGAGTTCGTCGGTAATCGCTGCAAGCTCGAGCACCATCCCCTGCGGATTTTTCTTGAGCTTTTGCGGGGCGGCTTTGGCCGGACGGAAATCCGCAACCGCTGCTGCCATGACCAGGGCAGAACACCAGGCGAAGTTGCGTGCAGTTGCCTCCAGCAATTCGGCAGCGCTGACGGCGTCGATTCGTTCGACGCCGTAAGGGGTCGCCAGGGCAGATGGTCCTGCCACGAGGCGCACGGCGGCAGCCCGCCGCCATGCGGCGCGTGCAATCGCGAAGCCCATTTTGCCGGTCGAACGGTTGGACACGAACCGCACCGGGTCAATTGCTTCCTGGGTCGGCCCGGCTGTGACCAGGATGCGTTCGCCCGCGAGGTCATGACGCGAGAGTATCCGCGTCAACTCTTCGACGATAAACGCGGGCTCCGGCAACCGGCCCTTTCCCTCGTAACCGCACGCGAGCGCGCCGGCAGCAGGCTCAACAATAGTAACGCCACGAGCCCGCAGCCTGCCGAGATTTTCAATTACTGCCGGATGCTCATACATGTGCACATTCATCGCGGGCGCAAAAGCGACAGGACAACGCGCCGCCAGCAGCACCGTCGTAAGCAAATCGTCGGCAAGCCCGTGCGCGGCTTTGGCGATAACGTCAGCGGTTGCCGGCGCAACCACGATCGCATCCGCGGTATCCGCCAGCCGGATATGACCGATCTCGGATTCCTGGGTAAGGCTGAAGGTCTCGGTTGCCACCGGGTTCATGCTGAGGGTCTGCAGCGTGAGCGGCGTAATGAATTCCTGGGCATTGCGCGTCATCATCACACGCACCCGTGCCCCGGCCGCCGTCAGCAACCGCACCAGTTCGGCGGCCTTATACGCGGCGATTCCGCCGGAAACCCCGACCACGATAGCTTTGTCCGTCAGCGCGCTCATCGTGAGCCGATTGTATCGAGCTGCGCGAGGCAAGGAAAAGCGCAAATCGTGCTCATCCGCGGCCTGCGCACACAAGTCTCGGCGAGCGCTGGGAGAGCGGACGCAGCTAGCGATCTAATTCGCCGGCGATGAATTTTTCCACCCGGTCGCGTGCGATATTGTCAGCGAGCTGTTGCGGCGGATGTTTCATCGTATAGGCGGCGATTGAATACAGTGGACCACCGATTTTGCGGTCGCGCGCGAGTTTGAGGCATCGAATTGCATCAATCACTACACCGCCCGAATTGGGTGAATCTTCGACCGACATGCGCAGTTCGAGCTCGATCGGAATTCCGGCGAAGCCCTCGCCCTCGATCCGCAAGAAACAGACCTTGTTATCATTCTGCCAGGGCACGTAATCCGACGGGCCGATATGGACATCCACGTCCGGCATTCGCTCCGGCAGCACGCTCTGCACCGCTTCGGTCTTCGATTTGCGCTTGGTGCCGAGCCTGGAGCGGTCGAGCATATTGAGGAAATCGGTGTTGCCACCTGTGTTGAGCTGGTAAGTGTGCTTCAGTTTGATTCCGCGCTCGGCAAACAACTTCATTATGGTGCGGTGCAAGATCGTCGAACCGAGTTGCGATTTGACATCGTCGCCCACTACCGGGATTTGCCGGGCAGTGAACTCGGCGGCCCATTTTTCATCGGAAACGATGAACACGGGCATGCAATTAAGCAGGCTGACGCCGGTTTCCAGGCACGCATGGGCATAACGCTCGACTGCCTTCTGGCTGCCGACCGGCAAATAGCACAACATTATCTCAGCACCGCTCTTGCGCAGTTCGGCTTCGATATTGACCGGGTGGGCGGACGACGGCATAAAGGTGCGGTCGGGCGGATAACTGCACATGTGGGGCGCAATTCCGTCGTGGAGCTCCCCCATCTGCACAGTGACCCCATACCGCGGCAAATCGCTCCAGATTGTCACCGTGTTATTCGGCGGGGCGAAGCAAGCTTCCTCCAGCGGGCGGCCAACTTTGCGCGCGTCGATATCGAACGCGCACGCGACCTCCAAATCAGTCGGCCGATAGCCGCCAAGGTCGTAATGCATCAGGCCGACCGGCCTGGTTTGTTCGCCGAGGTGCCGATAATGCTCCAGCCCCTGCAGCAAAGAAGATGCGCAATTACCTACCCCGACGATTGCCAGCCGAATCTTGGACATGTCCCTCTGTTGTCTGTGCGGCGACGTGAGAACTTCGCGGAAATTAAGCCCGCTTTCCGGACGCTGCCGGCAAATGATGAGAAGGCAGCGAACCCAATGATTTTTAACTGACGAAGGTGGCAAAGTAAATTGTGGGCGCTCGGCGCTATTAATACGCACATGCTCGCCCAAAAAAGCCGATATCGCCTTACATGGCATCCCTGGTCTGGCGATTGCGCAAGGCAAAGATCATAGGCCGCTTGACGAATCCGTACCGGCGTGGCGTCATTGCCAAGTGGCGGCTCATCCCACCTCTGAGGGCCCGCAGATGCTGACCGCGGCCGAAGCCGCGGCTCAATTGGGCGTCAAACTGGGAACGCTCTACGCCTACGTCAGCCGCGGATGGCTCAAGAGCTATCGGCGCCGAGTCGGACGCGAGGCACTTTATCGCCGCAGCGATATCGAGGCTTTGCGCGGGATGACGATGCCTGAGCGCGGGCGGCGGGCGCGTAGCCTGCCCGATGCGTCCTCATGGGTAACTATCGCGCAGCCACCCACCGCCGACGGTTCGCCGTCGGGAGTGATCGTCGCCGAGTCTGCAGTCAGCTCAATTATTGAGGGGCGGCTCGCCTATCGCGGCTATCCGATCGAAGAAGTGGTCGAGCACGCGACTTACGAAGAAATATGCCTGCTGCTGTGGAACGGTGAGCGGCCAGCAAGCGTCGAAGTTGAACAATTACGCAGGGCGATCGCGGCAGCGCAAATGCCGCCGCCGGTCGCTTCCGCCTTGTCCGGCGTGGGCCAGCATGCCCCATCCCTTCTACGCCTGGCCGTAATGATGCCGGTATTGGCGGCGCAGCCCCGCAATCCGGCCCGTCCGCGAGGCGATGACGCGAGCGAGATTATCCGCATGATGCCGCTCGCGCTGGCTCCAGCAGCAACGCGTAGCTCGGAACGCAAGCAGCCGCCCTCGAGTACGGCCGAGCGACTGCTGCAGTCATTCTCGGGGCCTGATTTTCGGACGTGGGAGCACCGCGCGCTCGACCGCGTGTTGGTGGCCTGTGCCGAGCATGAGCTCAACGCATCGACGTTCGCGGCGCGAGTCGTGGCGAGTACCGGCGCCGACCTCTATGCGTCGGTGCTCGCCGCGTTGTGTTCGCTGTCGGGGCCGATTCACGGAGGCGCTTGCGATCGGATTGAAACCATGTTCGCCGCACTCGAATCAGGCGTCCGGCTGGAAACGATGTTGCGCCATTTTGGCGAGCGGCAACTACTGCCGCCGGGGTTTGGCCATGCCATTTATCCGAGCGGCGACCCCCGCGCAGTCCTGCTGAAGACGGTGGCCTCGTCAGTCTCTCACCATCGAGGTAAGCGCTGGTTTGAAACAGCTTGCAGGGTAGAAGAACGAGTCTGGCAGCGCGATCAGCTCCGCCCCAATCTCGACTTTTATCTGACCGTATGCACCAGGATGCTGGGCTTTCCGCGCGGCTTGCCGGCGGCGATATTCGCGCTGGGGCGCGCTGCCGGATGGATCGCACACAGTATGGAACAATATGCCGACAATCGTCTGATTCGCCCGCGGATGCGCTACCGAGGCTCGCCGCTGCGCCACTGGGCATAAATTCCAGCCCGCTCCCCAAGCAGATCGCCTCAGCTCCGAGACGTTCGACGATTGCAATCGGGTTTTTCAGGCGAGCAACTCGTCTAACGCGGCGTCGATAAACTGGTTGTCGGACGGATTCGCGCCGAAACCCGCGGCGTGTCCCCAAATCGACGGTATCGGCCGCAGCTCCGCATTCGTCATGTGCTCGACCTCAAGCTGGTTATCCCGCACTCGAAAGTAGAGATCCGTCTCGCACGGCATCACCATTGCGCGAGCCTTGATAGCCTGCAGCGCTGCCACAAAGTTACCACCGTAGATAGCGTTTGCGCTGATGTCCGCATGTTGCCACGTGCTGAGCATCGCCAGCAGGTCGTTGGCGTCGCTCCGCCTGAAATAGCCTTCCAGAAACCGGACAGCGTCTTCCATCGAAGCCAGACCGATCTTGCGGTACGCCTCTTCGCGAAAAAAATCTTGCGAAAAGGCCCAACCGGCGTAGACGCGGCTAAAAGCGCGTAACCCTTTCACCGGCGGAGTTCGGTACCAGCCGTTCTCAAATGAATCATCCGCGAGCAATGCGGCCTTCACGCCGTCCAGGAAGAGGTAATTATGGGGCGAGGTGCGGGCGGTACCGCAGATTGGCGCGATAGCCTCGATCATATCGGGATAAAGTGCAGCCCACTGGAATGCCTGCTGAGCACCCATCGAAAATCCCACGACCAGTTTGACGCGGTCTATGCCCAGACGCTCGGTGACAAGACGATGTTGGCACGTAACGTTGTCGTACAGGCTAACCGCGGGAAAAGCCGCGCGTTCGAAAGGCGGGGGCGCATTGCTGGGAGAGGACGAGAGGCCGTTGCCAAACATATTAGGCATGATGATGAAGTAGCGGGCGGGATCGAGAGGACGCCCGGCGCCGATCCAGGCTTCATTGTCAACATGGCGGCCGCCGTAGAAGGTCGGCATCACAATGATATTGTCGCGCGCGGCGGCGAGTGTGCCGTAAGTTTTGTACGCGAGCTTGGCCTGCGGCAGGGTAATTCCCGACTGGAGAACGATGACGCCTAATTCAAAGACTTCGCAATCGGCCATGGCGTCTCCCTCGGTGCATCGCGCTTATCCCACGATTTGTAACAGAATGGGAGCAAATCCGATCGCAGGCCGGCCGCGGGGATTGGTTGGAGCGGGCGATCGCGTCTAACAGGCCCGGCAAACGGCCGTGGGGCGCTAGAAACCCCGTGGTTCATACATCGCGAATGTGAGCAATGCTCCAACGTGGAGCATCCCCACTCACCTTCTCTGCCAACTCTCTGTGGTGAGCGTGGCGCCAAGTGGGTAAAACCAACTCTCTGGCGAAGCCATGCCCCGAGGGAACCGAGGGGCGGTAGTATGTCTGCGAGCGTCGCGAGCGCTCCATTCAATCCTTTTTCTCTGCCTTCTTGAGTTTGAGAGTCTCCAGAAGTTCCGGCGTGAGTAACTCAACGAGGGATTTGTCTGATAGTAGACCGCCGAGGGTACCCCCGTAGATGAAAGGAGGAAAGCGAGAGGCCAAATCTCTAATATCGGCGGCCATCGGTAACAATAGTTCAAGTATGTCCGCGATTCTTTTTTCAACCGGATTCGGGCTCTGGCGAGACGTCTGGAGGTCTATCGCGACGGAAATAAGGTTATTGGCCACAGAAGGATCCTTTTCCACTGCGCTGATCTGCCTTTCCAGTTCAAGTTTACAAGCAGCGACACTTCGCAGATTGTGGTGGTCGACCTCGATTGTCCGAATTTGTGAAACGTCGAAGGGAAGAGGTTCTGCAGACTGAATGACCTGAACAATGGGTTTTCGTATCGCATGTCGAATTGCGAGTTCATAGAAAACATTCGGGTTCCGGCCAGTGAGGTCCGCAATCACTAGCGAATCGTTGAGGAGATGTTCGATGACCTGCGTTGTGATCAGGCCGGGTTGTGCCAAGTCATCCGCCCGCCGGACAATATAGCCACATTTTTCGCCCGCCACTGGCTGATAGACAAACTCTTGCATCTCATCGGAACGTTTGCGCTCTTCGCTGTCAGGCTTACCGATCGGGGCGATTACAAAACAAGTTTTCTCTGCTTCTGGTGACATCGGGGTTCTTTCTACCGGTTAGGTAAAAAAATTCCGTTCTTTGCTCTAAGCGCGATTGCTGCGCGTGATCGACCGCCTTTCGCGTGCCGCTCGTACTCTTGTCGATAAGCCTCAAACTTTTTCAGTTTCTGACATGAACGTCCCATCCGAAATAGCGCCAGGCGGTTCTACCGCGAGCGAGGCCGCGCGGAAAACTGTGCCCGTCCCTACGCACGGTGGTCGCGAGGCTCCCCCTATCCCGATCCTGTTCGGAAACCAGCAAAGGTGCGTCAATTTTCAATCAGCGATTAAACCCGGGTCAGAATTCAGCGGGCAACGCCGACTGACGGGGTGAACCCTGGCCCCCCTCCGCTCAATGGCAAGCCGGGGTTGTCAAAGCAGGGACCAGGATCCCCGACACCTCCAAGGCAACGATTCTGCACATACAGTGCTTCAGCGTCGTCCGGTTTACCGGGTGGCGGTTTCAATGATGCACAGCCGGCCAGCAGCAGCGCCACTGTTATCAGAGCGACAATTCTCATAATTGCTTGACCTCCTGATTGCTGATGGGCGTTGCTTTTTCTAGGTGTTGAGCGCAGAGTTTCGCCAGTAGCTGAGCTAACGGCACACCGTTACACATTAGCAAATACGAACAAATACGGGCGATCAAAGTCGCAACTGTGCCCATCTTGTCCTGCCATCACCTTGCGTTTAAGGCTTCCGCGGGAACGCATTTCGATTTTCTGGCTTTCTCGACTGCCGCAGCGTGATTCCCAGGTATTTTCGACGCTTGGCTGATGTTCGCGTATCGCTTAGCCTTGCACTCCCCGGCTGTATTGTAGGTAGCAGCGCGAATCCATTGGCTCAGCGGCGCGCCTGCATCCGTAGGCGGTATCATCAGATACCATCCGATTAGATACCATCCGAAAAGTATCGTATAAGCTGAAAACTTTCGTTGACCCATCGCCCTTTTTCTCTTAATCGCTAGAGGTCCGAACGCCACCGCCAGACGTTTATGAAGCCCATCCTACAAGGCACCGTCGCCCTGAATCGTGAACTTCATTCATTTGGGGCAAAAGTTCCGTCGGAATATCGTTTTGCGGTCCGCGCTCGTTCGCGTCCGCCGGCCGCACGGCACTCGTACTCCGCCTGGTGTGCCTCAATCTTCTCGGACTCGGGCATGAACGTGCCATCCAAATACCGCCATGCCGTTCGAGCACGTGCTAGGCCGCCCGCTTTCCCTGGTGCTAGCGGACGTGTAACCGCCCTAAGCCCCTTCGCAATCGCGACTGCCGCCGGTAAGCCCTGACGGATCGCGAGTTCAGCGGCTTCATGAATACCGCGCAGCATTCGCTGGAGCCGTATTCGTGCGCACTCCTCCTCAAGTTGCTGGGAGGCGGACCGTGGCATTATCGCGAAATTGTTCGCACTCAAGCGCGAGTTGCTGGAATTGTCGCTGTAAGTGAGACGCTGAACGGTGAAAAAAACTCCACATAAGCTGGACAATATCACAATCAGCATCGTGCTTTTATAAGCGGTGGAATTCGGAAGCGGGCAAACACTCGCCCGCTGGTCGCGCGACCTGGTAAAGCGCTGGTTTCGGTTCCGGTCGCTGGCTGGTACTTGATAGAGGTATACATATTCGAATAATCATATTCCCGTGACTAAGCACGAATTCCTAGCATTTCTTTCCGCAGCCCGAGAGTTCTACGGGGCTTGGCCCAATCCCGAAACCCTTTACGAAAACTTGCGCCTCAATACGCCGGAAGGACAGACGCGCTGGGATCAGCAAGTCCGCGCCCTGATACCGCGTTTAGTGAAGCGCGGGCTGATCTGCTGGATACCTTGCGAAAAAGCGGTGAAAGCGAAACGCGGGGCGGTCCAGCGGTGCGGGAAACGGCATCTAGCCCTTACGAAGCTCGGCGAGACACAGCTTGAAACATGGAACGAAATGGGATGCGAGGCTCATACGCATACGGCGAATTGCCATGCGAGCGAGCGTGAATTTGAATTCCCGAAGAAGGGCGTGGCTTGAGGGGGGTATTGTGGAATCCGAATTTTTGGTCGCCGCGTTCTGATCGCTTATCCCACGATTTCTAACAGAATGGGAGCAAATCCGATCGCAGGTTGCCCGGGGGGATGGTTGGAGCGGGCGAGGAGGATCGAACTCCTGACGTCCAGCTTGGGAAGCCGCCGCGACACCGTACGCGAAAACCCCGCTACCACATGATGTTTGGCGTTGCAGCGCGCCACCCAACGTATTGCGGTATGTCCCGCTACTTGCCATGCCGTCCCGCCATTTCCCCGCCAATTTTGGGTGATACGTGGGTGATAGCTCGGCTGCCCAAGGCAGCGAAGTTTCCCGCGATCGGAGCTAAGTACCCGTATTTACGAAGGAAAAGTTGGAGCGGGCGAGGAGGATCGAACTCCTGACGTCCAGCTTGGGAAGCTGGCATTCTGCCGCTGAATTACGCCCGCTCGGCTATGATTGTGCTATCGCGGCCAGGATCTTTCAAGCTTAAATCTCATAGCGCACACGCAGAGCCGGCGCTATTTGTGGCGGCTCCTTCCAATAAGGTAAACCGATTCTATGAAACAGGGCATCACCGCTCTCCAGCACCAGTACCGCGATTCGGGCAATTTCCGCAAAAGGTCTGCGCTGGTCGGCAAATTCAGCACCAATCGTTATCCGTGGTACCGGTGGGTGTACGACCAGTTCGATTTGAGTCCCGGCGCGGCCGTCCTCGAACTGGGATGCGGACCGGGAAGCCTATGGAAACGCAACCTCGACCGGATTCCCTCTCGCAGCACAATCGTCCTCTCTGATTTCTCCGCGGGAATGCTGCGCGACGCTGCGCGCAATCTGGGCGTGAACCGTTCGCATTTTTCATTCTGCCAGCTCGATGCGGCATTGCTCCCATTTCGCTCCTCATGCTTCGAGGCGGTTGTCGCAAACATGATGTTCTATCACGTGGACGATCGTCCGGCGGCGTTGCGCGATATTCGCCGCATTCTTCGCCCCCATGGACGCTTTTATGCGACGACCACCGGCCGCGAATACATGCGCGAGCTGAATGCCGCCGCGACCCGGATTTTGCAGATTCCGCATCGGACGCCGTCGGCGGAGCGCTTCGGGCTTGAAAATGGATTTACGCAACTGCGGTCGGCGTTCGCCCACGTTGAAGTAAGGCGCTATCACAATGAATTGCGAGTTACCGAGGCGGAACCGCTCATCGACTATTTCGCCTCGATGGAGCCCTTCATCTCACCCGGGCCGGAAAGATGGTCGGCGCTGCGTGACTACTTTCAGAGTGCGATTAACGAACGCGGTGAAATAGCTATTCCGATTGAGATAGGAATGCTGATTGCGCGCGATTGACGCCATCGCCTAAAACGGCTCAGGGTAGCAGGGAAAGGCAGAATGGACAGGATCAAAGAGCTGGTGCGGCAACATTGGGATCGGCGTGCGGCCGACTTCGATAAGGAGGCCAGCCACGGTTTGTTGAATGATACCCAGTCGCGCGCATGGCATGAATTGATCAGCCGCGTGGCGGGTAGCGTACCGCTCGATGTACTCGACGTGGGCTGCGGCACCGGCTTTCTGTCGCTGCTGCTCGCCGAACTGGGCCATCGCGTGACCGGGATTGACCTTGCCGAGGCAATGTTGGCGATGGCGCGCGGCAAAGCCGCCGCGCACGGCCTGACGGTGGATTTCCGCTACGCCGATGCCGAAGCACCTGATCTGCCGCCTGGCAGTTCCGACCTAATCGTCGAGCGGCATGTACTGTGGACGTTACCGCATCCGGCTTCGGCCCTCGACAGTTGGCGTAACTTGCTCCGGCGCGGCGGGCGGCTGGTGCTGATCGAGGGTCATTGGGAGGGCATGAAGCCGCTCGACGAGTACGTTGAAATCAACGATCATCTGCCGCTAGTCGGCGGACGCCCCGAAACCGAGATTGCCGAATTAATTCGTTCGCGCGGATTCGGCATGGTGACAACTGAACCGCTGATGGAACCGGAGTTGTGGACTCAAGCGCCCACCCATCCGCGCTACCTGGTGATAGCCAGCGCGTGACGCAATTTCCCGGCTCGTGCTATGACTCGACGCACGACCTTAGGGAGTGAACTGATGCCACAAATTGCGAGCAAAGGGCCTTATACCAAAGGCCTCCATGACCTGGGCAATGGCTGCTACGCATGGCTTCAACCGGATGGTTCATGGGGTTGGAGCAACGCTGGCTTGATAGTCGACAGCGGTGAATCGCTGCTGGTGGATACGCTGTTCGACCTGAAGCTCACCGGTGAAATGCTGGGCGCGATGCGCCGGGCGGAGCCGAAAGCTGCCGCGCGAATCGGCACCCTGGTCAATACTCATTCCAACGGCGACCATACGTTTGGCAACCAGCTCGTGCAGGGCGCGGAAATCATCTCATCCAGGGCGTGCGCGGAAGAAATGAAGCACGACAACGGCGCACAACGGCTGGCCGAGATGAAAAAGGCGGCGACCTCCGCGAGTGAAGCGGGTGCGTTCCTCGCCGAAATCTTCGCGCCGTTCGATTTCAACGGCATCGACGTCGCGATGCCAACGCTTACCTTCGAACACGAACTGGTGCGCAAGGTGGGCAACAAAACTGTGCGATTGATCGAAGTGGGACCGGCCCATACGCGCGGCGATGTGCTCGCGTACGTTCCCGAGGACCGCGTGATTTTCACCGGCGATATGCTCTTTATCAACGGCCATCCAATCATATGGGCAGGCCCGGTCGGCAATTGGATTAAGGCCTGCCAGATGATGCTGAATCTTGAGCTTGAAACCGTCGTCCCCGGCCACGGTCCAATTACGGATAAACGCGGCGTGGCCGCGGTTAAAGAATATCTCGAATATATCGCGCGCGAGGCGCGCCGGCGCTTCGACGCGGGCATGTCCGTGTTCGATGCCGCACAGGATATCTCGATGTCGGATTATTCGTCGTGGGGCGACGGCGAACGAATAGTCATCAACGTCGCCACGTTGTATCGGGAGTTTTCCGGCGGCCAGCCGGTCACCGACATCCGCGCCGATCTGTTCGGCATGATGGCCAGGTTGCGCAACCGCCGCAATTGAAATGAGAACAGCGGGCGGAACGAAGAAATGAAAGCAATTTTTGCCGTGCCCGGACCCGAAGGCGGCATCTTTGAGTATCGCGAGATTCCTGTACCGTCCCCGGCGGCCGGCGAGGTGCTAATCGCAATTCGCGCCCTGGAACCAATCGCGGCAAACTGATCCAGCGGCCGCTGCTGCGTGCCAGCAATCCCGCCCTGCGTCCGATGCGCGCCGGAATTGAGTTTGCCGGAGAGATTGCCGCGTTGGGCGATGGGGTCAGTGCATGGAAGACGGGTGAACGGGTGATGGGCCGCGGCCTCGGCTGTTACTCGGAATTCACCGTGGTGAATCAGCGGGCGTTGATGCGGATGCCGGACGGGATGGGGTTCGCAGAAGCCGCCGCCATCCCCAACGTCTTCGTCACCGCGCACGACGCGATCGTAACCGCGGCGGCCCTTCGCGTGGGCGAGTCGGTGATGGTCACTGCGGGGCCTTCCGGGGTTGGCACTGCGGCGCTTCAGATTGCCCGCCTGCTTAAGGCCAATCCGCTAATTGCAACGACCAGATCCGCTGGCAAGAGCAATGCTCTGCGGGCTCTCGGCGCCAACGAAGTAGTGGACGTTAGTTCGGCCCAATGGCAGGACCGGGTTTTGGAGGTGACACACAACAACGGCGTCGACGCGATTATCGACCAGGTTGGCGGCACGATGCTCGCGGATAATATCCGGTTGCTCGCGATTAAGGGGCGCCTGGTCAGCGTCGGCCGCAACGCCGGCCGTGTCGGCGAATGTGACCTGGACGAAGTCGCGCGCAAGCGTGCGAGCATTATCGGCGTAACCTTCCGCACCCGCTCACCCGAGGAAGCATTGCAATGCAGTGAGCGCTTTGCCGCGCAGATGCTCCACGCGTTTACCGGCGGTCAACTCAAACCGGTGCTCGACCGTACTTTCCCGTTCCACCGGCTCGCCGATGCTCACGACTACATGCTGAGCGACGCTCAGATCGGCAAGATCGTGCTGCTGATGTAACCGTGGCGGACAAGCCCGATGAAGCGACAACGCTGTTCGTCTATGGCAGCCTGCTCGACCCGGTCCGCCGTGAGGAAATAATCGCGCGCCACATCGACGTGATGCCGGCCACCCTCCACGATTATGAACTGGGCCGCGCGCGCTATTTTTATATCCGCAAGCATCCGGGCGTCAGCACCGCTGGATTGATTCTGCTGAATCTCACTCCGCGCGAGTTTCGGGCGCTGGACCGCTATGAGGAGGTCCCGCGGTTATACACGCGCGAAAAGGTCGAAGTGTTCGACCACTGCGGCAATTCAGTTCAGTGTTGGGCCTATCTGCCGACGGCGTTGACCATAGGCGGCGGGGAATGACGCGACCACAGTGAAACCTCGACGCAATGGCCTGAAAAGGGCTCGCGCCGTCACCCTGATTCCAATCGCACTGTACAACTCCACGCGACAGCAGATTCTCTTCTCCCGACGAGTGCCTTGATCCGCTAAAAAGACCGAATTTGATTGTGTATTGTTGGCGTTCGAGTCACGTTCCAAAAGAACTGAATACCATATGTTATGCAAACCTTCTTCCTCGCACTTCTCGTTTTTACACCGATCACCATCGCCGGATTGGTCTTTGGGCTTTCACGGAATATACTTTTTTTCCTCTCTGCTTTGGCGATCGTCCCGCTGGCAAAATTTATCGGGGAGGCGACGGAGGAGCTCTCCGCCAGGAGCGGTCCTGCCGCGGGCGGGCTGCTAAATGCTACTTTCGGAAATGCGACGGAGCTGTTGATCGGGCTCTTCGCACTGCGTGAAGGATTGCTCGAGGTCGTAAAGGCGTCTCTGACCGGTTCGATTGTCGGAAACCTGCTGCTCGTCCTGGGCACTGCAATTTTCGCCGGCGGTGCGCGTTACAAAACCCAGCGGTTCAATCGCACCGCTGCCCGTGCCAATGCCTCGACGCTTCTTTTGGCGGTCATAGCGATGACTATACCGGCCATTTTTTTCCAGACTGCTCCCTCCATGAACCGGAATATAACCGTTGAATCTCTCAGCATTCTCGTTTCCGTTTTGATGATCACTACATATCTCGCGAGTGTATGGTTTGCTCTCCGCACGCATCCGAGTCTCTATAGTGACGAGATACAACAGTACGAGGCGAAATGGACGGTCAAGAAGAGCGTCACAGTACTATTCTTTGCGACGCTCGCGGTGGCTTGGATGAGCGATATCCTGGTCCGCTCGATCGAGCCGGTGGCGCTTGAGCTCGGTTGGACTCAACTGTTCATCGGAGTTGTGGTGGTGGCTCTCGTAGGGAACGCGGCAGAGCATACTTCTGCGATCCTGATGGCAGCAAGAGATAAGATGGACCTGGCGCTTCAGATTTCGATCGGGTCAGCCACGCAGATTGCCATGTTCGCGGCGCCGGTGTTGGTCCTCGCGAGCGTCCTGTTCCCGCATCCGATGAGCCTGGTTTTCGATACCTTCGAGCTCGCGGCTATCATTCTTTCGGTGCTGATCGTAAATCTTGTGGTCGGGGACGGGGAAAGTAATTGGTTCGAAGGTCTGCAACTTCTGGTGGCGTATGCGATCATTGCGGCCGCATTTTTCTTGCACAGTTAACCGCCTTCAACGCAGAAACGTTGAACTTGCGCTGCCCTTGCGTGAAGCCCTAATTCTCGCCCCTCCTCGCATCGACTAACTGACTAGTTGCCTGCAATCAGGCGTTAAACCTAGCATGCTGATGCTGGACTTTCACTTGATCCAGGCTTTGGCCAGCTCCTCGAGTTGACGTTCGCAGGTGGCCGCCATTGGCGAATCGTTAAGAAATACTAGACGATGGGCTCCCGCTTCACGATACTGCTCACGGACGCGCTTGGGGTCGCCGTCGGTGCGTGGCCCATACATGGTGATTTCGAGCTGGCTGAAATCGCGGCCCGCCTCGGCACACATCTTCTTGAGTTTTCCGAGTTCGCTCGCCAGCGCTTCGGGTGTGAGTCCCAATGGTGCCCATCCTTCGCCGATTGCGACAGTGTCACGCAGCGCCCGATCCATATTCGCGGTAATTCCGCCGGCGCCGATATGAACCGGCGGATGGGGTTTGCGGGCGGGCTTGGGATTGCACTTTACCGGCGGGAATTTGATGAACTCGCCGTCGAAGCTGGCCTCCGGCTGCGTCCATAATTGCTTCATTGCGCGGATATACTCGCGCGTGATCGGCCATCGCCGCTTGAAATCGACCCCCATGATCTCGCTCTCGTCACGCAGCCATCCGGCGCCAATGCCAAAAATAAAGCGCCCGCCAGAGTAATGATCGAGGGTGGCGACTTCCTTGGCGAGCACGATAGGGTGACGTTCAGGAACCAGGCAAATCCCGGTGCCCAGGCCGATGGTCCTGGTAGCTGCCGCGGCCAGTGCGAGGCCGACGAACGGATCAACCATCTGCGCGTACGGCTCGGGGATCTCACCATCTTTGGATAATGGATAGCGGGTCTTGTGTTTAACCGGAATTATAGGATGTTCCGGCAAATAGAATGATTCGAAGCCGAGCGCCTCGCATTTTTTGGCGATCGACGCCGGATCAACTGATTGCGCAGTGACGAATGCCAGTAAACCAATTTTCATTTTCAGACTCCTACTCAGTTAAGCATCTACAAGTACAGCGAGGCGTAGTGTTCTAGCCGCTGCTTGTAATCCTCCGGGGTAAGCATGCCAGTAGTCACTACGTAGCGGCCGGTGCCGCAATCTTCGAAGCGGCGCAATTCGTCTTGAACCTGAGTTCGCTCACCCCGCATTGTCCCCATCACGGTGATATCCAACTTACTATAATCCCGTCCCACGGCGCGGCATTCGTCGCGCAGTTTCGGCAGGTTCTCTTTCATGAACGCGGGATCGATTCGGTTAGGGCACCAGCCGTCGCCCCACTTCGCGACCCGTTTGAGCGCGTTGCGGTCCTTGCTGCCCAGTAGCACCGGTGGCCCTGGTTGTTGGACCGGTTTGGGATAGCAGCGCACCGGCGGAAATTTGACGTATTTGCCGTTGAACGATGCCTCCGGCTGCGTCCATAACTCGCGCATCGCCGCGACGTATTCCCCCGTTTGCGTCCAGCGCCGGGGGAAATCAACGCCGAGCAATTCAGACTCTTCTCGCAACCATCCTGCGCCAATTCCGTAAGTCAGTCTTCCACCGGAGAAAAAATCGAGCGTGGCGATCTGCTTGGCGTGCACAATCGGGTTATGTTCCGGCACCAGCGTAATCCCGGTACCAAGCTTCAATTTCCGGGTATTGGCCGCCGCCATTGAGAGACAGACGAATTGGTCGCTCATGTGGGCGTACGGCTCCGGAATCGGGCCACCCTGCGGAAAAGGAGTTTGGGGATTGACCGGCAACACCGGATGCTCGGGCACCCAGAGCGATTCGAAGCCAAGCCGTTCCATCTCGCTCGCCATCGGCCCGGGGCGCACGGTCGGCTCGTAAAAGAGGAACAAGATTCCGATTTTCATGGCATGAACCTTGGGCTAGACAGTGGCGCGCCGGCGCTTGGACGGGCGCCGACTTCTGTCCGCAACGAAATGAGTTGTCGCAAAAAGTCCGAATTATTTCCAGCCCTGAAGCATGCTGCAGAAGCGGACTCGGCCAGACAGCCGGAACGCTCACGCGAAGGCGCCGCTGGCGAGATTGCCAGCGCCGGGCGAAACTATCCTCCGGACTGCACAGCGACCCGCTGGTCGTGCATAGGCGAACGACTCGCGCGGAAAAAAAACGCGGATGGCGGGATGAAGACGATTTGCCAGGCCGGGCGCGCGACCGTGTGACGATCACGCGCCCGACGGTTTCAAAAATGCGGCGGCCGTTTACTGGGACGGCTGGATTTGCCAGAGCGTGCGGGCCGCATGGGCCGAACGCTCCACGAACTTACGCGCGATCGAGTGTTGCGCTTCGAACAGCGGCGCGAAGGGGGTATCTTTGGCCCAACCGGTGGCCTTTTCCTGAAGCTCAAGCGCCTGATTGGCAAGCTTCTCGCCAGTCTCGATATACCAGGCGGCGGCCTTCTTCACGCCTTCGAGGCTGAAGACCGCTTCGTTGATTTTGGTGAAACCTTCCAAAATGTTCTCTTTGTTGTCTGCCACTCTCTTACCTCCGGATTTATGCCCTCGTTCGGGCGCTACATCTGTTTGTGTGGCCGGCGCGGCCGGGCCAGCTTGAGCGTGCTCGGCTGGTCGCCGGCCGGTCTGCTCAAACCGGGGCGGCTCGCCGATTTCGGCTGGCGAATCCCTTAGCTCCGCTTCAGGCTTTTCAGCCTTATCGTTTTCTGCCTCCACGGGACCTTCAACCTCCTGCGCGAACGTCTCCTGCCCTGGTCGTGTATCCTGAAGAGTTGCCGCCGATTCTTTGCGTTCCTTTTTTCGTGCGCGGCCACTTCTGCGTTTGCTTTCGCTCAAGTTATCCACCCGTGTTTGATTGATCGCGCTCGGCTAACCACTGGCCAACCTGTGGCCATAACTTCCCGATGGCACCCGCGCTCACCACCGCACCAATATGCCCAGTCGGAAAAGACAGGTTGCGTTTGTCCTGGCTGCCGATATGGTCGAGCAGTCCGAAGCTCGAACGCGGGTGGACGACGTCGTCCTGCTCGGCGACCACGTTCAGCAACGGACAGGTTATGCGGCCGAGGTCGACCACTTCATCCGCTACTCTGAGGTCGCCTTTTTTGAGGGCATTGCGTTTGAAAATAAGCTGGTGCATCTCCCGGTAAACCTGGCCTGCCAGCGGCATATCGCTCCTCATCCAATGCTCGAACAGCGCGAACATCTCCGCGTAGCCTTCACGCGGCGCGTTGCGATAGCGTCCGACGTACTTATCGAGCGCGTGGTGAACCGGGGCCATCAGGTTGAAGCCGCCATTGACCATCCAGGCCGGGCAATTGCCGTAGATCCTGGTAACCAGTTCGACCGCGTCATCACTGACGAAATCGACAAGATTGTAAAACGGCAAGTCGCGCACACCCATATCAAACGGCACGGTAAGCGTAATGAGATTCTTGACGTTATCCGGATGCAGCGAGGAATAGAGCACCGTCAACAGGGCACCCAGGCAATAACCCATCAGATTGACCTGCTCGACTCCTTCGCGGATTTGCAGCACGCGTACCGCGTCAGCTATGTCGCCGTTGACATAGGCGTCGAACCCGCGCCACGAATCCTTGCGCGCGGGCGGCAGCCAATCAGTGAGGTAAACTTCGTAACCCTGTTGGACCAGGCTCTCAACCACGCTTTTGCCGGGCTGCAGATCAAGGATAAATGGCCGCTTGATCAGGGCATAGACGATCAGCAATGGCGTCTTATGGCGCCGCTCAAATGGTTGGTAATGGCGCAGCCGCAGCATTCCACCTTCGTAGACCACCCGATAGGGGGTGGTTGCGGGCGGATCAGTTTGAGGCGAACCATAACCCTGACCGAACGCCTCGAGCGTACGCATTGCGCCTTCGATCCAAAAACCGGCTACATCACTAAGCAGCGACATGGCGTTTCCCCAGTCGCGCGAGATAGCCAAAGGCGCTGCTGTTGCTATTCGCCCCGCTGCCGATGCTATTTGAACCGCGGTATTCGTTGAGCTGCGCGCGCTTCCTGACAGCCTCGGGCGCATCGTGCGCATCGGCAGCCGCCGAATCGTCAGGTACGGGCAGCCCGGCGGCATACGCGGCCAACTCTTGGCGCAACTCGAGCAATTCGTCTCGCACGGCGACAATTTCACCGTGGGTGGGCAGTCCGATTGACGGCCAGAGATTGCTCAAGGAGGCCGCAGCCATCGCTCCGCCGACTTGACGCATGCGTAGCGCCGATTCCATCATCCGCGCGGTAACCTCGCCGATAATCGGATCGGAGTAAACCGCGTTGGTTACTTCGTTGGCCAGCCTTATCCAGGCATCGTAAGCCTTCCATCCGGCCTCGCGCAGTTCTTTTCTATCACCCACGCCGAGCACGATTTTTCCGGCTGCGGCCGGGAGCTCGAGCCACGCCGCCTCGAAGAATCTGGTAAACTCTTGTGCCAAAAACGATTTGGTGCCTGGCATAACGTCTTCCCCTCTTTGCAGTCTTTTTCGGAACGGTCCTTCCCCCTGCGCAGACGTCGGCGCGCCCTCCCAAGCAACATAAAAATAGTTTACTTTGTGTTAGCGTCCGGACCGCTCTTCTGGAAGTCCAAGCAACTGACGGTCCATCTCAAAAGAGCTTTCACTCGGGTTGAGTTTACGCCTTCGAAGTGTAATTCATGTTAAGCAGCAATCAAGATCGCAAGACTTTCGGCTTGTCGCCCGCGGGACAAAATCTAGGCATTAGCTGACTGAAACGGCATCAATTGTCACACTCGGGACAGTTCGTCGCCAAATGGGACGCCGACCGTGATAGAGCGCGACCGCAGGAATGTAGTGGACGCCCAGACGCTCGGCCGGCTGAGGACACTGGCCTGGCTGAGCCGTGATCAGCTCGAAGGACTCGCGCAAAGCCTCGAATCCAGGAAGATAAAGCGGCGCCAACCCATCTTCTACGAAGGCGAAGCGTCGGATCGCGTTTATGTGCTGCTTTCGGGTGTGGCCAAGCTATCGTTTTTGAATCGTGCCGAGAAGGTGCTGGTCGGACTGGTTGGTCCGGGCGAGGTCTTCGGCGTTTCCTCGCTGCTGCCCAACGCGACCCGGCCGTTTCGATGCGAGGCTTTCAGCGACTGCGTGGTTGGCGTCGGCCGTCCCTCCACCTTCGTCGGCCTAATGCTTGGGGTGCCGCTCGAACGCTTCAGCCGCACCTTGGAGGTAACCGTAGGACGATGGTGGTCGATGCTGCAACGCTACACGAATTTCGTCGGACTGACCGTGCGTCAACGGTTGGCCGGCGCGTTATTGGAACTCGGCGCTAAATTCGGCGCCGATGATGCGCGCGGTGTCTTGCTCACTCTAAAACTGACTCATGCGGATTTGGCCGAACTGGTCGGCGCTTCGCGCCAGCGCACCACCGAGCAGCTTATCGACTTCGAAAGTCAGCGGATGATCATACGCGACGGCCGCCGGTTAATCATCGTGCCTCAGCGTCTGCGTGAGCTGGCCGACTATGATGCCATCCCTACGCCAATTCGGAGCCCGATTGCACCGCCGGGAAGCGTCCGTGGAGGATAATTCCAGGAGCGCAACATGATAGCCACAAGCCAATTCGCAACAATTAACGGCCTCCGCCTGCATTACCTCGATTTCGGAAACAGCGCCAAGTCACCGCTTATCAGCATCCACGGACTGAGCGGCAATGCCCATAATTTCGATGGGCTCGCGCCGCATCTCGTATCTGATTATCATGTCATCTCGCTTGACGTGCGCGGCCGCGGCGATAGTCAATGGGGTCCCGCTGAGGAGTACAATCAAACCTGTTACAACAGCGATCTTGCTACACTGATCGATCAGCTGGGCTTCCGCCGCGTGACGCTTATCGGCACCTCAATGGGTGGTATGATCGCGACGCTCTATGCGGGTGGCTATCCGGAACGTGTAGAGCGGATGGTGCTCAATGATGTAGGGCCGGAAGTCGACCCCGCAGGCATCAAACGGATTACTGACTACATGAGCATTGCGCCTGCAGAGTTCGCGAGTCTCGCGGAAGTTGGAGAATACTATCGCGAGAATTATCCGGCGATGCGGCGAATGCCGGAGCAGGAACTGCTCGCTTTCGTCAAATGGGCAGTCAAGGCCACTGGGAACGGCGCGCTCAGATGGAAAATGGACCCGGCCATCCGCAATGTGCCCCGCAGCGGAAGCGCTGCGCGCCCGCTCGACATGTGGGTGCCATACGCGCGTATCACCGCGCCGGTTCTCCTGATACGCGGCGCCGACAGCGATATTCTTGCCCGTGCGACTGCCGAGCGGATGCGTGCCGTACTACCGCAACTGACTACGGTCGTCGAGGTCCCCGGCGTAGGGCACGCGCCCTCATTACTCGAGCCGGAGGCGCTGAGCGCAATCAAGCACTTCCTGGCGCGGTAGGCAGGACGATCCGGGCGACCCAGAGGCGGGGATCACAACACCCAATCCCACTGTGGTGGGCGCGGCGCACTTATTGGGCGGGCAAGATGTAGTGCGCGGCATCCTTCGAGTCACACACAATTCGTTCTTCTGGGGCGTCGGGTTGTGGGCGCTCGCCCATATTATTTCCACTGGCGACCTCGCCGGTGTGCTGATGTTCGGAAGCATCGGCGCCTGGTGCTTCGTCGGAGCTTCGTTGCTGGACGCCAAGAAGGCTGCGCGACATGGCCTGCAGTGGAGGGAATTCGCCGAGGCTACGTCAAATCTTCCGTTCCTCGCGATCGCACAGCGCCGGCAACGGCTGATACTGGCGGAGATCGGATGGTGGCGGCTCGTCCTGGCTGTAACCCTGTTCTTCGCCGCGCTCTACGGCCATCGATGGGCCTTTGGCGTCTCACCGTTTCCTCGTCTATGACTATATCCGTACTGCGGCAATCAGCACTGAGAGGGAGCTACGAGGGTTTTTGCAGCTGGCGCGACGGGGCGCCCTCCGGCATTCCGATGATTCGACGGAGTATGAACTCAGAGATCCAGGTTGCAGGCATATCGCTACAGGCTTACTACCTCTTAAGCCGATGTCGCCGGATCAGCGTATTCTGACTTTAGACTAGAGGTCTAGGATCCTGGGCAAGCGTAATCGTTCGGCATGAAAACGTAAAAGGGAGCGGGGGCGGTATTGAGAAGATTGACTGGTGTGGCAGTCGGTCTCCCGCGCGCATCGATTTACGCGGGAGCATCTTTGAATAACAGCAGGCGCCCCTTCGAGGGATCGCATACGTAAACCTGGCCGCGATTATCTGCGGTCGCGCAATGCGCGCCTGGCACTGTGCGGACCGTCCTTAAGACGTCGGCGGAACCGGCCGAGGAGATCCGGATGATCGCCATCGTTGCGCTTGCTTCACCCGGCAGGTAAACATGGCCAAACTTCGCGCTATAAGCGATAATATCGATCCCCTCGCCCGAAAAGGCTGTGCCGACGATTTTGCCTGTGTTGGAATCGAGAACTGAAAGGCGGCCTCCATCGCAAGCAGCGAACAGGAACCCTCGCTTTTCATCGAGCGCGATTCCGCGCGACCCTTTGCAACCGTTCGGCCACCGCGCCACGATCGAATGATCCTTTAGCCGGATCGCGATAGTTACACCACGCCATAAATGTGTATATGCGCGAGCGCGTGAGTGGTCGATGATTAGCGATTCGGGCCCTCCGGGAACCGGAATGAACCTCATGTGTTCTGGAACCGAAGTTTCCCGGCTAGGCAGACTGAAGACCTCAATTCGCTGAGCGCCGGGCTGTGTCACCCAAATTTCATTCATTTCCGCGACGAACCGCACATAATCCGGCCCGGAGGCCAGCCGCGTGGAAGCGACAACTGATCGTGTCTTCGGATCGACCATGTGCAATAGCTTGGTCGTTCGATCGGTCACAAACAAAAATCCGCCGCCCTCATCGACTGAGGTGATTCCTTCACCATGACCGCCGCCGAATTGACTACTACTGGCGAACCCGCCGATGCTGGAGACCTGCCTGGTTTCAGGGTCAATCAAGTCGAGAGTTCCAGTGCGCCCGGCCGGGACGAGGACTTTCTGCAGAGATGAGGAAAATCCGAGGTCGTCGAATCCTATTCCGTCTTTGCCGCCAGGAAGTGCTATCGCAATCAGTCCCCCTTGGTCAGCTGCGCGGATTGAAGCGGTCAGCGGCAGAAGAACTGATATGACAGTGGCCGCCAGCACGACCAGGCAGCATCGAAACGGCGGCAGAGTGCGCATCCCTTGATCACCGATTACCTGGAGTATGTCCTCAAAGTCTGGTCGGGAACGCTATTTGACGAATACCCAGGCGGGATGCAGGACTTGAAAGCCCACGAGGCCAATCACTGCTGTGACGCCAACCAGCAACGGATTGCTGATTTTCCAGCGGAACAGAACCAAAAGGCCTGTGGCTGCAATCAACGCAGTTAGCCAGTCTCCGATCGCAATTTTCCCCAGGAGCACCGACGTTCCCAGTATGGTCCCGATGGCGGCAGCGTAAGCTCCTTTCACGAATCCCCGCACATCCGGCTGGGCGCGATGGCGAATGAGCAAAGGCGCCACGATCAGTATGAAAAGGAAGGACGGAAGGAATATTCCGACGGTGGAAACGGTGGCGCCCCAAAGCCCCGCGACCAGGTAGCCGACAAAGGTCGCTGTTATGACGACCGGTCCCGGACTTATCATTCCGATTGCAACTGCTACCAGGAACTGGCGTTCATCCAGCCAGCCGGTGTTCTGAACGAGTCCTTTCTCCAGAAACGGCACGATCACAAGACCGCTTCCAAAGGTCAGCGATCCGGCTTTCAAGAAAAAGAGCAGAAGCTTTCCGAGTATCGAGACACTACTGAGCTTTATCCCGGCTCCAATGCTGACCGCAGCGGTCGCAGATGGAACCGCGGCCGCGCGGCGGAAGAGTGAACCATAGTAAAGAATTCCTATGAGTCCGGAAGCGATGAACAAAGCAGCAACTTCAGCGCGCAAAGCGATCGTGATCATGAAGCAAGCTGCCGCAATCGTCCACTGCAGCCAGTCCTCCATGCCGAGCTTTGCGAGGCGGTAGCAGGAATGAATTATAAGAGCGATGACTGCGGGACTGACGCCATAAAAGATCGCTGTCAGTATCGGCAGGCCGCTTAAACGGACGTAGAGCGCTCCGAGCGCTGACACAATAATAAAGTTAGGTAAGATAAAGGCCCAGCCGCCGGCCCACGCTCCCCAGAAGCCGCCGCGCAAATAAGAAACGAAAATCCCTACCTGAATTGCAAGAGGACCCGGAAGAGACTGGCACACTGCTATTCCATCGCGCATCTCGTCGCGGCTTAGCCACTTGCGCTCTTGGACGAGTTCCCGCTCCATCTGCCCGCACAGCGCAACTGGGCCGCCAAAGCCCAGGGCGCCGAGCCGCAAATAGTACAAAACAAGGTCTAGAATTCCGATTTGCTGACGAGCCTCGGCTTCCATCAGCGGCTCCTTCTCGAAAATGATGCGTGCAGGTCCTCGAACATCGTCGCCGCGCGAGCTAACCGCACCTCATCATCTTTGTGCGTGGTGCAGATTCCGGTGATTAGGCGCTCGATGCCAGGGGTTTCCGGCCGGCCGAATTTGCCGTCCTTGAGGTCAATATCGTGGACGATCTCCGCAATCGGGCGCAGCGCTGTGTCGGTCAGCTGAAGCCGGTGTAGCAGCACTTCGAACGTGCAACGGTCACCGTCGTGGGTGAACTCGGCATCGAACATGTCGAACCTGAGTTCGCCCTTTTCGGGCTGATAGCCGCGCGCGGTGACGAACTTGAACTGGGCTTCTGGATCGACAAAACGCCTGATCAACCAGGCACTTGCCATGCGGTCGACGTGAATCCCTTTCCGGGTGGCCCATACCCGTCTTCGGTACTCGCTGCTGCCGCGCAACGTGGTGCTTTCGCTTGCGACATCCGGATTCAGCCGCACCTCCAGACTGGTGAGCAACCCCTCGGCGGTCTGGCGGCCCAGCGAATCGAAAAAATCCAGCGCCGCCACGTCACTTAACCGCCGTCTTAGCCGGGCGACGTCGGTCTCAAGCCCAGCCCGCAGGTTGGGCTCAAGCTTTCGTCCCGGCGTTGGCAACCCGAAAGCCAATTCGCGCGCTTCTTGGGCGATAGCCGAATAGTCAGCATCGCGAGCCGACCGGAACATCGCTTCAAGGTCGGCATCCGAAAGACCATCGACGAAACCAGCTTCGCAGATCGAGCCTTCGCCGCCTCCCTCGGAGATCTCGCGTAGGACCCACTGGAAGTCCTCGAGTGTTTCTTCATTTTTTGGCAGCGCGTACACGGAATTCTTAACCGCCACCGCTCCAATGCGTTGCATGCGCCGCCAGATCTTTACGCGCAGATATTCCGGCTTTGGCGGAATCTGATGGATCAGCAGCAACCAGCGGCCAGGCTCCCTCTGTCGCATTGCTACACCATTGACATCATACTGATACGGTTGCAACATCGAAGCTGCGACACTTTTCAGCCTCGGGCAAATCGCCCAGGAGAAAGCAAATGCCTCGAGTGGTTTGGAATGCGGCGCTTCTCGCCTGCGTTGTTGTTGCCGCCGGTGTCGCGCACGCCGCGCCGGCGCCTTACGACAAAGTAGACGCGATCCTTGGAAAAAAAGCTCAGACCTTGCCCGGGAATATCTACAAGTACACGTGGCCTCGGAGCGACCTACATGTGACCGTGAACGGGACGCCTGTCGCTCCCGGACTGGCACTCGGCTCATGGGCAGCGTTCACCCCGATTAAGGACCAGACTTGGGTGATGGGGGATCTTGTGCTGCTGCAGTCTGAAGTGGGTCCAGTGGTCGAAAAATTACAGAGTAGCAATTTTGAGATTACTGGCATTCATAATCATCTACTCAACGAGACACCACGTGTGATGTACGTTCACTACATGGGGCGGGGAGACCCTGAACAGTTGGCCGCATCGCTCAAGAGCGCTCTCGAACAGACCCGGACTCCGTTGAAGGGGATCCCGCCTCCGGCGCCACGTAAGAATCCGCCTGGATGGGTATCCGATATCGAGTCCGCGCTAGGGCGCAAAGGCAAGCTCAACGGCCCAGTTTATGCCGTGTCAATTCCGCGCGCGGAGGCCGTTCATGCCGAAAACGAGACCCTCCCTTCTGGAATGGGACTCGAGACTGCGCTCAATTTCGAGCAAGCCGGTGGCAAAATAGCTAGTACTGGTGACTTTGTCTTGATCGCGTCTGAGGTCAATCCGGTAATTAAAACACTCTGGCAACATGCAATAGTCATTACCGCGCTTCACAACCATATGCTGGATGATTCTCCCCATCTTTTCTTTCTTCATTATTGGGCGCTGGGCGAACCTTCCGATGTCGGAGCCGGGTTGAAAGCGGCGCTTGATGATATAAACGTGAAGCCACCAGCGAAACCAGAAAGCTGACAGCCCTGTGGGCATGCCTCGAACAGGCCGCGATAGCGACTTGACTCGAAGCACCTGAACACGAAGCGGCTATTTTGGGTCCGCAACAGTGTTAGTCTCGATCGGAAACGCGGCCGGTCGTACCTTTCGTGAAGATGCTGCGTTCGGCGTTCAAGGTCTTGGGCCTCATGGCAGTGGTGGTTGCGCTTGGTGCGCTGCTGAGATTCCGGAGCCTGTTTCGTTTTGCCGGCTCGTACAGTTCCAGACGCGTGCTCCCCTGCGAGTTCCGATCCTAGTTGGCGTCGATCCACTTATCCGACGCAATTAGCTTGACGGACACATTCGTGAAAGTGAGGCGCACCGGCTTGCCGTCCGCCGTACCGCGATGCTCGGTAGAGAAAAGGAGAGGACCAGCTTTCCTGTAGCCCGCCCAACTTACTGTGACGATGCCCGGCACCGGGCTTTTTGGGTCCCCCCGATGGTAGACCATTTCCTCGATTCTGTTGTCAGACCGGACGTACAGGTCCCAAGTATCTCCAGGCGTATAGCCGCCGCCCTTCGCATATTTCACCGTCACTAGCTTCGCAGAGCCTTTCCCCAGGGGCAATTTGTGCATGCCCATCTCTTGCACATCGGCGCCGGGGGAGTCCCAGTAGATATGAAACGGCAAGACCATCCAATAATTATCGTTGACGAAAAACCAATCAATTTTTTCCTTCACAACGGCAGATTCGCCGTTCAGTTCGGATTGAATAAAGGTAACCTTCACCGGCTTGCCATCTTTATCTTTCCCCTCGTAGGAGATTTTGCCGGTCTTCGGTTCCCAAACCCATGAACGGGAGACATTCAATTCGGGGAGGTGGAGGTTGAACGTATAGCGGATCGCTTCAACTTGCCCCAACGAAGCCAGGCCATAGGTCTTGGCAATCTGTTCGGCAATGGGTGAGCGCGTTTGAGCTGAGGAAGTTGCCGCAAGGGCGAGCACACCAAAAACCAGGAAACTGATCAACGTTAAACGGCCCGACTTCGCCATGTGGGGGTCCTCCTCAGTGGGTCGGTGCTATCGGCTTTACCTCTGCTGGCTGAACTCACTACATAAAGGTCGAATTGTCATTAAGCGGTGGTTTGCAATAAACATGCTCTACATCCAGTCGAGCAACTGCGAAGACGGTACCACGACCTTCGTTCATTGAGAAACACGCGCTATCGGTGGATCATTGTCTGAGTCAAGTGATAAGGTCGCGATCGTGGAAAAATCTGCCGGCGATGGTTTTTCAGTCGGCCTTGGGCTGACCAACGAGTGCAATCTAGCCTGCGCCCATTGCTATCGCGATACAGGTTCAATCGATCGTCTATCGCTCGATGACGTTCGGCGCGTTTTCGAAAGTGTGCCGGTTCGATCGGTGAACCTTGGGACCGGTGAGAATGGACTTCATCCCGAGTTTCGCGCGATCCTGCGTTATCTGCGCGAGCGCGGCACCACGATAGCGCTGACTTCAAATGGCTATACGGCGGAGGTCCTGAGCGACGATGAGTTGTGCTCCTTCGCCGATATCGAGTTTTCGCTGGACTTCGCAACGGAGCGCGAGCAGGACGCCTGGCGTGGTCCGGGGAACTGGCGGCTGGTGCTCGATCAGACAACGCGCGCGCTTAGACTCGGAGTTTCCACCACGATAATAGCCGTCATGATGCGGACGAACTATGACAAGCTCTCCGACATCGGATCACTTGCTGCCCAGCACGGCGCAAATTTCCGCGTAAATGTTTATGAAGCTGTTAAAACGGATGCCTTCTCACTCAATTATGAGCAGTTCTGGACTGGCTTTCGGAGGCTGCTGGAATCCTATCCGCTGGCGGTGTGCAACGAACCGATCGTGCGCGCGATTCTTGGGTTCAAAGCTCTATCGGGGGGTTGCGGAAAGGGCACCATCCGTGTCACGCCAAAGGGCGATGTGCTTCCCTGCGTCTATTGGCCGAAGCGCAATCTTGGCCTGGCCGAGCTTGAAAAATGGGGAGCGGCGATTGTCGACTCGCCGGCTTTTCGCGAGCTGGATAGAATTCCACATTTCTGCGGGAGCTGCCGCTTCGTCGAGTCCTGTCGTGGCGGCTGTCCGAGTCGCCGGCTACTGCGGGGAGGATTAGACCTGCCCGATGAGTTTTGCCCTTTCGCTGCGGGAAAGCCGGTGCCGTCGCTGGCCAGCCGCGCCGCAAGCTTGCGACAGTTCCCGAAGGCGGGGAGCGCCTGCACCACCGTGTTCACTGCGCAAGAGGATGGGGAGCGCAACGGTTGAACGATTCCAAAGTGCCCGCCCTCGATCCCACGCTCGTACTCGTGATACTAAGGATCACGCTCGGCGCATTTTTCTTGTCGACGTTCTTCGAGAACCTTGGTAAGGGGCTGTACGGTGCCGAAGGATATGCCGGATTGATCCGCTCGTATATCCAACATGGTCGCGCGCCGTCAATTTGGAAGCTGGTGATGGGATTTACTGCCGCCCACGCCGCGATAGCCGGTCCTGTGCAGGCGGTTCTTGAAGCAAGCCTCGGAGTCTCGCTAATCCTCGGTTTCTTCTCCCGACCTGCGGCGCTCCTGGCCTTCGGATTTCTGACCGGGCTGTGGGTCTCTGAGTGGGGAATTGGCTGGATATGGGAGCTGTTGGTTCCAATGGTTGTAGCCGCGGCGCTAACCCTTGGACCATCGGGTCAGCGAGCAGCCGTCGACGTCGCGCTGGCGCGGCGCTGGCCGCGGCTCCCGGTCTGATGCGCGTGTCGGTAGTTATTCCTACGTTCAATGAAGCGCAATCCATCGGCTTGGTTCTGGCCGACATCCCGCCGGGAATGGTCGAACAGGTGCTGGTTGTCGACAGCGATTCGACCGACGGAACAGCAGAGATTGCCCGCCAAATGCGGGCCGAGGTTCTGTATGAGCCGCGGCGTGGCTATGGTCGCGCCTGCCTCACGGGACTTGCCGCGGTCAATGATCCAGACGTCGTCGTGTTCCTTGACGGGGACTACAGCGATCGTCCGGCGGAGATGGCGCGTCTGCTGGAGCCGCTGCGCGAAGGCGCTGCGGATATCGTCATTGGCTCGCGGCTGGCGGGTGAGCGGATCGCAGGGTCGATGCCCTGGCATGCCGTGGTCGGCAACCGTCTCGCGGCACGCCTTATCGCTTTCCTCAGCGGAGTTCGCCTCACGGATCTCGGTCCGTTCCGAGCAGCACGCTATCAAGCACTGATTGCGCTCGGGCTACGCGAATCCACGTATGGATGGCCGGTCGAGATGATTATCAAAGGCGCGCGGCGGGGACTTCGAATTACTGAAGTGCCGGTAAGTTATCATCCTCGGATCGGCTCCTCGAAGATAAGCGGCACCGTCCGGGGCAGCATTGGCGCCGCCTGGGGTATCCTCGCCGCTATATTGAAGTATCAGCTCTTCGATGCCACCTCCAGGCGCGAGAGGAACGGTTGAAACGGGCGCGTTCAGAAATTGATGAGCGTGCCCTGATCATAATGGCGAAGGCTCCTCGCGTAGGCCACGTAAAAACCCGACTTGCCGCAAGCCTGCCTGCTGAAGCCGTGGTGGACCTTTATAAGTGCATGATTGAAGATACCTTGGATCTCGCTCGCTCCGTCTCAACTGACGCACTTGCCATTGTCTGCCCGATTTCAGATGTCGCCGATCTTGCTAGTTGGTTGCCGACGATTGAAATCGTCCGACAACAGGGCGAGGGTCTTGCCGCGGGTCTCGTCTCCGCCTTCCGCACCTTCATCCACAGGGGGTACCGCCGTGTGGTCGCTGTCGACGGCGACAGCCCTCAACTGGCGCCGGAGACGCTCGATAAGGCTTTCCGGCTCCTCGACGGGGCAAACGTGGTGGTGGGTCCGACCACGGACGGTGGCTACTACCTCGTGGGTAGTACGACTGTGCAAGCCGAGTTATTTGATAGGCAAAGGATGGGAACTGGCAGAGCCCTTGATTCGTTGATGGCCAGTGCTGAGGACATGGGTCTCCGCGTGGCACTCACTGAAACGGGTTATGACGTGGATGAGGCTGAGGATCTAGCGCGTCTGGCCCGCGAGCTCCGTTTATTTCCTCACCGCGCCCTGCGGACAGCTGCGTGGCTCGCCCGCGTACCTGAGCTGCGGCGGCAGTGAAGGACAAGAGCGCAGCGCCGGCCACGGTCCTCGGCTGCGGATTAGTCATCGCAGGTTGCATCCTTGGGATCTCTTTCTTCGATCAAAAAAGCTATCCGCTCGTGTTTGTGGTATGCACTGCGCTAGCAAGCATCGCATATCTTCGAGTCCTCTCGCTGCTCCGTCGGTTTGCCGGGGGAAGCAATCGAGTACTCGCTCTGTGCCTTGTGCTCGCAGCGGTATGGCGAGTTCCGCTCTTACTCAAACCGCCGACCCTCTCAACAGATCTCTATAGGTACGTGTGGGATGGCAGAATCCAGCGGCTCGGCTACGATCCGTACATAGTTGTGCCTGCGGACAGCAAGTTTCGTCGGTTACACACCGCCGAGACTCTACTTATGAACCACCTGCGCTTGCCAACTCCATACCCCGCCGCTGCGGAACTTTTTTTTCGCGCGGTCATGACAGTGAATGACTCGGCGCTCGCGATGAAATCGGCGATCGTCCTCTGCGATGCGTTTTTAGTCGTTCTTCTCCTCCGTTGGCTCCTGGCGTTGCGTCGCAGCACGTGGTGGGTGCTCGCGTATGCCTGGAATCCGTTAGTTGCACTGGAGGGTGCCGGCAATGGACACCTGGATCTCCTGGGTGCGTTGTGTCTGGTGCTGACCGCCGCCTCGCTTGCGCGCGGAAGGCGAACGATTGCATCTATCGCATTCGCACTCGGAGTCGGGGTCAAATTTCTGCCTGCGACGTTGGTGCCTCTGCTCTGGCGTCGCATACGCGTCCGTGACGCAGCTTTATGCGTAGGAATCCTTGCCGCGCTCTACATTCCATTTCTCCGCCAAGGCAAGGTGCCGCTCGGCTCACTCGGAGAGTATCTGGCTTATTGGCGTGTCAACGCACCGGTTTATTCGGCACTGGAGCGGGTCTCTGCGACCGCAGGCCTGGTCGGCATTCCTGTGGGTTTGGGCTTTGCGAGCGCGATCTGGGCACGTTGGCACTGCGCCCTCGACTCACCGGAGGCCTGGGCCTGGCCTGCGGCAACGACGCTGCTCTTCGCACCGACCATCTATCCGTGGTACCTCCTCTGGATCACTCCGTTTCTGTTCACTCCACGCACACTACCGCTTGCGGTCTGGACGGTCAGTTCGCTCGTGGTCTACTGGTCGCTTCCTGTCTGGGCTACAGCGTCGATTGAGTACGGCCCTGTTCTAGGCGTGGCCGCGTGGATGTTGGCTCAATCGGTGGGAGCACGTCGCGCGGCGAGCTCCTCTGTTTGACCTATAGGAGTATGCCCTCCTGGGTGTACTTCCTGGGCTTCGACAATCGAAACTCTGATGGGACCATCGTTGAGGACTCGCCACGCACATATTCTCACTGTCCCCCGCTGAGTGAGCCTGTTTTCTTTGGCGAAATGGCAGTGCCTAAGACGAAGACCTTATCCAGGTAGAGACTTCTGACCACTCCCTGGGCAATCAGCCTGGTCCGCAACAGTGTTAGTCTTGATCGGAAACTCGGCCGGTCGTAAGTTTCAGGAAGATGCGGCGTTCGGCGTTCAAGGTTTTGGGCCTCATGGCAGTGGTGGTTGCGCTTGGTGCGCTGCTGACCAAATCGTTATTTCACTTCCCCTGCACGATGTTGACCGGAGCCGCTACGTTGACGATCAGGCTCGGCGATCTGGCTCCGGGGACGGTCCGCGCGTTTTGCTACCGAGACCGCGCGGGGCAGCAGCTCCGCTTTCTCCTGGCTCGTGATACCAGTGGCAGGGTGCACACGGTCTTCGACGCGTGCGGGCAATGTTACAAATTCCATAAAGGCTATAGCTATTCGGGCCGCTACCTGATCTGCAGGCTATGCGGTAATCGCTACCCGATCACGGACATGCATGTCGGCAGAGCATCGTGCGTGCCGGTACCGTTGCGCAGCGCGGCCGGGCGCGACGAAGCCACGATCAAAGTGGCGGACATCAAGGCAGGAAGGTGGCTGTTCTGAAGCGGAAGCACGAGTTTTCGAAAGTGATTGGCAGCGCGCTGATATTGGCGCTCTTCGCCGGCGGCTTGCCATCGCTTTCCGGCGTAACCGTCACCGCTAGCGAGGGTCCGCCGGCTTTCTCGCTCGACATATGCCACGCCGCCCCCGGCATGAACCACGGCCTGGGTTTCTCCCCGGTCCCGCTTAACAACGCGCCGCGCTCGATCGACAAGCCTCCAGCCAGCGGCGCCACGCGCGAACTGGAGGCCCCACGAGTAATTCGGGCAAGCGAGGCGCCCGATCCACCTCCTCCGAAATCGCTGCGCTGACACCCGCCACGAAAACAATTCGACTGTTCTGATTCCGCGATGAGCGCGGATCCGCCGCGCTGCCTGGTCATGCGGCCAATTGAGCCCGCGGATGGTGAAAATCAATGCAGCGGTTATCAGTGCCGGTTTTTCTCGCATTTGTGCTGATGCACGCCCCGAACGCGTCGGCTCACGGCGTGGTCGGCGACTACGTGTTTTTGGAGCCACTAATCACCCAGGACCCCACTCCCGCGAATGAGCTGGACATCCTGCAACCATCCTGGGTCCGGAGCAGCGACGCGAATACGTACAGCATCGGATTCTCAATAGAGAAAATTCTCTATGTCGATGATGAATACGTACCGAGGTTCAGCATTGGAGGCGGCAGCAGCTGGAGCCATGTGTCTCCCTTCGGAGGCCGAAGTATGGAGGGGTTCGACGATCTTACTCTGTTCGGCAAGTACGCCTTTTATTATTCATTAAAACATGAATTCATGCTGACAATCGGCGCTCAGCTGCAGTTACCCACCGGCGACCCCGATCTCGAGGCTCAGAACCATACTAGCCTGGGCCCAGTATTTCTATGGGAAAAAGGCATGGGTGACCTTCCGAATTCGCCGGCGTTCAAATATTTGCGCCCCTTCGGAGTCCAAAGTGATTTCGGCTATGTGCCCGCCCTCGGCGGGCACACAAGTCACCATATGTTTGCCGACGCCGTGATCGAGTATTCGCTCCCGTACCTGAGTAACAACGTTCGCGACATCGGGTTAAAGTGGCCATTCCGAAACTTGTTCCTCTTTAACGAAATCAACTACGACCAGTTGATCACAGGACCGCCGGGTCAGACCTTCCCCACCATCCTTGCTACTCCGGGACTCGCCTACGTCAGCTATCACTTGGAGTTGGCGCTCGGCACGCAGTTCGCACTCAACAACGCGAGCGTCCCCGGCACGCATGCTGCTGTCCTGGGTCTGCTGGACATTTTCTACGACTCGATAATTCCTCGCCTGGGCAACTGGACAATCAACAGAGGATTCCCGGAATGAACGCGCGCGCTTTGACCTTACTGGGTGGCATCGCGTTGATTATTGGCGTTGCCGTAGCAGCTTGGGCCCATTCCTTCCCGGAACAGGAAAGTCCGTCTGCCGGATCGACGCTTAGCGACCCGCCAGCCCAAGTGACTATCAAGTACGAGGCGCCAATCGAGAAGTTGTTCGCTTCACTCGTGGTGCTCAATTCAGCAGGCCAAAACCAGGCGGCCGGTAAGCCGCAGGTCAGTCCTGACGGCTGGAAGCTATCGGTGCCAGTGAACAAGCTGCCGCCCGGCGAATACACGGTTCAATGGAATGTGGTGTGCATCGATACGCATCACACCCAGGGCTCATATTCGTTCACCGTCGCGGGACCGCAGTCATGACGGCGGAACTAGACCGCGCCTTGCTCGGATGGCCGCTGATCGCGTCCCTTGTCACCATCTTCGGGACCGCTGGTTTCATACTGCTCTTGGCTCGCGAGCGGGCTTTTGATCTCCGGGCCGCGGCGGCTTCGCTGGTTACCCCCTGGCGGCTTCTCGCCGCCGTGATTTTTCTTGTCTCCCCGCTAGTGCTGCTTAGTGTGACTGCAGATATGGCAAGCGTCTCGTGGAGCGGCGCTGTACCTCTCGTACCCGAAGTGTTGGCGGAGACCCACGCGGGCAACATATTCGAATGGTTTCTGCCGCTCGCGTTTGTGCTCCTGCTGACCTCATTGATCCCACTCCCGCAACCTGTCAGGACGGCGATGCTTTTCCTGTTGGCAGGGGTTCTACTGCTTCTCCAGGCTCTGCTGAGTCATGCTATCGACAAAGGAACACTCGCGGTTGGTGTCTACTTTTTGCACGAGGTCACAAGCGGCTTGTGGGTGGGAGCATTGCTCGCGCTCTGGATGGTTGCGCACCGCGGAAATCCCCCCGATGTATGGGTCGAGCACGCCGCCCGGCTGGTCTCGAAGCTGGCTTTCTGGTCAGTGACCGCCCTCGTGATCACCGGAACGTACACCGCATACAATGGGCTTGGCTTTGATATATATCGCTTACTGTTTTCGGCGTACGGCCGCACGCTCGTCGCAAAGGTCATCGTATTCGCCGGGGTGCTGGCGATCGGAGCCTACAACCGTTATTGGCTGGTGCCGAACGTCGGCGATCCCGCTCTGCGCGACACATTGTTGCGCAATGTACGGATCGAATCGGTGATTTTGTTGCTCGCGGTTGTCGGATTGGCGTCGCTGCTGGCCAATACGCCTCCTGCCCACGGGATGGGGGGACACGGCCGGCACTCTATGATGGCAATGTGATCAACCGCCATGAATTCGCGCTAAACTGGTAACGCCCTGGGCGGAGCGGTACTTTGCGCCTGGCGAAGGATGGCCGGCACCCCGGGCGGATGATAAATGGGTGGATCACCGCGAGTTGCGGGTGAGCCGATGCGCTGTTCGAATTGCGGAAAGGATAATCGCGAAGGCCGCAAATTTTGTGCAGAGTGCGGTACGCCGATTTTTGCCAACTGCGGGCGCTGCGGTGCTTCTAACGAGGCGGGCGAAAAGTTCTGCGGCGAATGCGGCGCGTCGCTCTCGGCGTCCGCGGCCGCTCCTGCTTCACGCAATCGGCCGATTCGGTTCCCGGCACCTCCTCGCGAGGTTCTCGATGGCGAGCGCAAGACGATCAGCGCGTTGTTCGCCGACATCAAGGGCTCGACAGAACTGATGGAGGAACTGGACCCGGAAGAGGCGCAGGCGATTGTTGACCCGGCACTGAGAATGATGATCGATGCGGTCCGCCACTATGACGGCTACATCGTGCAATCAACCGGCGATGGCATTTTCGCCCTGTTCGGCGCGCCGGTCGCCCACGAAGACCATCCCCAGCGTGCGCTTTATGCCGCACTGCGGATGCAGGACGGCATCCGGCGGTATGCCGACCGCCTGCGCTCTGCGGGCCGTGCGCCATTGCAAATTCGTATCGGTATCAATACCGGCGAGGTGGTGATGCGCTCGCTCCGGACCGGAGAGGGCAAGCGCGAGTACGCGCCGATCGGACACACTACCAATCTCGCCGCACGGATGCAGACGCTCGCGGATCCCGGCTCGACCGTGATTGCGGAGAGCACCCGGCGCCTGGTCGAGGGCTACTTCACACTGCGGCCGCTCGGCACGTCGCGGGTCAAAGGGGTCACCGATCCGGTCAACATTTACGCAGTTAATGGCCTCGGGCCTCTGCGCACACGTCTTCAGCGGGCGGCTGGCCGGGGACTGACAGCCTTTGTCGGCCGCGAGCCCGAAATGAAGGCGCTAAGGCACGCAGCCGAGCTGGCGCGGGAGGGATCCGGGCAGATCGTTGCGGTGATGGGCGACCCGGGCGTGGGCAAATCGCGCCTGTTCTTCGAGTTCAAGGCAACCTCGCAATCCGGATGCATGGTGCTGGAGACCTTCTCGGTCTCCTACGGCAAGGCGTCGGCGTACTTGCCGCTGATCGATCTGCTCCACAGCTATTTGAAGATCACCACTGATGACGATGCGCGCACGCGGCGCGAAAAAGTAACCGGGCGTGTGCTCGCACTCGACCGCGCGCTCGAAGATACGTTGCCGTTCCTGTTCGCACTGCTAGGTCTGGCCGACGATGACGATCCGGTGGCGCAGATGGACGGGCTGGTGAAGAAGCGGCGCACGTTGGATGCGGTCAAGCGAATTCTGTTGCGGGAGAGCCTGAATCAGCCTCTGATGCTGATTTTCGAGGACCTCCATTGGATCGACGACCAGACCCAGGAATTACTTAATGTGCTGGCGGATTCGCTGGGGACCGCGAAAATTCTCCTGCTGGTGAACTATCGCCCCGAGTTTAATACTCAGTGGAATAGCAAAAGCTACTACACTGAGCTCCGGCTTGACCCGTTAGGGCGTGAGAGTGCTGAGGCGCTGCTGACCTCGCTCCTGGGCGACGGCAAGGAGCTGGCGGCGTTGAAGCGGCTCATCATAAAAAAGGCCGAGGGCACGCCGTTCTTCATGGAAGAGACCGTGCAGATGCTGTTCGATGAGGGTTCGCTGCTACGCAACGGCACGGTCAAGCCTGCACGGCCGCTCGCCGAATTGAAGATCCCGCCGACCGTGCAGGCGATTATTGCGTCGCGCATCGACCGTCTCCCCTCGGAGGAAAAGGAACTGTTGCAGACGCTGGCCGTGATCGGCTGGGAGTTCCCGTTATTGCTGGTCCGTGAAGTCACCGGCCAACCAGACGAGGATTTACGACGCAAGCTCGATGACCTGCAGTCGGGTGAGTTCATTTACGAGCAACCGGCAATCGGTGACCTCGAGTACTCCTTCAAACACGCGCTCACCCAGGAGGTCGCATACTCCTCCGTGCTACTCGAACGGCGCCGGACCCTTCATGACCGTGTCGCCCGCGCAATCGAAACTGTCTACCAGGAATACATTGATCAGCACGTCGCTGAACTGGCGCATCATTACCAGCGCAGCGGCGACGTGGGAAAGGCGGTTCATTGCCTGAAACGAGCGGCGGAGCAGGTAGCTCAGCGCTCGGCCGTGACCGAAGCTCAATCGCAGCTCGACGAAGCGATTGGCCTGTTGCAGACGCTGGCCCCTTCGCGCGATCGCGATCGTACCGAACTGGCTCTGCAAACCGCTCTCGCCGCCCTTCTGGCGAGCAAAAGCGTGGGAGCGCCCGAGCGAGAGCCCTCTTTGAAGCGCGCCTACGAGCTGAGCCAGCGGGTCGGGAACGAGCACGAAACCGTGGTTATGCTCTGGCAATTGTGCCAGCTGCATATCCAGCAATTGCGCTTGGGCGAAGCGCTCCGCCTGGCCGAACGATCGCTCACACTTGCCGAAATGGTTGAGGACCCTGTTCAGAAGATCGGTTCCTGGCATAACCTCGCCGAAACATACTTCTGGACCGGGCAACTGAAGCAATCGCGCCCTTATTTCGAACGGGCCTTTCGCTTGTATGAAGCTACCTCGCCTCAGGACTTGATACGCTCGTTCGGCGTGGACTTGTGGCTTGCTACCGCATTTTTCTTGCTACTCACTGATTTGCTTCTGGCTAAAGGTGAGAAACCCCTGGAGTGGGAGACGCGAATTGCCAAGCGGGCGAATGCCAGTAAGCACCCTTACAGTAAGGCCCTGGGGCTCTTGCTCGTTCAACAATCAGCGGTGCTGCGAGGCGGCGACCCCGATCTGATCCGGGCGGGGCTCACCCCGGTTCGGCAATTGTGCGACGAATATGGATTCCCCGAGGTCCTTGGCTGGGCTGAGCAGTACGATGCCTATGCGCGCTTCTGGCAGGGTGATAGGGAAGCCGCGCTCAGCCAGATGGTCGATGCGATCGAAAGGCTCGACAGGGTCGGGAGCCTGATACGGTCCACCTGGAGATACGCCGCTCTGGCTCAAATGCAGCATCGCCTCGGCAACTCTGCGGCGGCGGAAGCTGCGATTGCCCGAGCGTTCGAAAACATCGAGCAGACGGGCGAGCGTTGGTGTGAACCGGAGGTGTATCGCGTTGCGGCAGAGGTCGCCCTGCAGGAACTTCCGGGAGCTCCGGCAGCGAGTGTCGAACAATACCTGCTCAGAGCGATCGAGATCGCCCGCACGCAAGGCGCGATGTGGTGGGAACTGCGCGCATCGACGAGTCTCGCGCATCTCCTTGCCGGGCAAGGGCGCCGGCACGACGCCCGTGCCACGCTGGCCGGCATCTACAACTCTTTTACCGCACAATTCGATAGCGCCGACCTGCGGAACGCGAAAGCCCTGCTCCAACAACTCCGGTGAGGCGATGCCTCATCCGCCATCTAATCGTTAACTATGTAGACCTCGCGCTTCGGCGACTGGGTGAGCAGACCGGACATGCGATGACTCCAGTTCTGGAAGTCCTGACTGCTCGTCAATTGGTGAATCTGTTGTTCGAGTGCCTGCAGGTCGGGGGCTTCCTGTTCGAACACGGCGTCGGCCGCGCCGAGCGAGGCGAAATGTGTATGCAGGACGCGAGCAGCCTTGCCACCCGCTGCCGTCACCATCTCTCGCAGTTTTTTGAGTTCGCTTTCGACTTCGCCGGTCTTGCCAGGAACGGTATGGAAGAAAAGGCGTGATACGTACATCGCGCGTGCTCCTTCGATTTTATTCAAACCCGAATTTGAGCGTAGGCGCAATCTCGCCCGCACTCAAAGAATTAGTCGCACAACAAAAGAGGCTATCGAGACGATTGCGGCGGGAAGGAATTTAACTCGTCGCGCCGGCTGACCGGCGGCGGGAACGGTCCACGCCGTTCCTCTGTTTGGACAGCCAACGCCTCAGGCCGGCTCAGAAAGTGTCGTCGTCGTCCTTGTCTTCGGCTCCGTCGTCCCGTGCGAGGTCGCCCTGGTATGGCGACTTTTTCAATTCGCCGCGAGAGTCTCGAATTAACACTTCGACGCGGCGCTCGACTTCGTCGAGCTTCTGATTAAGCAAGCGTACCAGTGCGACGCCTCGTTCGAACGCGGAGATCGATTCTTCAAGCGAGAGTTCGCCGGAATCGATTCGGCTGACGATGCTCTCGAGGTCGGCCAGTTCGTCCTCAAATTTCTTCGGATTATTTTCGGCCATCTGGGTCCTCAATGGTGGTGCGGGCGGCCTCGCGCATCGCAGGCAGGCAGACGCCGGCCTACTGCGTTTCGCGCCCCGTAGTGCGGGCACGCAATCGTCCCCGGCGCAGCCGGATATCGAGTTCGTCGCCGACCTCAACGCCCGCCGCATCGGTAACCGCACGGCCGTCGCGGGCGTTGACGACAACCGCGTAGCCGCGCTCCAGGACACGCAGCGGTGACACCGCATCCAGCCGGCGGCTGTCGCCGGCCAGCAGCAAACGCTGCTTCTCGAGCACCGAATGCAGCCCCGATTCTAGCCGATCAAACAATCGGTTGAGGTGGGCGCGGGCCTGGACTACCGGCGCCCGCAGGTTCGCTTCCGCTAATCGCGCGGCGTTTCGCTCAAGCGTGATGCGATACGGATTTGCGCGTGCGCTCATCGCCTGGGCAAGCCTGACCGTCAGGCGGCCGATCCTGAGCCGCTGTTCCAGTGTGATTGTCGAGGGGATTTTGAGATGGACCGCAAGCTCACGAAGGGTGCGCCGATTATCGCGCGCCTGCGAAATAATCGCAGTGTTTAATTCCTCCGCCGCGGTATCGAGCCGCTGCCGAAGCTGCCGGAGCACACTCCGCGGATCGCGCAGCCGAGCTTCGAGATGGGTGACGTGACGCCGATGCGATGAGGTTTGGTTCTGAAGCGCGCCGGCGAGGGTTGATTGCTTATCGAAAAGGCGTCTGCGCAATTCCGCTTTGATCGGCACCACCAGTTGCGCCGCCGCAGTCGGGGTTGGAGCGCGGACGTCGGCGACAAAGTCGGCGATGCTGTAGTCGATCTCGTGCCCCACCGCGGATACCACGGGGATTGCCGAGCGAAAGATCGCCCGCGCCACCGACTCCTCGTTGAAGGCCCACAGGTCTTCGAGTGACCCGCCTCCGCGTCCCGCGATAATTACATCCGCGCGGCCGTCGGCGTTCAGGTCATCCAGGGCGTCCGCAATCTCCGCCGCCGAACCCGGACCCTGCACCAATGCCGGCCGGATGATCACGTGAAGATTCGGATACCGATCCAGCAGCACCCGCAGCATGTCGCGCAACGCCGCCCCGCCCAGGGCCGTAACAATTCCAATCCGGCGCGGAAGCATCGGCAAACGCTGCTTGCGCGACGCGTCGAACAGCCCCTCCTTGCCAAGGCGCTGCTTGAGCTGCTCGTAGGCGAGTTGCAACGCGCCGAGTCCGCGCGGTTCCATCTCCTCGGCGTAGAATTGGAGCGTGCCGCGAGCCTCGTAGAGATTGACGCGCCCGCGTATGACGACTTGCATGCCGTCATCGACCCGGAAACGCATACGGCGGAACGCGGAACTGAACATGACGACGTTAATCGAACTGCGCGTATCCTTAAGCGTGAAATAGAGATGGTTGGAGGGCGCCAGCCGCACATTCGAGACTTCGCCGACTACCCAACACTGGTCCAGGTTAACTTCCAGCGTTTCGCGCACCAGGCGAACAAGCTGGCTCACGCTCAGCGCAATTCGGCGCGCCGGCGTTTTGAGCTGAAATTCAAGCTGCCCAGCCATCGCCTAGAAAATTAGCACAGATGAGGTTTTCGCAAATCAGCCCGAACGCGGGTTCATGGCGTGCGGAGAATTCTTAATCACATGCTTCATCGCCGTTGGCTGGCAGAAACTGAATCTACGCAGACAACTTCCGCGCGGAGCTGGCAAATCCGCGCAATGTTCCGCCGAACAGTTTCCGATAGTTATACGCGATTCGACAATCATTGAGGCGCGACGGACGATCAACGCCGTGGAACGCAAGCTTACTGCGATCCTGTACGCCGACATTCACGGCTACAGCCGCCTGATGGGGCATGACGAAGAGGCGACCGTCGGCACGCTCAACTCTTATCGGAACATCATCGATTCGTTAATCGCCGGACATCACGGCCGGTTCGTCGGCTCCGCCGGCGACAGCGTTCTGGCGGAGTTCGCGAGCGTGGTCGAGGCGGTGCAGTGCGCAGCAGATATTCAGGCATCGCTGAATGAACAGAACTCAGGTTGGCCGCCCGACCGCCGGATGGAGTTTCGCATTGGCATCAACCTCGGGGACGTGATCATCGACGGCGCACAGATTTATGGCGACGGTGTCAACATCGCGGCCCGGCTGGAGAGCCTCGCGGGACCGGGCGGCATCTGCGTTTCGGACGTGGTTCATGGGCAGGTACGAACCAAGCCTGCGCTGCGTTACCAGGACCTTGGAAAGCAACATGTAAAAAACATTGCCGAACCGGTTCGGGTTCTGCGTGTGCTCATGGACGGGACTATCCCGGCCGGACCATTCGCGTCTGGAAAGGCCCTTCACTGAAAGAGCCGATTTTGTCATTTGGATTGTGTCTCGGAGTTAGCCCTCCCATGTAGAGCAAATGCACATCATGGCTATAGCTACTGTAGTAATCACTCCATTCATAAGGCTGCCCTTCTCAGTATCTAACAATAGGACGTATCGAGTAAGCGCGTCTAGCTGCTTAGGTGCAGGCTGCGGCAACTCGGTATCGGTCGGTTGGTCCACTTTCTGGTGCAGGATCATTCGCAATAGCCACTGGAGCATGCGCGCGAGTCAACGCACTGCACGAGCATAGCAGCACCACAATAGCCTGCGATCCTGGCCGTACGGACCTATTTGCGTATGATCCAACGCAATTCTTTCCTGCTGCACCGCAGCCGGGCCAATTTGTAACTGAATGCAGAGGCCATATCTGATTTTCCGCCATTGCGCTGAGATGTTATTTTACGATGTTATTTTACAAAGAGGCTCGCAACCGAACCGGCTAAGCTGATTGCTTTCTCGATTACTAATGTCTGTAAGTTGTATTCGCTAACTTTGTTGTCCCTCGTCCTCACTAACACCTTTTTACCGTCCCTCGTGATCCCCAAACCGATCACGCCGTCTTCAAGATCAATGCTCCCGACTTCCTGAGCGGATGCAACATCTACGAGCCGAATGGTCTTATCCAAACTACCAGAGACGAAAGATTTGCCGTCCGGCGAGTAAGCTACCGCGGTCACGTCCTGAGTATGTCCTTTAAACTGCTTAATTCTTCGCCCATTCAAGTCGAACAGATCTACGGAGTTTCCGCTTGCCACAAGAAAGGTTTTGCCATCCGGAGAGGGACTGATCGCACCTGCGGATGCTGTCAAGAGTTCGGTGAGTCCGGGAAGCTGCTGGGGATTTTCTGCAATCTTACGGATGCGACCTGCATCCAAAGTCTGTATAATGCCTGAAGCCACATAAAATTGGAGCCATTTTGCAGCTTCATTTTTGTCCTCGGTGTTCAGGGCCTTTTGGATCAGCGAAAATTCGAATTTTTGCCTTTCGAGTTGAAGAGCTGAGCGGCCCTGAAGGGCGGCACCTATGCCGGTGCCAAGCAAGCCAAAAATTGCGGAAAACAAACCAAGGATCAGTGGCGAGGAGATACGCTGAGGCAACGCCGATCGGTCCACCTGATGATCTCGCTGCCCCCGCTCAGAGGCTGAAGCTACGGGTGATTCATCACTCATGGGCTTGCTCCCCGAGATGAGTACCATTGTTGAAACAAGATTACGCCTCGCGCTCTGGCGACCCGCCCCGCTGCTGATCGAAGAAGGGTACGCGGAGGAAACGGCGCACCGTGACTATATCAGGTTCAATGGCAGCTCTTAGCGGCGCGAGCACAGCGGACCTTTACAGCAGTTTGCTTTGTTGGTGCGGTTCCGCTGTTGATTTGGCAAAACCAAGCGGTTCTGCCGCTGGTAGTCCCGCCCGGCACATGCGCGGCCCCGGCGAAGCCGCCGTGGATTTGCAATCCTTCGAGCACTCAAAAACCGCATATATCTTAGGGGATCTTCGCTACAGGCCGAAGTAGGGCTAACATCTTCGCGCTTTTAGCTATTCTTCGGGCGCGCGGCGACTCGGGCGAATTGACTGCTTGCGCCCTATCGGTCTATGTCATGGCTTGGATGCCGATCCTAGCCAGTGCGAGGCCGTGCATGCAGCTTGCACGCCGCGCCAGGAGGTATGCCGATGGCGACCGCCACGATAGGTGTCGCTCAAGACGATCCGATTGAGATGCTGTACGAGCGCGGCGTCACTGATGGCTTGCCGGTGGTCCCTCCCACTCGCGAGCGCGTCGACCGCATGCTGGCGCGTGTGCCCTGGCGGCGGCGCGACGAGTTGATCGGGCGGCTGGGTCCGCAGATGGGACAGGCCACGGTCGAGAAGGTCGCGGTTAACGCGGTGATGGCGGGCTGCAAGCCCGACTATTTTCCGGTCGTCCTGGCGGGAGTCGAAGGGCTGTGCGACAGCGCCTTCTGCGCTCATGGGCTTAGTATCACGCTGATGTCGGGTGCGCCGCTGGCGATTATTAATGGCCCGGTGCGCGAGCGGATCGGGCTCAACTCGGGACACAACGCGCTCGGGCACGGCTTTCGCGCCAACGCCACTATCGGACGGGCGCTGCGCTTGGTGACAATGAATATCGGTGGCGCGCGGCCTCATGGAGTTACCAAGGCGACCCTGGGACATCCGGGCCAGTACAGTTTCCTGGTTGCGGAGAATGAAGAAGTCTCACCGTGGCAGCCGCTGCACGTCGACCACGGTTTTAAGAAGGAGGATCCAGTTATCACGCTGTTCGGCGGCACCGGATTTTTTCAGATCGCCGATTTCGCCAGCAACAGCGCGGAGCGGCTGGTGTCCACGATCGGCGGCACGATGGGCGGCGGCATCAACAATTACCGCGAGTATCCCTTGATGTCCGATACCGTGCTGGTGCTGAGTCCCGAGCACGCGAAGACTATCGCACGCGACGGATGGTCCAAGCGCGACGTGCGCAATTATTTATTCGAAACCGTCGTACGGCAGCAGCCCCCGCAGGGTATCCTGGGAACACCGCGCGGCCGCGCTGCCAAATGGACCACCGCCGACGGCGCCGCGCGCAAGTTCCGCTCGCCCGACACGATCATCGTGGTCGTGGCTGGAGGAACTGCCGGACGCCTTTCAGCAGTCATTCCCGGATGGGTGTCCGAGGAGTTGGCCGGCAGCAGCCCGGTCAGCAAACTGATTCGCCTGGAGTAAAATGACCTGTAGTTGACGCCTCTCCTGAACGGCAACGGCTTCCCGCCGGTGTTCCTCAGGGCGAGAGCGAAAGCGCGGGCGAAAGCCTGCCGCCCGATCATATCAAGGAAGGAGGAGCATGATGGCAGACGACATTCTGGATCCGGTTGGCTTCGAAAGCGAGGCGCCGCCCAAGCCGATGGCCAAGCGTCTCAATACACTTGGCGGCAAGACGGTCGGCATTCTCGATATCGGATTTCCCAACGGCAGCGTCTTTTTGGATCGGGTCGAACAGGTGCTCAAGAGCAAGTATGGCGTCGCGGAGTTCCTGCGGCGCGCCAAGCCGAGTCCCGCGCGAACCGCCGACGATGAAGTGCGAAAAGAGCTGATCGAGGCCTGCGACGCGATCGTGGAAGGGACCAGCAGTTGAGGGTCGTGCATGTCGTGCAGTTCGCACGACACCGCGTACTTTGAAGAGCAGGGCGTTCCGACCGCGAACGTAGCCACCACCGAGTTCCGTGAGGCCGGCCGTATTCAGTACAACAACCTCGGCTTTCCCTCGTACGATATCGTTTTTATCCCGCATCCGATCTTTCCGCTGACACAGGAGGAGACGTTTGCCAAGGCCGACGCAGTGATCGAACAAATTGTCAAGCGCCTGACCGAAGACCAGCCGCCGCGCTGATCTTGTTCGAGCCGCCAGACAACAATCACAACCGGGCTACAGGCTTTTTCTGCAGCCCGGCATCTTCGGGCGGAACACCAGCCGCAGCGCTACGGAGGCCAGCTACGGAGTCCGTGGCCTGTGAAAACGATTCGCGGCTCGTTTTAAGCTCGGCCGCCCTCGCTTGAAAGGGCGCGATTGGCCGGTTCACCCAGCAATTCACGCAGCCGCTGAATTCGCCGCGAGAGCGGCGGATGAGTCGAGAGCAGATTATCGAAGAAGCCCTCGCCGTCGCCGCCGGCGCTTTCCAGCGGATTCACAATGAAAAGATGGGCCGTGCCACGCGAGGCGTTGGCCAGCGGCGATTCGGTGCGCGCGATATGTTCGAGCGCCCGCAGTAGTGCGCGTGGATTACGAGTGAACTCGACCGACGACGCGTCGGCCAGGTATTCGCGTTGGCGCGAGACCGCCATCGCGATTAGCTGCGAAAACATCGGCGCCAGGATCGCCAGCACGAATACGACAATCGCGATGATCACCCCGGCCTCGCCGCGGTCGTTGTCGTCGCGGTCGTCGCGCGCGCCGAAGCCGCCGTAAAATGACCACCGCATAAAGAAATCCGCCAGCATCGCGACCCCGCCCACCAACACCGCGATCATCGTCATGGTCCGAATGTCATAGTCGCGGACGTGCGCCATTTCGTGGCCGAGGACACCCTGCAATTCCTCGCGATCCATTTCATCGACCAATCCCTGGGTGACGCAGATGACGGAATGCTGCGGATCGCGGCCGGTCGCAAACGCATTAGGCGCCGGGTCGTCGATAATGTAGGCGCGCGGCGCGGGCATCCGCGACGCCAGCGCCATCTCCTGCACGACGTCGAGCACCATCTGGTGCTTCGGAGAATCCGGCGCCAGCCGGCGGGCGTGTGCCGACGCCAGTACTAACGCCGCGCCGCCGTAATATGAGATCAGCGCCTGAACAGAACCGACGATCAGCGCAACGATCGTCAGGAACGGAAAGCCGATCAAATGGCCGTCACGAAGGCTGACTCCGCCGATTACGAAATCGAGGCCCAGGCCGAGCGCGCAAAAGAGCACCAGAAACACGATAACCAGCGCGGCCGTCTGGTGCCGATTGCGGCGCTCCAATTCGCGAAAATCGGCATGCCTCTGCGTCATCGGATCGAAATCGAGTGGCTAACTTATGAGGCGCGCGGTGCTCCTAGCGAGAGGTCAACTTTAGGTAGCGCCTGGTCTTCGGCGGGTGCTTTGAAATAGTCAGCGGGATGGAAGCCGAAGGTATCGGCGATGATATTGCTCGGAAAGGTTTCGATACGATTATTGAGTTCCAACACGCTATCGTTGTAAGCCTGCCGCGCGAAGGAAATCTGATTCTCAGTAGTGGTGAGCTGCTCTTGCAGTTGCAGCACATTCTGGTCGGATTTGAGCTGCGGATAATTTTCCATCAAGGCAAACAGCCGGCCAAGGCCGGCAGTGAGCTGATTCTCAGCGTGGAGCCGCGCTTCCTGGCTGGGGGCCTCAACCGCACGATTGCGCGCGTCGACCACTCGCGTCAGAGTGTCGCGCTCGAACTGCATATAACCCTTGACCGCCTCGACCAGGTTGGGAATCAGGTCATGCCGGCGCTTGAGCTGCACATCGATCTGACGCCAGGCATTTTCGACCGAGTTGCGCATCCTGACCAGCGAGTTGTAGGCAAAGGTCAGATAAAGCGCGGCGACGACGATAATGCCGATAATTATCCAGGAGCCCATTTATTTTCCGCTCCCTTCCGGCCAAAAATCTTCACGTTATCGAGAATAGCATCTTCTACGGCGAGGGTTCGCCTGGAACAACCGAGCATGAATTAAATTTTGCGAGGAGATTTGCGAGAGACCCGGCACGTCAACTGACGCGGCGGGGTTCTGTTTGATTAAGCAAAGCCGTGGGAAGGCTGCAGAAGCCATCCCACGAACCCTGCGCTGGCGA
>Ga0306920_100000280_pt1 | contig 58989 bp, 53 predicted proteins | sample flu12Cox44000170_FD_204666 | JGI IMG/M metagenome (GOLD analysis project Ga0306920, IMG submission 204666) | Lab enrichment of tropical soil microbial communities from Luquillo Experimental Forest, Puerto Rico - flux4day.12C.oxic.44.000.170 (v2)... | ecosystem: Environmental > Terrestrial >... | reverse complement strand
TAGCTAGCCGGTAATCGTTGGCCGTCAAAGTACACGGGCTTTGGCATCGGCAGTGTTTCGACCTGCAGCGCACGGCCGTCCTCGTCTTTCATCGCGCGCAGACGCGCCAGGTTGTCCTGCAGCGCCGCATAGTTCGCATCGCTTCGATCCTCTTCCACAATTGTCACTACGGTGGTCCCACTCACAAAGCGCGTCAAATCGTCCACGTGACCATGTGTATCGTCGCCAGCAATTCCGTTCCCGAGCCAGAGGACGTTTGTAACACCGAGATATTGGCGGAAAACTTCCGCGTAATCTTCCTTGGTAAATCCGGGATTCCTCTCCTGAACCTTGCTTTGCAAGCATTCTTCCGTCGTTAGAAGTGTGCCGCGACCATTCACGTCTATCGAACCGCCCTCGAGCACCACGCGGCGGCCTTTGTATTCGGGCAAATAGAGCTGCCGTTTTAATCTCGCGTTCGCCTTGCGCACCACTGCTGCATCCCTCTTGTGGTTCCCGTATTTCGCCCAGCCGTTGAACACAAAGTTGTTGTAGGCCATACCGCCCGCCTCGTTCGTCACGCAAATCGGTCCGGAATCCCGCATCCAGCCACGATCGGTCGGCACGCGGAAGAATTCTACGGTCTCGAGCTTCGCTCCGGCCTTTTTCAGGATTGCGCGAACGCGGGTTTCGGCCTCGCGGTTCTCGACCAACAGGAAGACTCGTTCGACGCGCGAAAGAACGCGCACGATTTCGGCAAAAGCCCACGGAACAGGCGCAAACTTTCCTGGCCAATCGGTCAACTCGTGTGGCCAGCCAAGCCAAGTGGCTTCATGCCTCTCCCATTCCGCCGGCATTCGAAATCCCAATTTGCTTGGCGCCTTCGTTCCGGTCTTTGTTTTCATAAAATAGGTAAGCGTTCATTTCGAAAGGTAGCGACACAGGGAGGCATCGCGCCGGGGAAGTGGGGACATGACAAAACCTTTTGGCAAAAGATCAGTCTGAAGTCCATGCCTACTTCCGTACTTCCTCTTTCCCCCATCTTTCCAATAGCGGGCCGAAAGCATCAATTCTCCGGTCGCGGAAGAACGGCCAATTGCGTCGCGTATCTTCACTCTTTGAGGGATCGCACTCCACTACGAGAATCTCCTCCTTGTCGTTCGAACCCTCCGCAAGAAACTGGCCCGATGGGTCGGCAACAAACGAATTTCCCCAGAACTGCAATCCCGGATCGCCCTTTTCGGGTTTTCCTTCAAATCCCACGCGATTCGCCACCGCTACGTAAATTCCATTCGCTACCGCGTGCGCCCTCTGAATTGTTTTCCAGGAATCGAGTTGCGCCCCTCCCATTTCTGCCTTCTCATGCGGGTGCCAGCCGATGCTCGTGGGATAGAAGATTACCTGAGCACCTTGCATTGCGGTGATGCGCGAACCTTCCGGATACCACTGGTCCCAGCAGATCTGCACACCAATCCGCGCATATTTCGTATCAAAGTTCAGAAAGCCCAGGTCACCCGGAGTAAAGTAGAATTTTTCGTAATATAGAGGATCATCCGGAATATGCATTTTCCGGTATTTGCCACGATACGATCCGTCGGCGTCCAGAATCGCGCAAGTGTTGTGGTAAACGCCTGCGGCGCGCCGTTCGAACAGCGAAACCACCAAGGCGACGTTCTTTTCCTTCGCCACTTTCGCCAGCCGGTCTGTCGTCGGACCGGGCACCGGTTCCGCAAGATCAAACAATTCCGCGTCTTCCGTCCGGCAAAAATATTCCCCGGCAAACAATTCATGGAGGCATATGATTTGCGCCCCGCGTGCCGCCGCCTCGCGAATTTTGTCCTCAGCGCGCGCCACATTGTCTTCCTTGTTCGTGGTGCAGCGCATCTGCACGAGTCCCACCACAAATTTGTCAGCCATTTCTCCAAACCTCTTTCTGTCGCGCTCGGCCCCCGTTGCTAGCCCTCTGCTGGCGTCCAGAATTCTACTTTCGTTCCTCGTTCGTTTGTACTATCAATTCTTTTCGCATTACAATCCTTTCGCGCGTTTCTAAAAATCTCGGGCCAATTATTACACGCCGTTAACTTCCACCCGTCAGGAGACTCGATGGCTAAGAACTCCAGCAAGACTGTTACCGGACGCGTTCTTCACGATCCCGTCAAAGACAAACTTCGTCCGATCTATCCGCTCGACCTCTCTAAAATCAAGACCATTGACGAGCTTGTTCGGGCTATGGGCGACACAGCCTATACCGCCCGACAGATTGGTGACGCCGCTGATGTCCTCGAAGCGATGGCGCGCGACAAGGATTGCTTCGTCGTGATGACTCTGGCCGGTGCTCTCACGGTCGGCAAGATGGGCCTTGTCTTCTGTGACCTGATTGAGTCCGGCGTTGTGAAGGCTATTGTCTCGACGGGCGCCCTCATGGCTCACGGCCTGGTCGAAGCCACTGGCCGCTCGCATTTCCGTTACGATCCCTCGAAAATGGATGACAAAGAACTCTTTCTCGCCGGCTACAACCGCGTCTATGATTCCCTTGAACCCGAAACGAATCTCGATCACGTCGAGGAAGTCGTCGACGGCATTCTCGAAGATTGGAATGCGACCGAGGCTGTTTGCAGTTACAAGCTTCACAAGCGCATCGGCGAATTCCTTGCGAAAAACTCCAAAGGGCGCGGCATACTCAAATCCGCTTTCGAGCACAACGTTCCCGTCTTTGTTCCTGCATTCACCGACTCCGAACTTGGCCTCGATTTTGCCCTGAATCAGTACGCCCGCAAGCGAGATAAGCGTCCCGTCTTGCGTTTTGACCCATTTGAGGACTTCGAAACCTTCGCCAATATGATGTTGGCCACGAAGAAAATGGGTATTTTCACGATTGGCGGCGGAGTTCCGCGGAACTGGTCGCAGCAGTTCGGAGTATATGCGGAACTCATGGCGCGGCGCGGTTATGAAAAACTTCCCTTGAAACGCTACAACTACGGTGTGCGCATCTGTCCAGAGCCGGTCCACTGGGGCGGCCTCAGCGGGAGCACCTACACCGAAGCGGTGAGTTGGGGCAAATTTGTGCCCCCTGAAGAAGGTGGCCGATTTGCTGAAGTGCTGGAAGATGCGACCGTCGCTCTCCCGCTGGTGGTGGGAGCCGTCCTCCAGCGACTCGGGTACCTAAAGAAGTAACGCAACTCGCGCGGGGTCGGCGTCTCTCTACGATGTCCATCCGGCCGTCGCAATGGTCTAGAAGTGGATCGCCGAACTGAAGCCCAAGACCGGTCGGTCTCTTGCCCTGGTCAAAAAAGAAGGGCCGAAGGGACTATCAAGCACCCCGGGCTTGGCTGAAATCCGAGCACAAACCTGGCACGAACTCCGCATGGTGGAGCACCGAACGTGCCATGGAGAGGGCGGGGAAGAAGATTCGCCCGAAAAGTATCTGGCCACGGCTCTGCAATACGTCGAAGAACAACATTCGGGCCAAGAAATCGCTGTTGCGGCCTGTCTTCGAGCAGCTTCTCGCCCTCGGCAAATCTCTTGGCCCCGACGTCAAGGCTTGCCCGTGCAAGACGATGGTTCCGCTTCTATCGCAATCATGTCTTCGCTCAGATCAAGCCCACCACCACACGCGCATCGATTTTGGACTGTGCTTTACAAGTTATAGGGGCAAGCTGCCGAAGCGCCTTATCGATATTGGTGGCCTTGCGAAGAAAGATCGCATCACCCATCGCATCGAGGTTTCGACTCTCGACCAGATCGACGACGAGCTGAAAAGGTGGTTTCGTGCTGCCTACGACCCCGATGGGTAAGCTTGCGGGCGGAATTTAGAGAAAAATTGGTGTCGAACTGTCCTGCGTTGCTTTTATATCTCTTATCGCCAGGGTCGTGTAAAGAGAATCGGTCTAGGCTGTGGCGAGAGAGGTCAATCGTCTTCGCCGATGAGGAAGGCTGCGGTTAGCACCGTTGTCCACAACCCGCGCTTATCGCCGACAGCGGACTGCGTGATATTCATGGTCCGCACGATTTTGTTCGAGATCCGGTAGACTTCTTTCTTTTCATCCCACGAGAGGTCCGGATCGAATTCGACGTTCAACGTAGTAGCGAGCATTTCCGCCGCAAGCTCTTCGGCGTATTCGCCCGCAATATCTTCGGTTTCGCCGAACGAGTGATGCTCGGAAAGGTAGCCGTACATCGATTTGTCGCCAGGGAGCGCGAGCCCGATGCTCGCAGCGATCAATCGGTGTGGTTCCTTCGTCGAATTTTCACTGATTACCGTGAATGCCACCTGGCCCGGACGGATCAGCTTCAATCCTTCGCTGCGCGATATCAATTTGCAGTTCGGCGGAAAAATCGAGCTTACGCGTACGATGTTGCAAGCGGCGATTCCAGCATTCCGCAGCGCCAATTCAAAACTTGAAAGCCTCTCTCGATGTTTTCCTACGCCCTTCGTCAGGAAAATTTTCTTCGCAACAAACGCCATAGTGCTGGGCCACCGTCCCGGTAAATAGTTTGACGCGAATGCTTTAAGCCAGTTGGAAAAGTAACAAGTAAGCTTCCTAGTGTCAATGTAGAATGCGCGCGTTTTCCGAGAAGAGAAGCGCCGGCAAAATCTTTTTTGCGCGTTTCGCTGCAGTATGCGGCGTGCTGCAAACTACCAACAGCAACCGACCGAGCGCCGTCGGTCACTCGCCGGCCAGATGACTGACCAACTTACCAAGCGGCTTGCAGATTGCCAGCACGCATCTGAGTTCTTCTTGCGTAAAATCCGGCCCCGCGCTTGCTAGGTTGCCGCCCTTGCGACTTATCTGCATGACGCCAACAACTTTTCCTTCGAAGAATATGGGCGCGCTAATGATTTTCTGTATGGACTCGCCGTCGTCGCTGCCTTTACTCCTTCAAACACCGAGGCATGCCGCACAGCTGAAAAACTGTTGTTTATCTCAGGTCGGCTTTCGCGCGCCGTTCGCGCTGCAAGCGCTGAATTGCTTGTAAGTGGAATGAATCCCACATTCTTCAGCACCTGCGGCACCAGAAAATGCAGGTGTTTCCATCGATTCGAAACCGCCAGGATCGCGACTTCGTCGGTCTTCACCCGCAGTGCCTTCGCTATTTTTTCCGCGACCGCGGGCAAAGACACCTCCGCCGCCGTTCCGTCGGATTCGAGCGCGTCGACTAATCGTTCCAGTTCTGACACCAGGCCAGTGCTCATCTTTTTGTCAATTATCCCCTAGTTTTCAGGGGGCAAGTCGTGAGGGCTGCCGGGAGAGCCTCGGTCATCCGTTATCTCTTATGTTTGCGCTTCCTTGCGTCTGCCGCAAGGATTTTTGAGACTCCTGGTGCCGTTCGAAGCGACAGGTCGACTTGCATCGCTCCTGCTAACTGCCTATACTGAATTTTGCCGCGATTCAAATCGCGTCCCTGCTGGTTCGCTCCTTTCAAATTTCCCTGGGACTTTGGCGGCGGAGAGGGCATGTCTTCCACGACAACCCGGCCTGACACAAGTTATCTGCTCAGGAAGCTTCACTCCTTAACCGGAATTGTTCCTGTCGGCGCCTTCCTCGCCGAGCACTTCTGGTCGAATAGTGCCGCGCTCGTCAGCGCCCCCAAGTACGACGAGGTCTCCCGCGATCTGCAAACGATTCCGTTTCGTCCCTTCGTGGAATGGGGATTCATTTTTCTTCCCATGCTTTATCATGGCCTCTACGGTATCTACATCTGGCTGCGAGGCGACTCCAACGTTTCGTCCTATCCGTGGGTGAAGAACTGGCTCTACACCTTACAGCGTTACACGGGACTAATCGCTTTTGTTTACATCGGTTGGCATCTCTACACGGAACGCTGGGTGACGCATGGCCGGTCGACGTATGAGAATGTCGCTCAGGATCTCTCGAGTCCTTACTTCCTTCTCTTCATGGTCATCGGCGTGATGGCCTCGTCGTTTCATCTCGGCGCGGGCATTTGGAATTTTCTGTGTAAATGGGGGCTTGCGGCCACCGTTCAGGCGCAGCGAGCAGCCGGCCGTTTGGGCGTGCTGGTCGCAGTGCTTTTCAGCCTGGTTGGCGTGCTAATTCTCGCCAGCTTCCGCTTGAACTGGCACCCATTCGCGTTCTACTCCACAAAATGAGACAACCGAAGATCATTATCGTTGGCGGCGGTTTGGCTGGATTGATGGCGACCATTCGGGTTGCCGAGGCCGGCGTCCCCGTCGAACTATTTTCCATTGTTCCGGTTAAGCGCTCGCATTCCGTGTGTGCGCAGGGCGGTATCAACGCAGCCAAGAATCAGAAGGGCGAGGGCGACTCCACTTGGAAACATTTTGACGATACGATCTATGGTGGCGATTTCCTGGCCAATCAGTCTCTTGTCAAGCGCATGTGTGAAGAGGCTCCCGGCATCATCGACCTGCTGGATCGCATGGGCGTCATGTTCAACCGGACGCCCGAAGGACTTCTCGACTATCGCCGTTTCGGTGGCACCCTCTATCACCGCACGGCTTTCGCCGGAGCCACTACCGGACAGCAACTTCTTTACGCTCTCGATGAACAGGTACGCCGCCACGAGGCCGAAGGGAAAGTCAAAAAGTTCGAGGGTTTCACCTTCCTCTCCGCTGTCATCGATGACTCGGGAGTGTGCCGAGGCATAGCTGCAATGGACCTCCGCTCCATGGAAGTCAAGACGTTCACCGCCGATGCCGTTATCTTTTGTACCGGGGGAATTGGAGCGATTTTTGGCAAATCCACGAATTCCGTTGTCTGCACCGGTTCTGCGCAATCCTCACTCTTTCAACAGGGCGTCGATTACGCCAACGGCGAATTCATCCAGGTACATCCGACTTCGATTCCCGGCGAAGACAAGCTTCGGCTGATGAGTGAATCGGCGCGCGGCGAAGGAGGCCGCGTCTGGGTTCCGCGGAAGCCGGGTGACACGCGCCCTGCAAAGAGTATCCCCCAGAACGAACGGTTCTATTTCCTGGAAGAGTGGTATCCCAAATACGGCAATCTCGTCCCTCGTGACATTGCTACGCGCGCCATTCACCGCATCGTCTATCAGGAAAAGCTCGGGCTGCCCAATCAGGCGGCCGTTTATCTCGATGTCTCTCACATCGATCGCGAAACTCTCAATCGCAAGCTCGAAGGGATTCTCGAAATCTATGAGAAATTCTGTGGTTGCGATCCTCGCGAAGAGCCCATGAAGGTTTTCCCGGGCATGCACTACACGATGGGCGGCATCTGGGTGAACAACGAGGACCAGGCTACCAACGTCCCTGGCATTTATGCCGCCGGAGAGTGTGAATATCAGTATCACGGCGCCAACCGCCTCGGCGCCAATTCACTCGTATCGTGCATTTTCGGCGGCGGAATCGCAGGTCCCGCAGCCGTCAAATACGCGAAGAACCTCGAAAAAGGCGCTGATTCCACAGACGTCTCGGTCTTCGATCGCGAGCGCAAGCGTCAGGAAGGTAAGAATCAGGCGCTGATTTCCCAGGAAGGCACCGAGAACCCGCTCACCATCTGGAAAGAGATGGGCGAGATCATGACCGAACACGTCACGGTGACGCGCATCAACAAGGATCTTGAAGCGACCCATAACAAGCTTCGTGAATTGCAGGACCGTTTCCGCCGCGTCAATCTGAGCGACCGCACGAAATGGTCCAACCAGACGCTCAATTTCACCCGCGAACTCGAAAACATGCTGGCGCTCGGTCGCGTCATCACGCTCGGTGCTCTAGCGCGCAACGAATCTCGCGGCGCTCATTACAAGCCCGATTTTCCCAACCGCGATGACGCCAATTGGCTGAAAACCACTCGCGCCAAATGGTGCAACGGCGAGATTCACCTGACGTACGAGCAAGTGGACATCTCTCTGATTCCGCCCCGGGTCCGTAAGTACGACGCGGCAAAATGAGCTTCTTATGAGCGAAAAGCAGGTCATCGTCCGAGTTAAACGTCAAGCGGGACCAAAACAGCCGTGGCATTGGGAGGAGTTCGCTCTCAAATGGCGTCCGTCGATGAACGTGATCATTTGTCTGCGCGATATCGCCGAAAATCCGGTCACCCGCGATGGCAAAAAGACGACTCCGGTCTCGTACGAATCGAATTGTCTTGAGGAAGTCTGCGGGTCGTGCGCGATGGTCATCAACGGCAGGGTCAAGATGGCCTGCTCGGCCCTGGTCGACAATCTTGAGCAGCCCATCCGCCTCGAACCGATGACGAAGTTTCCCGTGGTGCGCGACCTGGCTGTCGATCGCCAGTTTATGTTCGAATCCCTGAAGCGCGTCAAGGCCTGGATTCCCATCGACGGCACGTACAACCTCGGTGAAGGCCCGCGCATGGCACCTGAAATTCAGGAAAAAGGGTATCCGCTTTCGCGCTGCATCTCTTGCGGGAGTTGCCTTGAGGTTTGCCCGCAGGTCAACGAGGGGAACAAGTTCGTTGGCGCCGCGATAATTTCGCAAGTTCGCCTGTTCAACATGCATCCTACCGGCGCGATGCACGCTAAGGAACGCATCCAGGCCCTGCTCGGTCCCGGCGGTATCCAGGAGTGTGCCAACGCGCAGAATTGTGTGGAGATCTGCCCCAAGCAGATCCCTCTCACCGAATCTATCGCGGAGGTCAACCGCGAAGCCTGGAAGCAGTCCCTCCTCGGTTGGCTGATCGGGTGACCTGAGATCCTTCGCAGCATGGACGCCGCTTAGGATGACAAAGGCGTGTGGCAGCAAGCGGAACTATCATCCCAATAGTTACAACGGAAAAGCTTTCCTGCTACTCTAGCACCGCACTCATTTTTTTGCCGGGGGCCTGATGATTCGTCTGCTCGCCATTCTTTCTGTGTGTTTCTTGGGAGTTTTCCTGATGATTGTTGCTACGTCCGGCGATTCCGTTTCCGAGAAAGCCAAAAGGCTCCAATCTTCCTCGATCGTCGTCGATACTCATGATGACACCACGCAGCGCCTCCTCGACCCCAGGTTTGATCTCGCCTCCCGCCACGCAGACGGCAACATCGACATCCCCCGCATGCGCGAGGGTGGTCTCACAGCCATTTTCTTTTCCATCTGGATTCCCGGCAAGATCATGGGGCCGGAAGCGGTTCAGAAAGCGATCCACCAGATCGACGCCGTGCGTGAAGCCGTTCGCAAGCATCCCAATGACCTTATTCTCGCGACAACCGCCGCCGACGTGCGCACGGCGAAAAAGGAAAACAAAATCGCCGCGCTCATGGGTGTCGAAGGCGGGCACATGATGGGCAACGACCTTGCCGTCCTCCGCACCTTCGCTGCGCTGGGCGTGCGTTACATGACGTTGACACACATGGAAAACAATGAATGGGCTGACTCTTCGACCGCCAAGCCGGAGCACAACGGACTGACCGACTTTGGCAAGGACGTTGTTCGCGAAATGAACAGACTTGCCATGATCGTAGATATCTCACACGTCAGCGACAAGACTTTTTGCGATGTTCTCGCCACAAGCAAAGCTCCCGTCTTCGCTTCGCACTCTTCCTGCCGGGCTCTGTGCAGTGCTGCGCGCAACATGACCGACGACATGATCCGCGACCTGGCGAAAAATGGCGGCGTCATCCAAATCAATTACCATGTGGGGTTCCTGAGCCAGGAATTCCGCGATTATGAAGCGGTGCATCCGGATGCGGAGAAGGAAATCAACGAAGAAGTCAAGAAACGGTGTGGCGACAACGAAGCGTGCAGATACGTGGAGGGCGACCAGGTAGTCCGAGAGTTCATGGAGGCGGGCAAACTCCCTAAAGTCGATTGGAATCTCATCGTCGAGCACATTGATCACGCCGTGAAAATTGCCAGCGCCGATCATGTCGGTCTCGGGTCCGATTTCGATGGGGCAGTAATGCCCATAGGAATGCAGGACGTGACGCATATTCCGCAAATCACCGATGCGCTGTTGAAGAAGGGCTACTCGGAGTCTGACGTCCGGAAAATCCTCGGCGAGAATACACTGCGTGTTCTTTCCGAGGTCCAGCGAGTCAGCCATGAGCTCAACTCCCACTAGCTTAGAGGTGACGGCGCGGGCGCTCTCCGCCTGAACTTGATATAAAATGTCTCCTGTACTCAAATCACCCAGCACAACCTGGAGGAATCCCAGAAAATGCATTTCTCGAAATTTGCCGCCTCAACTGCAATAATTCTTTTTTGCTGCGCCCTTCCATCTTTCGCACAAACCGCTCCCGCACAAACCGCTCCTGCCAAACCGAAATCCACGACTGGCGCAAAGGCTCCAGCCTCCCCTTACGACCGCGCGTTGCTGAAGCCTGATTCGCTGAAGGACGTCGCTCCTGCCACATACCAGGTGAAGTTCGAAACCACGCGCGGCGATTTCACGGTTACGGTCACCCGGGCGTGGGCACCCCTTGCCGCAGACCGGTTCTACAATCTCGTGAAGCACCATTACTTCGACGGCGCGCGGTTTTTCCGTGTGGTGCCCGGTTTTGTGGTGCAGTTCGGACTGAGTGCGTATCCTCCGGTCACTGCGGCCTGGGATAAGGCCACGATCAAGGACGAACCCGTTACCCAGAAAAACAAGCGCGGCACCCTTACATTCGCCAAGAGTTCGATGCCCAACTCGCGCACCACGCAAATCTTTATTAACCTGAAGGACAATTCTTCTTCGTTGGATCCCCAGGGGTTCGCTCCCTTTGGCGTGGTCGACGGGAACGGTATGAACGTGGTCGAGATGTTTTACGACCAGTACGGGGACACCGCCGGAATGGATCAGGCCAACATCGAAAAGCAAGGCGAAAAGTACCTTTCTGAGAAGTGGCCCCGGCTGGACCAGATCAAGAGCGCCACACTCGTGGGAGACGCAACAGCCTCGGCTCCCCTCAAACCCGCCAGCACCAAGGCGGTCAGCGGAAAACCCCAGCAGTAGCAGGCGGTTCCGGAGTCATGGCGCGAAAAGCCTCTACGGCTCCTGGCCAGGCTCAGTACTGCCGAAACTACCCATACCGGCATCCGGGCTGGCGCGTCGAAATGTCGCCCATGTATCCAATGGCCGGATGTCATGCATCGAATTTTTGAGGCCACGCACCGGTTGACGTTGTGCTCAACCTTGCGTAATCTTTCGTGGATATGTCGCACTTCTGCCAGACCGGTTCTCGTCTCACGGCCAGCCGTTGCTGCTGTTGTTGTCGGCCGTCAGGCACTGGCCAGAGGTGCTTCCGAACCTAGCAGTAACTGATCGACAAGTTTCGAAGCCCACGTGCCAGTCGCAGGCAACGTGGGCTTTTTTGTTTTTGGCTCAGTTTTTGAGGGTTTTCTGAGGATAGCGCCCAGGCCGCAAATCCCTGGCGCCAACGAGGCACAGCCCGATGCCCGAAGTCAAAGAAACCAAGGCTCAGCGCGTCGAGCGCCTCAAGCGCGAGAAGAATCCCTGGGAGCATCTCGACCAAATCCGCGAATTCGCACGCCTCGGTCACCAATCCATCCCGCCCGAATGGCTCACCACGTACTTCCGCCCATGGGGCATCTACACGCAGGGCGACGGTCAAGGCGTCATCGGTGGTTCTGGCGGCGAAGGGAAAGCTGTTCCTTACTTCATGGTTCGGATCCGTGTTCCCAATGGTCTCCTCAGCTCGGAACAAGTTCGCACCATCGCTTCACTCTCGTCCGAACATGGCAATGGCGTCGCCGACATCACCGTTCGCCAGAACCTTCAACTTCACTGGGTTCGTATCGAGTCCATTCCTGAAGTGCTCGATCGGCTCCGTTCCGTTGGCCTTAGCACCACGGGTGCCTGCGGCGATGTCACGCGCAACATTACGGGATGCCCGCTCGCTGGCGTCGATTCGCGGGAGCTAGCGAACGTTTCTCCCATCGTTCTCGCGCTCGACAAGGAACTCGCCGGCAATCCAGAGTTCTACAATCTTCCGCGCAAATTCAAAATCTCTGTCACCGGCTGCCCCGACTGGTGCTCTTACCCCGAAATCAACGATATCGGCTTAACCGCTGCCCGCCGCTTGCGCCAGGGCGGAGAAGAGATCGGCTTCTCCCTCCGCGTTGCCGGTGGACTCTCGACACAACCTCACCTGGCCGTGCGCCTCAACGCCTTTGTCCAATGGCACCAAGTCATTCCCGTCGTCCGGGCCATTACCGAGCTCTTTCGCGAGAGCGAAATTCTCCGTCAGTCTCGCGAGAAAGCCCGCCTGAAGTTTCTTTTTCTCGAGCACGGCTGGAGTGCGGAATCGTTCCTGGCCGCTCTCGAGGCACGTCTCGGCTACGCTCTGGATCCCGCCGAGCCGGAAGTGTTGCCATCCCACGTTCACCGCGACCATCTCGGCGTCACTCCCCAGAAGCAGGCGAGCCTCTTTTCCATCGGTGCCAACGTCATACGGGGTCGCGTCACGCCCTCACAGCTCCGAGTCGCCGCCGACCTCGCCGAACACTACGGTGATGGTCACGTGCGCACCACAACGATGCAGAATCTCCTCCTCATCAATATCGGCGGACTCAACGTCCCGACGGTAATTTCAGAACTCGACGCCACTGGTCTCCCGGTGTTGGCTTCTAGCTTTGCCCGGGGCACGGTTGCCTGCACTGGTTCTGAATTCTGCAAGCTTGCTCTCACCGAAACAAAGACCTTCGCGCGCTGGCTCACGGAACAACTCGAAGAGCGGTTCCCAAACTATCAGCAGGACCTGCGTCTTCATATTACTGGCTGCCCCAATTCCTGCGGACAACATTGGATCGCCGACATCGGCATCGAAGGCAAAAAAATCAAAGTCAACGGCAAAATGGTTGATGCCTACTACTTCTGTGTCGGTGGCAGCGTCGGCCAATTTGCTTCCATTGCCCGTCCCCTCGGCTATCGCTGCATAGCCGACGAAGTGCCTGAGGCCATCGCGCGGTTGCTATCGGCTTTTCATGTCGAGCGGCGGTCTGGTGAGCCGCTCCAACATTTCCTCGCCCGCCACTCCACCGAAACACTTCGCGCGATTCTTGCCGGCGGGCTGGTTGAGGTCGCGGAGCGCGACCTGCCTGTGGCCGCAACACCGCACTCGGTAGAGGAGCGCGTATGACGCTCTTTCCCGCATTTCTTAAACTTCAGGATCGCCCCGTGCTTGTTGTCGGTGGCGGAGGGATTGCAACCGGCAAGGTCCCGGGTCTTGTACAAGCTGGAGCGCGCGTCACCGTTGTGTCGCCAAAACTCACCTCCGAGCTCACCGAATTGGTCCGCAAGCTCGAAATCGACTGGCTGCCAAAACCTTTCGAGCCCGACGACCTGAACGGCAAGTTCCTCGTCGTCGCCGCTACTTCGCTCGGTGACCTCAATGAATCGGTCTATCGCGAAGCGGACAAACGCAACGTCCTCTGTAACGCCGTCGACGACATCGACCACTGCCACTTCTACTATGGCTCCGTCGTCCAGCGCGGCGATCTGCAAATCGCCATCTCTACCAACGGCAAAAGCCCTGCACTCGCCCAGCTTCTACGCCAAGAGCTCGAACAGCAATTTGGGCCTGAGTACGCCGCATGGGTCGATTGGCTTGGCGCTGCGCGTGAAGTGCTTCGCGCGCAATCCACCGATGCCGACACCACCAAGCGCTGGCTCCATCTGCTCGCGAGTCCACAGATGCTTGAACGTTTTCTCGATGAAGCCAACCAACCCGCTGCCAACAAAGGAGGCGCCTGATGCCGTCACTCCCCGGCAAGGTCTTTCTTGTTGGCGCTGGCCCCGGTGACCCCGAACTGCTGACGACGAAGGCTGTGCTTCTGCTTCAGTCGGCCGACATTGTTCTCCACGATTCGCTGGTCAGCGGCGAAATACTTGCCCTGATCTCTCCCACCGCCGAACGCATCGATGTCGGCAAGCGCCGCGGTATCCGCCTGCTCTCCCAGGGTGACGTCAATTCTCTGCTCGTCGCTTCCGCTGGACAGCACGAGAGCGTCGTGCGCCTAAAGGGCGGGGACCCGCTCCTGTTTGGCCGCGCTGCGGAGGAGATTCAGGCGCTCCGCGCCGCTCGCATCGAATTTGAAGTTGTGCCCGGCATTTCCGCTGGGTTTGGTGCCGCTGCCGCCGCTGGCGTCTCGCTTACGGACCGGCGCGTCGCCTCCAATGTTCTTTTCACGACGTACTCGCGGTCGCCGGAAGCGCGGATTCTTCCGTTCATTGGCCTCACCTCGGAGACTACCGTGGTTGTTTACATGCCCGGCGTCGATTATTCCGGCGCTTCGCAATGGCTCCTGGAATCCGGTTTTGTTGCGGAGACCCCCTGTCTAGTCATTTCGAAAGCATCACAGCGCGAACAGGCCGTGTGTCCCACTACGCTTTCGAAGCTCGCTTCGCTCGCACCTTTGCCCGCGCCTGTTTTGCTCATTGTGGGCCGAGTCACATCTCAAGTTGCGGCTTCGGCCTCGCCATTTTCTTGGCCTCTGGACATATCGGAGGAACGTGCAGAAGGAAATGTCATTTCTTAATTTCAGGAGGTCGGTTATGAGCAGTTTACAAATTAAAACCGAAGCCAAAGCTGCGTCGCGGCTATCGCTGGATACTTGGGCGGTGATTATCGCCTTGCTCTCTGCGGCACTGATCCGCTTCGGTGTGCTTCCACGTGTTCCGTGGTAATTCGGGCTTTTTGGGGGATGACAGCTGGTCCAGACCGGCAGCTGCTTTTCGGGCTTCGATTTTCGTAACGCAACGAGAGGAAACAATGGCAGACGCAATTGCATTACCGCAGAATCCACCGATCTCCTTGGGCTCGCGTTTCTTCCGGCTCATTCCCGGCGTCGCACTTCTAGCCGTTATTGGCTTCGCCGGCAAGTTGCTCGAGAGAAATGTCAACGCCTACGCCAAAGCGAACCATTGGGTCATTCCGAATATTGAATATGTGTTGTGGGCGATCCTCATCGGGCTCGTTATCTCGAACGTCTTTGGGCTTGCTGAAATTTTCAAGCCAGGCGTCGCTACTTACGAATTTTGGCTCAAGGCGGGTATCGTTCTACTTGGTTCGCGCTTCCTGCTGGGCGATGTTTGGAAGCTTGGCGGAGTGAGCCTGGTTCTTGTTTTTATCGAGATCGTTGGCTCGCTCGCTTTCATGACTTTTCTCGGACGTCTCTTTGGTTTGCGCCCGAAGCTTACATCACTTCTTGCGGTGGGTTCCGCGGTTTGCGGTGTCAGCGCCATTATCGCAACCAAGGGTGCGATCGATGCTGACGACGAAGACTCGTCCTTCGCCATCGCGGCTATTCTCGCGCTCGGCGCCATCGCTTTGTTCACGTTCCCGCTCATTGGCCACAGCCTTCACCTTTCCGACCGCGCCTACGGTGTTTGGGCTGGGCTCGCCGTGGACAATACTGCCGAAGCCACGGCTGCCGGTGCTCTCTACTCCGACGCGGCCGCGAAGCTTGCCGTGCTCACGAAGACCACGCGCAACGCGCTCATCGGTTTCGTGGTTCTTGCCTATGCCATTTACTGGGCCGGCCGCGGCCAAGCTCAAGCCGTCACCAACAAGGCCGCATTCCTCTGGCAGAGGTTCCCGAAGTTTGTTTTGGGATTCCTGCTGGTCTCGCTCCTCGCCACTGTCGGCTTCTTTACTAAGGATCAGAACGCTTCGCTTGCTAATCTTTCCCGTTGGGCGTTCTTGCTGACCTTTGCCGGTGTCGGCCTTCGGACCAATTTCCGCGAGATGCGCAAACAGGGCCTCCGACCGTTCGCCGTCGGCTTCATCGGCGAAATCGCCATTGCGCTCTTCACTCTTGGCCTCGTAATTGCGGCCGCCAACGTCTTCCACTTCTAGACCCATACTATGGCGCAGGCACTCTTGCCTCGGACACCAGTCAACTAACCGTCTCCCTCCGCGCCGCTTTCGACGCCAGGGATTATCCCGCCGCTGGCTCGAGCTTTGCAGACACTATGGCGTACACGCGTCCCGAACCTCGTACCATTCTCGGCACGCAAACAGAACGGCAGCGTCACTCTGCGCGACACCGTCTCGGTCTCCTCCGCAGGCGATTCCCTCACAATGTTGCTTTCGCTTTATTCCGGCGGTTGCGAATTCGCTTCGACAAATCCTAGCCAGCGCTCTTACCATCTGGCCTCTCTTCGATCCGTCCCGGCCTTCCTCAGATTCCCAGGACCGTCACGAGTTCCTTTACGCTTGCCGCCGACTTCTGCAGCGCCGCATTTTCTTCCGCCGTCAGCTTGATTTGGATGATTTCTTCCGCGCCTTTCGCGCCCAATTTCACGGGCACGCCCACAAATAGACCACGAATGCCGTACTCACCTTCCAGATAGACAGCACATGGCAGAACTTTCTTCTTGTCCTTCAGGATCGCCTCGACCATTTCCACCGCTGCCGCGGACGGCGCATAATACGCGGACCCGGTCTTCAGCAGGTTTACGATTTCTGCGCCGCCTTTGCGCGTGCGGTCCACGATCGCGTCGATCTTTTCTTTCGGCAGCAAATCCGGAAGGGGAATTCCCGCTACCGTCGAGTAACGCGGCAGCGGCACCATGTCGTCTCCGTGGCCCCCCAGCACAAACGAGTGCACATTCTCGACGCTCACCTCGCATTCCATGGCCACAAACGCGCTCATGCGGGCCGAATCCAGCACGCCCGCCATCCCCATCACGCGGTGCTTCGGGAACCCGCTGATCTTCAGTGCCGCTTGCGCCATCGCATCCAGCGGATTCGTCACCATCACGATGATGCAGTTCGGGGAATTCTTCACAATCTGCTCGACCACGCCTTTCACCACGTCGTAATTCGCCTTCAGCAAATCGTCACGGCTCATCCCCGGCTTTCGCGGAAATCCCGCTGTGATCACCACGACGTCGCTTCCCGCCGTTGCGCGGTAGTCACCGGTGGCGGTCGTAATTCCGGCCGCAAACGCATCCGTGCGGGTAATCGGCGTGCTTTCCACCATGTCCAGCGCCTTGCCCGCCGGCGGCCCGTCCAAAATATCTGTCAACACCACGTCCGCCAGTTCCTTGTCCACAATCCGCTGCGCCGTCGTTGATCCCACGAAACCCCCGCCCACCACGGTCACTTTCTTCCGGCTCATCTCTGTCTCCTTTTCGAATCTAAATTCGCACCGGCGCTGGGCGTTAGCTACCGGGCGGTCTTTCCCAGCTCTAACCCGCTCCATGTCATCTTAGTCGCTGTGGCTAGTATTCTTTCTCACATACTCTCAATAATCGCGCCCGCAAATGCGCTCGTTCCTACTTTCGTCGCTCCTGTCATCAAGCGCTCGAGGTCGTAGGTTACCTTTTTCTGCTGAATCGTCTTCGCAATCCCGTTCTCGATCAGGTTTGCTGCTTCGTTCCATCCCAGAAACTCGAACATCATTGCGCCGCTCAGCATCACCGAACTCGGGTTGATCACATCCTTATCGGCGTACTTCGGCGCGGTTCCGTGCGTTGCCTCAAATACACCGTACCCGTCGCCAATGTTTGAACCCGGCGCAATTCCCAATCCTCCTACCTGCGCCGCGCATGCATCGCTCAGATAATCGCCATTCAGATTCGGCGTTGCCAGCACACTGTACTCGCTCGGCCGCAGCAGCATCTGTTGAAACACTGAATCCGCAATTCGATCGTTGATCATCAGCCTTTTCTTCCACTGACTCTTGCCGTGCGTCGAGCCGATCGCGTCGAGTGTTGCCTTCACTTCGCCGTACACGGTGTTCTTGAAATCCTCGGTCGCTTGTTCCAGGCCGGGCTCAATCATGGCGGCGTTCTGTTCCACTGTGAGAGCGGGATTCTTATCGAGGTTATCCAGGATCCAGCTCTCCCGTTCGGTCACCGTCTCCGTGCGGAACTCTTCACGCGCCAGTTCGTAGCCCCAATCGCGAAATGCTCCTTCGGTGAATTTTTGAATGTTGCCCTTGTGCACGAGCGTTACGCTTGGCCGTTTGTGCTCGAGCGCATACCGGATCGCGCGCCGCACGAGCCGCTTCGTTCCCGTCGGCGAAATCGGCTTAATCCCCACACCGGAATCCCACCGAATCTGCTTCTTGCCGTCCTTGAGCATTTCCTTGTTCAAGAACTCCAGCAATTTCTTCACTTCCGGAGTCCCACTCCTCCACTCGATGCCGATGTACACGTCTTCGGTGTTTTCGCGGAAAATGACTACGTCCATTTTTTCCGGCTCGCGAACGGGGGAGGGAACTCCTGGGAAGTACCTCACCGGACGGACGCACGCATACAGATCGAGAATCTGCCGCAGCGCAACATTTAAAGAGCGAATACCGCCTCCCACCGGCGTGGTCAACGGTCCTTTGATGCTCACGCGAAAATCGCGGGCCGCTTCCACCGTGTCGTCCGGCAGCCATTGCTTGAACGCGTTGAACGCTTTCTCGCCCGCAAACACCTCGAACCACGCCACGCGCCTCTTTCCTCCGTACGCCTTTTCGACCGCCGCGTCAAAGACGCGCCTGGAGGCTTTCCAGATATCCCGGCCGGTGCCATCTCCCTCGATGAAAGGAATGACCGGATTCACAGGAACCTGCAGCACCCCGTTGGCATAGCCGATCGGCCTCCCATCTGCCGGCACTGCGACTCCGTTGTACGACGTTTTCATTTCTCAGGCCCCCTTTACTGCTACTGCTTTCACGCCTTTCTCAGGACCACCGTCTGCGGGGTCCGTTCGGCATGCTTCATAGGTTCTGCTTCCACGACGTAGGCACTTCGGGCCGGGCGCGTGGACGCGCTTTCTCGGTCAACAATTCCAAGGTATCTTTCGCCGAGGAAGAACGTTGCTGTTTCGCGGAGCGATGGCGAAGAGGGAACTTTACCACATCGTCTGGCCTCTCCGAAATCGCCTCACGGTCGCACGATTATCCTTGCAAGTCACGAATCAGGAGCACGACGCGCTCCTCCCGTTATATACTCCCGCCCAGCATGTCAAAAATTTGCGGAGGAATCTTCCATGCTCGACTGGAACACGTATCAATCTGAACTCACGAAATCCATTCCTGAATTGGGCAAGCTGTCGCCTGATTCGCTCAAGGGATACCAGACCCTTTCCGCCGCGAACGCCAAGGCTTCTCTTCTCGGTGAAAAAGTGCGACAGCTTATTTCTATTGCGATTGCGGTAACCACTCGCTGCGACGGTTGTATCACGTTCCACACCGACGCCGCGCTCAAGGCCGGGGCCACGAAACAGGAAATCGCGGAAGCCCTCGGCGTTGCCATGGCCATGAATGCCGGTGCCGCGCTGGTCTACTCGCTACGCGCGCTCGACTCCGTCGACGCTCACGCGTCGAAACCCTGAGAACGACGAACCATTTCCCGCAAAGTGCCGGGCACTGGCGGGTTTCATTCGGCAGGCAGCGTGTCTTTGTTTTTTGGATCGATGCGCGACAGCAGGCGGGAAGGAGTTAGTTAGGAGCGCTGGCGACGGTTGTCGAACAGCGTGCTCGTCAGCGAAATAACAAACAGTGCTAGTACCGCAATTCCAAGGATGACGACGATCACGGTCTGACCTCCCAAACGCTCATTACGAGAGCAAGGGTTTTGCCAAACTGTGTTCTTTATTTTTCAATAGGTTACGAAGGAAAAGCATCTGACTGCGCGTGAGAAAAGGGAATCACTCTGTCGCCAATTTACCGCAATTTCTTTCCTTCAGGTGCCCCTTCGGCCTACGACCCTCGAGCAACGGCCGAGCCGTGCCGTGGCCAGCATCGTTCCTGTCACTTCACCTCACCCACCACGAACAGCTTCCCGTTCCCAGCAGTGAGACGATTTCGTAGGGCCCCCGCTTTGTCCCGGCGGCCACCTCATTGCGGGCGCATTATAACCCAGCCAGTGTTCGGGCCGGCTGCGTACGACGGCGGCCTGTCTACACGCGGGCGGCTGAATCCCGGCCGTCGGCACGGGGGCTAATTTGCTTTCAGTTGCGGGGAAAAGGGAGCTTCCTCTAGCTCTTGCTTAAATGAATCGAACCATCTCCTGTGCGGATCGTCAGCGATTGGCCACCCCCGTTGATTTTTCCGTGGATCTGCGAGGAGCTAAATGTACCTTCAACTGTTATGGGGAGGCCCAGGCTGATGTGCCCGTCGTGCGTACTCGCGTCAATGTCGGCCCGCAGATCGCCGGGGATTTCCATGTCCACGCTGCCGTCGCCGGTATGAATCGTCCAGGTGGATTGCACCTTTGAACCCGCGGTTGCGCGCGCGTTCACGCTGCCGTCGCCGGTCTTGATGTTCAGCGCGTCGAAGCGCCCTTCCAGGTTAACGTGTCCATCTCCGGTCGACGCATCCACGCGTCCATCGAGGTCGCGTGCTTCGATGTGCCCATCCCCCGTGTGGAAGCGGATATTTCCTTTCGCCCCTTGCACAGTGATGTTTCCGTCGCCCGTCGTCACATCTAAGTTGCCACTAATCGAATCGGCCTCCACGGAGCCGTCGCTCGTGCGGATCGTCAGGTCTGCCTCTTTCGGCATGTGAATCTCGACGCGGAGGCTCGAATGCCGGCCTCCCCAATTCCAGAAGGAGCCGCTGGTCTTCACCGAGACATCGACGGAATCGGCGTTCTGCGACGTGTTTACCCTCAAATCTTTGTCCAGTTTGTAGCCGCTGTAATCCACGCGAACCTCGACCTGCTTAATGTCGCCTGTGGAGACCCGCACTGCGCCATCGTCGGTTTCGACGTGAACCCTCGCGCGTCCCGCCACCGAGAAGGTTTTCGTGACTTCATCGGCCAGTGTCGTTGCCGCGCCCCATAAAGCTAACGCCCATGCCATCAGAGCAATAGCGCCGATGCGCCAAGAGCCCCTCCAGGGCAGGGAACTGGTCTTTCCCACTCGCATCACCATTCGCATCTTCGCTCTATCCTCCGTCCTATAACCAGTAACGCACTCCGCCCGCAAAATGTTCCGTTACCGCTTGTCCTATTTCCTCGCGGCTTGTTTCCTCTCGCCAGGCTTTGCCCGCAACGCTGACAGAAATTCTTTAGCCGGCAGCGTGTTGATCACGTCCTTCTTCTCAAGCCAACCTCGCCGCGCCATCGTCACTCCAAATCGGATGAAGCTTAGATTCGACGTATTGTGCGAGTCCGTGGAAATCACCACCTTCACGCCTTTTTCCTTGCACATGCGCAAATACACCTCCTTCAAATCCAGCCGGTCGGGATAGGAATTGCATTCCATCGCTACACCATTCCTCGCGCATGCGTCCAGTACCCTCTCCATGTCGTACGGAAGTTCTTCGCGCTTCAGGAGGAGGCGCCCCGTCGGGTGACCAATGATCTGCGTATAGGGATTTTCGATCGCCGCGAGCATCCGGTCTGTCATCTCTGTCCGGTCCAGGTTGAAATACGAGTGAATCGAGCAAACCACCACGTCGATTTGCGCTAGGGTTTCGTCCGAATAGTCGAGTGAGCCGTCCTTCAAAATGTCCACTTCAGACCCAACGAGCAAGCGTATGCCTAATCCTTTTTCATCTGCAGCTCGAAGCTTCTTAATATGTGCGGCCATGCGTTTCTCGTCGAGCCCGTTGGCCACCGTAACTGCTTTCGAATGGTCGGTTATGGCGATGTATTCGTGTCCCAGCGCCCGGGCGGCTTCCGCCATCTCTTCGATCGAGTTTTTTCCGTCGCTCGCGGTCGAGTGCATCTGCAGGTCGCCCTTCATGTCCTTCAGCGCGATGAGCTTCGGCAGCTTGTGCTTCTCTGCGGCCTCGATTTCTCCGGAGTTCTCGCGCAGCTCCGGCGGAATGTAATCCAGCTTCAATTTTGCGTAAATCTCCTCCTCCGTTCGTCCGGCCACAGGTTTTTCCGCTTTCAGCGTGGCCAGCGCGTATTCGTTCAGCGTATATCCCATTTCATTGGCGCGCCCGCGCAGCGTTACGTTGTGTTCCCTTGATCCTGTGAAGTACAGCAGCGCCGCTCCGAAATGCGCTTTCTCGAGCAGTCTCACGTCCACTTGCAGTCCGTTTTCAAGCGTGAAACTCACCTTGTTTTCACCATGCGCCAGAATTTGATCGATCCCTTCATACGTGAGGATTTGTTTTGCCACGCTATCGACGTCCTTCTGCTTCGTATGGCCTTCCGCCATCGTGACCAGCAAATCCAGATCCCCAACGGTTTCCTTTCCCCGCCGCAGCGAACCCGCCGGAGTGACGCTTTCGACGGCTTTGCCCGTCTTCTTGATGTGTGCCGCAATCGCCAATGCTGCATCCTCGGCCGTGCTGAGAAGAAAGCGCCCCGTAGACTTTCGAAAGACTTCCACCGCCTTCAAGATGTTCTGTTCGCTCTTCTCCCCAAATCCGGCCAGGTCGCGCAGTTTTCCTTCTTTCGCCAGCTTTTCCACGTCCGTCACTGTCGCGGCCTTGAAAGTCTTCCAGAGCAGTAAAACTTTCTTAGGACCCAAGGATTGCAGGGTCAGCAAATCCAGAATCGTTTCCGGATATTTCTTCAAAAGCTTTTTGCGAAGCGAATAATCGCCGGTCTTCACAATTTCCGTGAGGTGGTCAACCATCCCCTGACCGATACCGGGGAGTTCGAGCAATTTTTCGGGCGTAGCGACCAACTGTTCCACCGGTTGCGGCAAGGAATCAATCAATTCGGCGGCCTTCTCGTAGCTCCGGTATCGTCCGATGATGGCCCCGTCAATTTCCAGCAACTGTGCGGTCTCGCGTAGGATCTGGGCGATTTGTTTGTTGTCCATGCCGGCGATTATATCCTTGTTCCGAGGCAGCGCCGCATAGGCCGGAAGGCGGGACACAATAAAAAACGGCGGAAGCTTTCGCTCCCGCCGTGCTTATGAGATCCAAACTCGACTGTCAGGAAGGTTTGGTCACATTCGCTGCTTGAGGCCCTTTCGGGCCCTGCACAATTTCGAATTCGACCGCGTCTCCTTCCTGCAACGTTCGGTAACCCTCGCCGACGATCGCCGAATAATGTACGAACACGTCGGGCCCGTCGTCCCTCCCGATGAATCCGTACCCTTTTGAATTATTGAACCACTTTACTGTTCCTTGCACTTCGTGTCTCCTTTGGCAGGTGACTCAAATGTTTCTTACTCCTGGGGCGGAATGAAACTTCAATCGCCGCCATGAGCACGAATTGCGCGGAGTCTATCAAAACCAAAGGTGCTGTCAATAGTAAGCTGAGGCAAAAAGCAACGTATGTGCATATTTATACAAAAATATCGATTTAATCGTCCTTTCGAGCCCTTGCCAACCCTACCGTAGAAAAGTAAAGTAGTACAATAATCCGGCAATTGTTTTTGCGTCGCGGAGGCGTCCGCGCTGCATCATTTGTTTCAATTCCTTGGCGCCAAAAATCCTTACCTCGATTTGCTCGTCTTCTTCGGGCTGAGCCTCGCCTTCCGTCAATCCTTCCGCCAGCACGATGTACATCCGTTCCTCCAGGAACCCGGGCGTCGGAAAAACATCCAGAAAAACCGAATACCGCTTTGCCTGGTATCCCGTCTCCTCCAATAACTCCCGCGCCGCTGCTTTCTTAACGGTCTCTCCGTCGTCAATTCTGCCCGCGACCAGTTCCCACAAGTATTGCCGCGTCGCATGGCGGTACTGACGAATCATGACGATTCTTCCATCGCTCAAAACCGGCAGCACCACGACCGATCCCGGGTGCGTAATGACTTCCCTTGTTGCCCGGAGCCCATTTGGCTCGGCGACTTCATCGCGCCTTACACCGAACACTTTCCCGTCATAAACCATCGTGCTTTTTAGAACCCTTGCCTTATGCTTTGCCATCGCCGTCTGGTCCTTCGGTTGTCAGCCGGTCGGCCTCTCTTTTACATCCCCTGCTTCCTTGACTTCCTTCACTTCCGTCCCCATCGCATCATATACTCAACTTGTTCTCGAACCATGTCGATCAACACCATTATCGTCGACGACGAAAAGCCCGCTCGCGACGAACTGGCGTTTCTCCTGAAGGGTTTCTCGGAAATCAACCTGCTCGCGCAGGGGAAAAACGGGCTTGAAGCCGTCAATCTTATCAAGGAACATTCTCCTGACCTGCTTTTCCTCGATGTGCAGATGCCTGGACTCGACGGCTTCGGCGTCTTAAAGAAGCTCGTCGAGCGCAAGCTCAAAGTTCCGCACGTCGTCTTTGCCACCGCCTTCGACCATTACGCCGTACAAGCTTTCGACGTAAACGCCGTCGATTATGTCCTGAAGCCGTTCGACAAGACGCGAATCGCCAAAGCCATCCAGAAGGCCAAGAAAGAAATTGAGAACCACACTAGCCCTACTGAGCGACTCGAGCAGCTCGTCTCTCAGCTTGCGGCGCCCAAGCCTGCGTCGTCCCCGCCTTCCAAGGTTCTCGTTCGTTCTCAGCAACGGATGCTACTCGTCGATTCGAGCGATCTGATCTTTGCCTCCATTGAAGGCGGCCTCATTTCGGTCATCGCTAAAGACGTCGAAGGTACATCCAATTACCGCACTCTTGAGGAGTTGCTCGCCGCGCTCGACCAGGAATGCTTCTGGCGCCCGCACCGCTCCTTTCTGGTCAACATCCACCACATCAAAGAGGTCGTGCCCTGGTTCAAGTCCAGCTTCATGCTAAAAATGGATGACAAGAAGCAATCCGAGATCCCCGTCTCCCGCCAGCAAACCAAGCGCCTCCGCGAACTCTTCAAACTGTGAAGCAATGAGGATCAAGCGGGATGACAACGACATCCAAAAAAGCAACAGGCCATGGAGATTCGGGACATCATCGTCTCATTCGCCCCACCCTCGGTTTGTGAGTGTCCCTTCCCCGCAAAACTCCGTTCCCTCTGTGTCTCCGTGGCCAATCCTCTTTGCCGCCCGTGCTAAAATTTCCTCCGGCCATGGACTTCTCCCTCTCCGATCATCAACTCCTTATCCGCGACACCGTCCGCCAATTCATGGAGGCGGAAGTTCGCCCTCACGTCAAGGAGTGGGAGCGCACCGACCACTTTCCGCTCGACGCGATCCAGAAACTCGGCGCTCTTGGCTGTTGCGGCATGCTGATGCCCGAAGAATGGGGCGGTGCCGGCCTCGACACCATCTCCTATGTCCTCATGCTCGAAGAAGTCGCGCGCGTTCACACTGCGATGTCCACCGCGCTCGGGGTCACCAACTCCGCCGTTCAGCTTCCACTGCTTGCCTACGGCACCGATTTGCAAAAAACCCGTTACCTCGGGGATCTGGCCTCGGGCAAAATCATCGGCTCTTTCTGTCTCACCGAACCTGCGGCCGGGTCAGACGCCGCGGGCATTCAATCCATCGCCTGCCGCGACGGCAACCATTACAGACTTAGCGGGACCAAAACCTGGGTCACTAACGGCTCTGCCGCCGGCGTGCTAATCGTATTCGCCAAGACCGATCCCTCTGCGGGCGGGAAGGGAATCAGCGCTTTCCTTCTCGAACCCAACATGCCCGGTTTCAAAGTCGGCCGCCACGAAGACAAAATGGGTCAGCGCTCTTCTCCCTCCGTGGAACTTATCTTCAACGACTGCGTCGTCCCGGTCGGAAATCGTCTAGGCGAAGAAGGTCAAGGCCTTCGCATTGCGCTCTCCGCTCTCGATGGCGGACGGATTGGTATCGCCGCGCAAGCGGTCGGTCTGGCCCAGGGCGCACTCGATGAATCCGTGAAATATGCCCGGGCCCGCAAAGCCTTTGGCCAATCCATCGCCGAGTTCCAGGGCGTGCAGTGGATGCTGGCCGATATGCACACGGAAATCGAGGCGGCGCGCTCTCTTCTCTACCAGGCCGCCTTTCTTAAGGATTCGGGCCAGAAAATGGGTTCTTCCTCGTCTCGCGCCAAACTTTACGCTAGCGAAATGGTCAATCGAGTCGTCTACAAGGCCGTACAGATTTACGGAAGTCTCGGCTACTCCCGCGAATCCGAAGTCGAGCGCATGTACCGAGACGCCCGCGTCATCTCGATCTACGAGGGCACCAGCGAGATTCAACGTACGATCATTGCCAGGGACCTCTTGCGGTCAACTGCGGGATGCCGGTAATCCGCAATCAGAGAGCACGGAGACGATATCTGCTATCCTTTCCATTTCAGCACCATTAAACCAAGTCACCGAGGCTCTCACTCTTGACGACCCCGACAAAGCGAGTCTTATCCGGGATGCGCCCCACAGGCCGTTTGCACATCGGCCACTTCTTTGGAGCCCTCCAAAATTGGGTCAAACTTCAAAACGATCCCGACTACGACTGCTTCTACTTTGTCGCCGACTGGCACGCCCTCACCAGCGACTACGCCGACACCTCCGCCATCGCCGAGAATTCTCTACAGATTACGATTGACTTCCTTGCATCCGGTCTCGACCCCGCAAAGTCAGTAATCTTTCTGCAATCCTTTGTCCCAGAACACGCCGAACTCCACCTCCTGCTCTCTATGGTCACGCCGCTCGGCTGGCTCGAACGTGTTCCCACCTATAAAGAGCAACTCGAAAACATCAAGAACAAAGACCTCCACACTTACGGATTCCTCGGGTACCCTACGCTCCAGACTGCCGACATCGTCATGTATTCCGAACCCGGCAAAGGCCTTTTTGTCCCGGTCGGTGAAGACCAGGTGTCCCACGTCGAGTTTTCCCGCGAACTCGTCCGTCGCTTCAACCTCTACTACGGCCTTAACGTGAGCCAAGAAATCTTCGCTCCGCAAAACCGCAAGCTCGGCCGCAACGCGCTGTTCAAGCTTCTTGAAATCCCATCGAACGAGCCCATTGTTCCTGACAATGAGGAACTCACCACTGAACAAAAGACTGTCGCCACGGCCTACATCCGCCAACGTGTTCACGAAATGGGCCTCACCAATTTCTTCGAAAAGCTTCCGGCTGGGCTGAAACCCTTCTTTTCCTTTTCTAGCGTTCTCGAAGAACCCGACGTCCTGCTCACTCCTACTCCACGTATACCGGGCCTCGACGGCCGCAAAATGTCCAAATCTTATGGGAACGCCATCACTCTCTCTGAATCCGACGGAGACATTCGCGCCAAAACCAAGGTTATGGTCACCGATCCCGCCCGCAAGCGCCGCACCGACCCGGGCAATCCCGACGTCTGCCCGGTCTACGACTGGCACAAACTCTTCTCTACCCCAGAACGGGATCCCGGTCGCCTCGACTGGGTCCGCAACGGCTGCACAACTGCCGGCATCGGCTGCATCGAATGTAAAGCCGCCATGGCCGACAATCTTATCAAGTGGATCGAACCCATCCGGGCCCGCCGCCTCGACTGCGAGCAGCACCCCAAGCGCGTGCTTGAAATCCTCGATGCTGGCTCAGCCAAAGCACGCGAATTCGCCAAGCAAACCATGTGTCGCGTCCGCGACTCGATTTCCCACTGGTCCTCCAAGCGCGGCGAAATATCTGGCTCATGAGCATCTCTGCTCGCTCCCTCGTGATAAATCTGGTCGCTGATATCTGATATCCTTCTTTCCATGGCCTCTCCCTACAAAATCTCCATTCCGATCTTCGAGGGTCCACTCGACCTCCTGCTCGACCTTATCAAGAAGCAGGAGATGAATATTCACGATATCCAGATCTCCAAGATCACGTCGCAATACCTCGACTACCTCCATCATCTCGAACAGCTCAACGTCGACGTATCCGCCGAATTCATCTACATGGCCGCTACGCTCATTTATATCAAGTCCAAAATGCTTCTCCCGCCTGACCCGCTGGCCAGCGCGGAAGAACAGGCCGCAGACCCGCGCGAGGAACTCGTCCAGCGTCTGCTCGAGCACGAGAAATTCAAGAACGCGGCCCAATTGCTCTACCAAAAACAACAAATCGAGGAGAACGTCTGGTCCAGGCCAGACAAATCGCTTTACCACGACGAAGGAACCGAAGGCGAACTCGTCGTCTCTCTCGTCGACCTGGTCCGGGTTTTCCAGCAAGTCCTCGAACGCAAGAAGGAAGTTGCCCGCATCGAACTGCAGCACGAAACCTTCACGGTCGCGCAGATGATCGCGCAGCTTCGGTCGCAAATCCTCGCGAGCGACACCAGCTCGGTCAGCCTCGTTCAATTCTTCGAGGCTTGCCCCTCGCGCCACGCCATGATTGTTGCGTTTCTCGCCGTCCTCGAAATGGTCAAGCTTCAGGCGGTGGGCCTTGCCCAGGAAAAGCAGTTCGGCGACATCGTGGTTAAGAAAGCCAGGGGCTTTGATCTTGCCTTCGACGAATCCGGCGCCCTCCGCATTGACGCCGAATACCAGTAAAATGAAACACCGGAAGCGTCGGGAGGTATTGGAGTAAAGAATTGAAATCGAGCCGGCGGCCGTTCGCGGTCTTTCCTCAAGCTCGCTTAACTCTTATACTTCCTTTACATCGTCAAAAGGGACTTCATGCTGAACCCCACGGAACTACGCGCTGCTCTCGAAGCCATCATCTACGCTGCTGACGAGCCTGCCACGCTCGAGCAACTGGCTGCCGCTCTTGGTGAAGACAAACTTCCCGTTAAAGCCGCCCTGGACGCACTTGTCTCCTCCTATGCGTCCGAGGAGCGAGGTATCGAAATCCGCGCCGTCGCCGGGGGCTACAAGATGTACACGAAGCCTCAGCACCATGAGGTCGTGCGTCGCTTCATCAAGTCCCTCCGGCCGCCGCTGCGTCTCTCTATGCCTGCGCTTGAGACACTCGCTGTCATCGCCTACAAGCAACCGGTAACCGCTCCTGAAATTTCCGAAATTCGCGGCGTAAATACCTCTGGCGTGATCTCCACGCTCCTTGACAAGAAGCTCATCACGACCGCCGGACGCAAGGAGGTCATGGGCCGTCCCATCCTGTACAAAACTTCAAAGGAATTTCTGATGCGCTTCGGCCTGAGTGATCTCGATGAACTCCCGAGCCTCAAGGAATTCGAAGCGCTCGCTCGCGAAGCACTGGGCACCGACGAAGGCGTTGCCACCAGCGTATCTGAAGAGCAGGTGTCCGAGCTTCACCCGGAAACCGACGTCGCCAGTGTCGGTCAAACCATTTCCCAGGTTGAGCGGGAACTCGCGGAAGCGGAAGAGCTTCGGGAGGAAGAAGCCGCTGCTACCGCCGAAGGCATGCCTTCCGGCCAGCTTGACGAAGATCCACCGAAGCCTAGCTCCAAGTCTACATCCGCCGACTAGCAACCAGGAGCACAGTACTCTCAGTGCCGCTTCCCTTCGGTGCTGGCGGCGCGCTCATCCGCCCGCCGGTAAACATCTGCTATCCTTACTTCTCCATGCTCGAACGCCTTCAAAAAATCATCGCGCACGCTGGTATTGCTTCGCGGCGTCACGCCGAACAGCTTATTCTGTCCGGCCAGGTGCGCGTTAATGGAAAGACCGTCACGGAACTCGGCAGCAAAGCCGATCCCTCCAAGGACAAAATTGAAGCCGCCGGCCGAATGGTCGAATCAGAGGAGCGCCATGCCTATCTCCTGATGCACAAGCCCACCGAAGTTGTGTCCACGCTCGCTGATGCCGAGGGACGTAAGACCCTGCGGAACTTTCTTCGTGGCTTTCCGCAGCGTGTTTACCCGGTCGGAAGTCTCGATTACATGGCGAGCGGTCTCGTTCTGCTTACCAACGATGGGGGGCTCACCGCACAAATGCTGAAAAATTGGTCGGGCGTTCCCCAGCTCTACCACATCAAAATCAAGGGGCGCCTCACGTTCGAAGAACTCGATCGCTTGGGCAAGGAAGCTGGCATCAGACTCCAGACCGTTCGTCAGCCGGACGCCACTCGTGGGCATGCCGCCAATTTCTGGTACGAGGCCCGCATGTTCGGCGCAAGAATGGACACTCTGCGCCGCGTCCTGTTTCGCGAGAATCATCCCATCGAGAAAGTGAAGCGCGTCGGTCTCGGTGCTCTCACGCTGGAGGGCATTCCCACGGGCCGCTACCGTTTGCTTGGCAAAGCCGAGGTCGATTCCCTAACCAATCCCAAGAAGCCAGTCAGAGCCAGGAAACCGCGCTAGACCAATTTGTCCGCTGACGCAGGCAAATCGTCTCGATACAATCAGACTCTCCAAAGAATCGCTCGCGGTGAATCGAGGCGCATCATGGAACACAGCTTACCCGATACCATCTCGCTTCTCACGCGCACTCCCGCGGCTCTCAGCGCCCTGCTGCGCGATCTGTCCAGCGCTTGGACCTCTCGCAATGAAGGCGAAGACACCTGGAGTGCCTTCGATGTCGTCGGCCATCTCATTCACGGCGAACGCACCGACTGGATCCCGCGTGCCAGGAGCATCCTCGAATTCGGCGAGACTAAGCCTTTTGAGCCCTTTGATCGTTTCGCTCAGGAGCGCGAGAGTCAAGGTAAGTCGCTCGCAGGGCTGCTCGATGAATTCGCTCGCGCGCGGTCGGAAAGCCTCGGCGAATTGCGTTCCTTGAACCTGCGCAAAGAAGACCTCGCGCGCCGTGGACGACACCCGGCCCTCGGTATCGTCACTCTGTCGGAACTCCTGGCGGCCTGGGTCGCTCACGACCTGACGCATCTCCACCAAATCTCAAGGACCATGGCCCACCAATACCGCGAGGCGGTCGGTCCGTTCGGCAAATACCTCGGCGTGTTGCACTGCGCGGGCCACAGCGCCTGATACCGGCAGGATGTGGCTGAAAAACTAGGATCCGATGCCTTCGGAACGTCTTCAGAAAATCCTCGCCGCAGCCGGCGTCGCCTCCCGCCGCAGAGCCGAAGAAATCATCACTGCTGGCCGCGTCACCTTGAACGGCCAGGTCGTTACGGAGCTCGGCACAAAGGCCGACACCTCGATCGACACAATTTGCCTCGACGGCCAGCCTCTCAAACCCGCCCAGCAACTCCGCTATTTCATGCTCAACAAACCTAAAGGCTACGTCACCACGGTCAGCGACCCCGAAGGCCGCCCCACCGTGATGCAGTTGCTCTCCAATCTCACCGAGCGCCTCTATCCTGTCGGCCGCCTCGACTACGCCAGCGAAGGCCTCCTGCTCATGACCAACGACGGTGCGCTCGCCGAGCAGCTCACGAAAGCCGCCTCGCACGTCTCCAAAACCTACCGCGTCAAAATCAGCGGTAAGCCCGATGAAAAGACCATCGAACGCCTCCGTGCCGGCGTCACCCTGACACTCGACGATGGCCGCCGCGTGAAAACCTCTCCCGCCAAGATTCGCCTGGTCGAGGACGCTCCTAATCCCTGGTACGAGATCATTCTTATCGAGGGCCGCAATCGCCAGATTCGCCGCATGTTTCAACTTGTTGGCTTTCGCGTGGAAAAAATCAAGCGTACCCAACTCGGCCCGCTCATCCTCGACGTTCCTCCCGGCAAATTCCGCCCCCTCACCGAATCCGAAGTCGCCCAGCTCAAATCTCTCGCCGTTCCTGGCCAGGATTCATGTCGCTGAACGCCCTTGCCAGGCGATTACTGATTCCCCCCAGCCCCTCCACAAACGCTAATCTTCGGCATAAAATAAACTCATGACCCACACTCTCGAAGAACTTATCCCGGATTACATCCAGGGGCTGCCCGCCTACGTTCCCGGCAAGCCCGTCGAAGAAGTCGAGCAGGACCTCAAGATTCACGCCGTCAAGCTTGCTTCCAATGAAAATCCTCTCGGGCCCTCTCCCAAGGCCATGGAAGCCGCTCGCCACGCCCTCGGCGAAGCCAACTGGTATCCCGATGGCGGCAGCAAGCATCTCCGCAAAGTGCTTGCGAAGCGCTTGCGCGTGCGCTTCGAAGAGGTTTTTGTCGGCCTTGGTTCGAGCGAAATCATCGATCTCGCCTCGCGCGTTCTCCTTCGCCCCGGCCTTGACGGCATCACCAGCGAAGGTTCCTTCACGCTCTTTGCCATTGCTATACGTGCCAGCGGCGCCAAGCTGATTCAAACCCCGATGAAGAAATTCACTTTCGACCTCGACGCCATCGCTGCCGCCGTTACCCCGCTAACGCGCGTTATCTACATCGCCAATCCCAACAATCCTACCGGCACGGCCTTTGGCGCCGCCGAATTCGCCGCTTTCCTCAAAAAAGTCCCCGATGACGTTCTCGTCGTGCTCGACGAAGCCTACCGTGAATACGCCGCCCGCACCGATCTCCCCGAAGCGCTTAAACTCTTCCGTCAGCACAACAATATCCTCACTCTGCGCACTTTCTCAAAAGTTTACGGCCTCGCTGGACTCCGCATCGGCTACGGCATCGGCCACCCCACGCTGGTTGCCGAAATGAACAAGCTTCGCACTCCCTTCAATGTTACCAATGTCGGTCAGTCCGCCGCGCTTGCCGCTCTCGACGACACGGAACACGTCCACCGCTCCGTCGAAATAAATCGTGAAGAGCGCAAGCGCCTCTACGAAGCGCTACGCAAGCTCGGCCTTTTTCCGGTTCCGAGCGAAACCAATTTTCTCTTCATCCCCATCGGCCCGCATGCCAAGTCGCTTTGCGATGAGCTGCTGCTTGAAGGCCTTATTGTCCGTCCGCTTGGCTGGATGGGCTTTCCCGAGGCGATCCGCATTTCTGTCGGCAGTCCTGACCAAAACACCAAACTCCTCGACGCCATGTCTTATGCCTTGGAGCGGCGCAAGGGCGGCCTTCTCGCCCCGCAATAAACGGCGGGCATAACCTTTAGGCCAGCGCAACTCATCCAACCCCGATGAACCTCTACCGGCCCCATGCCGCCGCTCCCTCTTTGGACCCGATTGATGACATTCTCAGATCCTCCAAGACCATCGCGGTCGTTGGTCTCTCGTCCAACCCTTTTCGTCCCTCTCACGGAGTAGCCGCCTATCTGCAGTCTGCCGGCTACAAGATCATCCCGGTCAATCCAAACGAAGCTGAGGTCCTCGGTATTAAGGCTTTCGCCCGCCTCGAAGATATCCCTGAACCCGTTGACATCGTCGACGTTTTTCGGCGATCGGAAGAGGTTCCCGCCGTCGCCGATTCTGCTGTTGCGATCGGAGCCAAGGTTCTTTGGCTGCAACAGGACATCACGAGCCCCGCCGCCGCTGAAAAAGCTCGCGCCGCCGGACTCACCGTCGTCGAGGACGCCTGCCTTTTTGTCGAGCACAAAAAGCGGAAGAAAGGACTTGGAAGCTAGCAGTTTGCGCAAGAAACGATGATCTTCGTTGGTCGCGGCTTCAGCCGCGACGTTGATGTTCCGCAATCAATCGGGCCTTAGCTTTGAGTCGTCGTCCAGTTTCTATTTCCAGCTTGGAATCCCTTCGGCGATTCCCGCTGCTGCTGACAGCTCTCCCCCTGCTTTCTTACCTGGTTGCTTCGCTGCCTCATCTAGAATCCAAATACCTGCAAATTCCTCTTCCCTGGCAACACTACGGCCAGGTACCTTCCGTCAAGCGATAGGCCGTACTCTCGTATTGCCAGCCCGTGTAGAAGTACTTGCGGTGTCGGTTCCTGCACCGGAATCGTCTGAGTCTTTTGATAGGCGATGAACTCGGGCAAGCGCAGGGTAACCAGGTCGGCCGATTTCTTCTCCACGGTGCGCTTCAGATAAATCCTGGTCTCTTCCGCGGACCACTGCACAACGCCCAATCCCACGCGCAGGCGTATGGCCTCGATCGGTGACTCCAGGTTCCGCACCTCCATCACCTCGCGGTCCAGGAAATACGCCACTTTCGTTCCGCTCGGCGAAACCGAAAGCCCGCCGGCGTATCCATCTAGCGTGGCCAGCTCCTTGTCATCCTGGGCCAGCAAATCGAGTTTCATTAGGCGTGCTGGCCCATCCATATTGCGGTTGCGTTCCACCGCGATCGCTGAGTTGCTTCCGGGAATCCGTGCCGCCGCGACGAACGTTCGCCCTTCAAACACCTTCGTTTCCGGCCCGCCCGACACGTACAAATACCGCATCGAAAAAAGTTCACGCGGCTGCACGTCTTCGGTCAGATAAACAAGCGTTGCATTGTCTCGCAACCACATCGGGCATTCGGCGTTCATTACCAGCGGGTCCGGCCCTATCATCGGATGTAGTTCGTGCCCACCGTCGTCCAGCAACAGCAGTGCCCGTGCATCTTCGCCTCTGCCATCGTCCGGATCCACTGTGGTCGTGAAGAGTTCCACGGCGATGATGTGCCCGTTCGGCGACCAGTTGAATGACTCCACCTGGTAAGTAAACGGCTTGTCTCCGTGTGTGAATTTCTCTCCCGTGAAAATGCGTCGTCGCTTGCCGTTTGTCTCCAGGATGATAATGTCGTCGCGCTGAAGATCGTATTTCTTTGCCTTGTACATCCGTCTGACCGAGAAGACGATCCGGCCGTCCGGCGCGTACGCGAACGCCGTCACTTCCTCGTCCACATTCATTACGGTTTTGTCGAGATTTTGAGCGCGGGTGGGTACAGGGCAGGGAAGCAGCAGCCAAAGAGCAATCGTCAGTGCGGACCAGAATAGCGCAAAAGATGCTCCACTCTTGGGGACTCCCGTTCGAAGCTGCGAGCTGTAAGCTGAAAACTGCCGACTCTTCCTCATGGCTTCGGATGTGGCCCCGTATATTCAGCGCAACACGGCTTTTCGACCGGCGTGAACTCCATCAATTCCACCCTGGTCTGATCTGGATCATATAAATTCAACTGCCACTTCCCATCTCGGCCGATTTTTGGCGGTTCTGTCAATTTGACGCCCGCGTTCTCCAACTGGTTTGCCGCTGTGCGCACATCCGGCACACCAAGTGCAATATGATTCATCACGCCCAGCGTTTGCTTGTCCGCGTCCGCCGGCACATTCAGCATGTACTCAATCCAATCGGTTCCATCCGGCACCTGCATATCCACCCAATTGGTTTCGTTATCCTTCATTCCGCCGTGCCAATAAACGTGAAATCCCAAGACATCTTTGTAAAACTTGTCCATCGCCTCCCGGTCCTTCACCACCCACCCCGCGTGAATCATTCTTTTCACAGCGTTATCGCTCGGCGATATTGCCTTGGCCAATGCTTCTGGCGTTCGCGGACCAGTGAACCGTAAGGCGTGACCCTCAGGGTCTTTCACTCCGATCGATAGGAGTTTTTTTTCAGATCTGTCTTCTTGCGACACGATCTTGCTGGCATCGAGGGTCTGTTTCAGCACGTCAAGGTTATCTACGGCAAAGGTTACCTCCTTCAGGAGACTCGAGCGCGGCGAAAGTTTTTCAGAGACAAGCGATATCATCTGCCCGGAGGGAAGAACGACAACCCCAGTAGAATCCGAGGTCTCACACCAATGACACTCGAGGTCGAATCCAGTTGCGTCGGAATAGAACCTACCAGAAGCGGAAATATCTGAGACGGCTATTCGAACAGATGCGATCCCCAAGATGTGTGGTCGGCGAAGTTCATCCCCGAGGGCCCGCGGCAAGCCCACAAGCAGAGCGACGCAAACCAATACTCGGCAGTTTGCGATCACGCTTTCTGATGCGCAGAATGTCATCCCGAGCGGAGCAAACGTTCTCATTTCCCCCGGTCTTGCCTCCCTGTCTGGACTCTGTGTGTTCTTCTTCTGTGCTCTCTGAGGTGAATTTCTTGTCACCGCCAGGCATGTCCCTCACGAGTCCCCAGTCACGCGCCTTCTTATTTTCGCAATCTCGTCCATCTTTACCCGCAACCGCATCTCCAATCCCTGGTCAGTCGGTTTGTAATAGGTCCGGCCCGCAAGATTATCCGGCAAACACCGCATCTCCGTCACTTTCTCGTCAAAATCGTGCGCGTACTGGTAGCCTTCGCCGTATCCAATGTTTCTCATCAGCCCCGTCACCGCATTCCTCAGATGCAACGGTACCGGCTGCGCTTCCGTTTTCTTGACATCTTCCAGCACATCGCCGTATGCAACATACAAGGCGTTCGATTTCGGCGCCAGCGACAAGTACACCGCCGCCTGCGCCAGCGCCAAGTGTCCTTCCGGCGGCCCCAGAAAATCAAACGCATCCTTTGCCGCTAAGGTCACTGCCAGCGCCCCAGGCTCCGCCAGCCCAACATCCTCACTTGCCATCCGCACCATCCGCCGCGCCAAGTACAACGGATCCTCGCCGCTCTCAATCATGCGCGCTAGCCAATACAACGCCGCGTCTGGATCCGAATTCCTCACCGATTTGTGAAGTGCGGAAATCAGGTTGTAGTGTTCCTCGCCCGCCTTGTCGTACCGCAACAGCTTCTTCTGCAGCACCTCCTCGAGCAACTCCACGGTAATCTTCTTCACCCCTTCTTTCTGTCCGTCATTCCGAGCGGATCGAGGAATCTCCCCGACGGCTGGCCCACTCTCGGTTTTCGAGCGTGAGTCTTTAGGTTGTTTCTTCGCACTCCTTACGCACAATTCCAACGTGTTGTATGCCGCGCGCGCATCGCCATTCGCGAATGCTGCCATCCGGAACAGCACGTCCTCGCTCGCGTCGGCATTCTCCTTGCCCAGCCCCCGTTCCGTGTCTTCTAGCGCCCTCCGCAAAAGCTCGACAATCTGCGGCGTCGTCAACGCCTCCAGCACATACACCTTCGTCCGCGAGAGCAGCGGTGAAATCACCTCGAACGAGGGATTCTCTGTGGTCGCCCCGATGAACAAGATGTGCCCCGCCTCCACATGCGGCAAAAACGCGTCCTGCTGCGCCTTATTGAAGCGGTGCACTTCATCCACAAACACAATCGTTCGCTGCCCGCTTCGCGACCGTCGCTCCGCTTCCGCCATCACTTCTTTAATCTCTTTGATCCCGCTCAACACCGCACTGAACGACACAAACTCGCTGCGTGTCAGGCGCGCAATGAGCCGCGCCAGAGTGGTCTTCCCGCACCCCGGCGGACCCCACAAGAGCATGGAAGTCAGGTTGTCTGATTCGATTTGTACCCGCAGCGGCTTGCCCGGTCCCAGCAGCTTTTCCTGCCCGATAAACTCATCGAGTGTTCGCGGACGCATCCTCTCCGCCAGCGGTTGCAGCCCCGCAGCCGTTTCCGTCTCCATTGCTCCCGGCAATTTCGAAAACAGACTCATCGTTTAAGAGTGTACCGCGGCACAAGGGACCCGTCATTCCGAGTCTGCCTGCCGCAAACCGGTCACGAGTCACGGGTCACGTTCCTCCGCTGCCGGAACGCTTCATACAGCACCACGGCTGCCGCTGCCGCCGCATTTAACGATTCCACCCGGGTTGCCATCGGTATGTGAATCCGCGCATCCGCCGCCATCATCACTTCTTGCGGCAATCCTGCTCCTTCATTTCCTACCAGCAGAGCTACCGGCTGGCACCAATCTGCCTCCCACGGAGCTATCGCTGCCTCATGTTCCTGATCCACACAGGACGCCAGCATGCGAATCCCCTTCAGCTTCAACTGCGTCAACAAAATCCCAAGAGCCATGCCGCTCAGGATCGGCAGATGCAGCGCCGCGCCTGCCGAGGCCCGCATCGCCTTCGGCGCAAATGGACTTGCGGTCCCACTCTGTCCGGTCGCCGTGGTCACGGCGCTTGTTGCCCCAAACGCCGCCGCCGTGCGCACAATCGTCCCCACATTTCCCGGATCTTGAACGCCGGCAAGCACCACCAGCAGCGGGGCGCAGACGCCTGCTGGCGTCGCCAGCAATCCCTCCAGCTCCACCCTTCTGGGCTGCACCAGTGCGGCTATACCTTGTGGGTGTTCCGTGTCCGCTATCCCTGCAAAAAGCCGGTCAGTCGTTCGCAGAAGAGGAAATGCCATTTCCGGCTTTCCCACTAAGGGTGCCAGCTTTTCTCGGTGACGCTCGCCGCTCTCGCTGAAAAGCACCGCCTGGACGCGGCAGCCCGATCGCAACGCCTCTATTACCAGCCGCACACCCTCTACTCCCACGGCCCCTTCTGACGTTGGCACTCCTCCCCGCAACGCCGCACGAAACTCCTTGAGCCAACGGTTCTCCCGGCTCGCAATCACGCCCGGCGCGCTGGCTCGTGAATCCACGGTCGCATCCCTCTTGTCGCTTTGCCCTTTTTGGCTTCTCGTCATTTTCCTAACTGTTTAGGCTCCCAAATCCGTCCGCACTCTATCAACTTTCCTACACGCTGGCACCGATTGTCATCTCGGCCCCACTTGCCGCGGCGCTTGGTGGCATCTTCCTTTCGCACCGAGATCGCGGCGATCGCGCCTGGCGTCATTGCACCTGGACTATACGTGTGATAGCTTCCCTCCAGCGGTCCAGGGATTCTGGCCGCCGCTCCAGAACAGGTCAGGGTAGGACTATTGTCTGCCGAGGTATTGAAGGTTGATGCTGCCAACCCGGATCCACGTGTTGTCCGCTACGCCGCCGGTTGGCTGAATCGCGGCGCAGTCATCGCTGTGCCTACCGATACGCTCTACGCGCTTGCTGCCGATCCCGTGAATCTCTCAGCCGTCGAAGAAATTTTTCGCGTGAAAGGACGCCCCGAGAGCCGCGCCCTGCCCATCCTCATCAATTCGCTGGTCTATGCCACAATTCTCGCGCGTGATCTTCCCGACAATTTCTTCCGCCTGGCTGAAGCCTGTTGGCCGGGGCCACTCACCATCGTTGTCGATGCTTCGAACCGGCTGCCCCTCAAAGTAACGGCCAATACTCGCCGCGTCGCTCTTCGCTGGCCGGACAGCCAGATCGTCTCGAATCTCATCTCGGAACTCGGTGTCCCTCTCACCGGAACTAGCGCCAATGTGTCCGGCTTTCCCTCCTGCGCCAGCGGAGCTGAGGTCTTTACGCAACTGGGCGATCGCCTCCCGCTCATCCTGGACGCCGGAGAGACCAACGACAGCGTCCCCTCCACGATTGTCGAACTCCGAGGCGATCATTGGTGCATTGGCCGCGAAGGCGCCGTCCCGACTGGGCAGATCCTTGCCGCGCTCGGCGGCGACGAAGCCGCTCCGGCCTAATTACCGGCCAGAAACTCGTACCCTCCAGCGGGCGACAAAGCCAGCTCTCCAATCTCCTTCCGATGCACACTCACGACGTCCTGATTGCCTCGAGCGAAGCGCTGGACGCGTATACCGTAACTTTCCATTTGAAGGAGCCTATGAGTTCCTGGTCACTGGTTTCTCAGCCCAGCAAACCTTCCCCAAAACTACCGCTTTTCTGGCCCCCGTCGCTGAGGGCAGATTCCCCGTTCTTCGGTTCCACGTTTCATATGCCAGCAGCGCAAACGCGTAAGCTTCCTTCGCATCCTCCGGAATCCCGAATCGCGACATTGGAATCACCTCGATCGGTGCCAGCGCCGCCGCCAGTTGCGCCATGATCAGCGGATTCCGCGCTCCGCCGCCCGACACAATTACCTGTCTGATCTCCGCCCTCGGCACGACGAACCGGTTCAGCGCGTCCACTACGCTCAGGGCAGTGAAAACTGTTGCTGTCCTTAGCAGGTCTTCCGGCCGCGCATGATACTTTCTGGCCTTTTCGAGCAACTTGTCTACGAATTTGCTTCCGTAATATTCCCGCCCCGTCGATTTCGGCGGATTCACCTTCAAATAGGGGTCTCTCAGCAATTCTTCGAGCAGGGTGGGAACGCAACGCCCTTTCCGCGCCATTTTCGCGTCCCGATCGAACCTCAAGCGGCCCTTCGTGTAATGTGCAACGAGCCCATCAATCACCATGTTTCCCGGTCCCGTATCAAACGCCATCACATGGTCCAGACCATGCTGCGATGACAAAACCGTTACGTTTCCGATGCCCCCCAGATTCAGCGCTACCCTTCCAGTCTTCTCATCGCGCAACAACAACGCATCGACGTACGGCACGAGCGGAGCTCCCTGTCCTCCCGCTGCCATATCCGCCACGCGAAAATCGCCCACGGTTGGAGTCCCCGTCCGCGCCGCGATCACGCTCGGTTCTCCTATCTGCAGGGTCGACGCTGTTTTCCTCCCGAGAAACGCCACTGCGTCCCCTTGATGAAAGATCGTCTGCCCGTGACTCCCAATCAACTCCACATCCGCCAGTCTCACACGGAGTTTTTTGCACGCTGCGATTGCCGCGGCCGCAAACTCTTCTCCAAGGCGAAAATTCAGCTGGCTGATTTCGCCTGCCGTGCAGGTCGCTCCCTCGGCGATCCGCAGCACTTCCTTTCGAACGGACACATTCATGGGCATCGCCACGTGCGCCAAAAGTGCGGTTCTTAGACGGGGTGGCGTCCCATTCACCCGCGCCAGCGCCACATCGATCCCGTCCGCTGACGTCCCGCTCATCATCCCCATGACCAACATTCTCTCTCGTCCTCACTCGCTCCGTTCTAGCACACCCGCATCCCGGCATCCATTCTCGCGATGCATGTCTGTATCTGCAGGTTCACCCCGCCACTCTCGGCGCGTTACCGTCTTGGCATTCAAATTTTCTGGCGTCCCCTAGGCAGTGTGTTTTTGGCTGATAATTCTATGCATGAAGCTACTCAAACGTGGCAAGAACGAGAAACCTGGCTGGCTGGAAGGTACTCGCGAATTCTGTCGTGGCGCCGGGATCAGCATCATGGCTTGGGGGCCTAAGTCGCTGGTGGTCGAGGCAAAATCTCCACAACGTGCCGACGAAATCGCTCGGCAACTCGCTAACTTGGGCTTCGAGGCAGTGCAGGATGAAGACGACGCCTGTGCCGGCTTACTCACACTTTCTCACCCCGGTTGACCCCATTCTCTTCTTTCTTTTCGTGTTCCTCAGTCTCCGCGGTTCTGCGTTGCTGATTTTCCACCCACCGACCGCCGACTTCTTCAACTGATCTGCTTCTTCAACTCCGCGAGCAAATTCAGTGCCTCGATCGGTTTCAACTCATCCAGGTTCGCCGCCTTCAACCTCTCAATCACCGCACGGTCTAGCGCCGTGAACATCACCCCTTGGCTTTCGTTCCCGTTTGAACCTTCCACCGCCCCGGGCGTCAACGTTTCGCTCAACTCATGTTCGCTCTGCTCATGCCTCTTCAACACTTCTCTGGCCCGCTCGATCACACTTCGCGGCAGTCCCGCAAGGCGCGCGACTTCAATCCCATAACTCTTGTCGGCGCTGCCCGGCTCCACGCGTCGCAGGAAGATAATTTCGTTCGGCGTCTCCTTCACGCTGACGTGAACGTTCTTTACGGCTGGCAGGAGATCGGCTAATTCTGTCAACTCGTGGTAGTGCGTCGCGAACAAGGTTCGTGCCCGAGTGTTCTTTTGCAAGTGCTCGACCACCGCCCAGGCAATGCTCAGCCCATCGAACGTCGCCGTACCGCGCCCCACTTCGTCCAGCAATACCAGGCTCGATGGTGTCGCATGATTCAAAATCGCAGCCACCTCGCTCATTTCGACGAGGAACGTCGACCGCCCCCGTGCCAGATTATCGCTCGCCCCGATGCGCGTGAAAATTCGGTCCGTCAGCGGCAATTTTGCCTGTCGCGCCGGCACGTACGAACCGGCCTGCGCCATCAGCACAATCAGCGCCGCTTGCCGCAGGTAGGTCGACTTGCCACCCATGTTCGGGCCGGTAATCAACAGCAACTGTTGCCGGCCGGGTTCAAAGCACAGATCGTTCGGCACGAACCGCTCACCCTTCTGCTTCAGCAACTCCTCGATTACCGGATGCCGCCCGCCAATGATCAGCAATTCGCCCGTGGCAGCGAATTCCGGTCGCGTGTAGTTCCGGTCGGCCGCCAACTTCGCGAACGAGGCCAGCACATCCACCTTCGCAATCGCGGCAGCCGTCCGCCGCAAGCGCGACGCCTTGGCCGCGATGCTCGATCGCACATCGACGAACAACTGCCTCTCGATCTCCAGGATCCTCTCGTCCGCCGCAAGGATCTTCCTCTCGTAATCCTTCAGCTCCGGCGAAGTAAACCGTTCGGCGTTCACGAGCGTCTGCTTTCGCTCGTAGTCGGAGGGCGCGAGGTGCAAATTCGGCTTCGAAACCTCGATGTAATAACCGAACACCTGGTTGAATCGGATTTTTAGCGAAGCGATTCCCGTACGCTTTCTCTCCCGCTCCTCCATCGACGCGATGATCTGCTTGCTGTGCTGACTCAGATTCCGCAGTTCGTCGAGCTCGGCCGAGTACCCCGGGCGAATAACCCCCGGCTCGGTCGCGAGCGCCGGCGGCTCGTCGGCAACCGCCTTTTCAAGCAATTCGCGCACATCCGCCAATTCGTCGATCTCATCATGCAGCTCCCTCAGCAGCTCGCTCCCTTTCGCGCTACCTGAGTGGTCCACCGTAAACTCTCTCAACACCGGCAACTGCGCCAGCGATTTGCGCAGCGACACCAGTTCTCGCGGCATCGCCTGGCCGAGTGTGATGCGGCTGGTAAGTCGCTCCAGGTCCTGGATCCCACGCAACTCCTTCCGAATCTCTCCGCGGACGACGGTCTGCTGCAGAAGATGCGCCACCGCACCCAGCCGGGCCTCGATCGCATCCGGATCGATCAGTGGCCGCAAAATCCAACCACGAAGCAGCCGTGCGCCCATCCCCGTCACCGTCGCATCCAGCGCCCCGATCAGCGTTGCCGGCCCTGCTCCCTTCGTTTCTTCCGTGAAAATCGGGGCCAGTAACTCGAGGTTCCTTACCGACACGGGGTCGAGCACCATCGCGTCGTGCTGTTCGTAAAACCGGATCCGGTCCAGGTGTTGGAGCGCTTCCACACTTGGCGCATCATCTCCGCGCGCCGCATTCTCCCGGAGATAGTGAATCAGCGCACCCGCTGCGCACATAGCCATCGTGTGCTCATCCAGGCCGAATCCGGTCAACTCCGCGACGCCGAACTGTTCCCGCAAAATGCGTTCCGCGTAGTCGCGCTGAAAGACCCAATCCTCGAGGCGGGTCTCCACTCCACCGGTCCCATCGAGCAAGGTATTTTTCGCCGTTTCGAACAATTGCTGAGGGCGGGGCAGCAGGGTCTCGCGCGGCCGCACCAATTGCAGTTCGTCTCTCAACGATTCTTCGGCGCGTGCACCGGAAAATTCCGTCGCCTGAAATTCTCCTGTTGATAAGTCGACCAGCGCCAGCCCGATCGTTGATTTCGTCGTGTTCTGCGCGACGGCCGCCAAAAAGTTGTTCTCCCGGGCGTCAAGCACCGCCACATCCGTGGCGGTTCCGGGCGTAATGACGCGCGATACTTCCCGTCGTACGAGCTTTTTCCCTGGCCCGGGTTGCTCCATCTGCTCGCAGATTGCAACTTTAAAACCCGCGCGAATCAGTCTCCCGATGTAGGACTCGGCGGCGTGGTACGGCACACCGCACATGGGGATGGGCTGCCCTTTTTCCCGGTTCCGCGAAGTCAGCGTTATGCGCAGTTCCCTCGACGCGATCATTGCGTCTTCGTAGAACAGCTCGTAAAAATCTCCCAGCCGGAACAGCAGCAGCGCGTGCGGGTAGCGCGCTTTCACGGCATTGTACTGCTGCATTAATGGTGTTGTCGCTTCACTCATGAACGGATCTTTGAACGCTTCGTCCTGCCGCTACTCGGTTCCGGCTTCACTTCACAAGACCCAACTCCCCCAGCATAAACGCATAATCAAATGCGATCTCCCGCAGATAGTCGTACCGCCCGCTCGCTCCTCCGTGCCCTGCACCCAAATTTGTCTTCAGCAGCAGCACGTTCCCGTCAGTCTTCAGCGTCCGCAATTTGGCCACATATTTCGCCGGCTCCCAGTACATGACCTGGCTGTCGTTCAGCGCTGTTTTTACCAAAATGCGCGGATACGCCTTACGCCCCAGGTTTGTGTACGGGCAATACGCCTTCATCCAAAAATACTCTTCCGCAGTCTGCGGATTTCCCCACTCTTCGTACTCTCCAACCGTCAGGGGCAGAGAAGGGTCGAGCATGGTATTCAGCACATCCACAAACGGCACGTGGCTGACCACGACATGAAACAATTCGGGCCGCATGTTTGTGACTGCGCCCATGAGCAGGCCGCCCGCGCTCCCCCCCTCAATCACCAGTTTCTTCGGGGACGCGTATCTTCTCGTTATCAAATATTCTGCGCTCGCGATAAAATCCCCGAAGGTATTCATCTTGTTCTGCATTCGTCCGGCGTCGTGCCAGGGTTTCCCCAACTCCCCACCGCCGCGAATATGCGCAATCGCAAACATCATCCCACGGTCCAGCAGGCTCAACCGGTTCGAACTGAACGCCACCGGCATCGAAAATCCATAGCTGCCGTACCCGTAGAGCAGCATCGGCGCGTTCCCGTCCCGTAACGTATCCCTCCTCCTTACTACCGACAGCGGGATTTGTGTTCCATCTTTTGCAGTCGCATGCAGCCGCTCGCTGACATACTTCGTCGGATCGTAGTCACCCAGCACCGGCTGCCGCTTCCGCAGGGTCCTTTCGCCTGTTTTCACGTCGTAGTCGTAAACCGATCGCGGCGTAATGAACGACTCGTATTGAAAGCGCACGAACCCCGCATCAAATTCCGGATTCGTTCCCATCAACGCGTTGTAAGCCGGCTCCGCAAATTTAATCCGTTTCGACGCGTCCAAAGCGCTCGGCGCTTCGCTCGTCAAATCCAGGACCCGCAAATACGGCAGGCCGTCTTCTCTCTCAAACAGTACTAGGTGCGTCCGAAAGGCTTCCAACCCCGCCAGCATTACTCCCGGCCGGTTCGGAAGCACTTCGTGCCAGTGCGTCCTCGCAGGGTCCGCCGCCGGCGCGGTCATAAGCCGGTATGTCCTTCCGCCGCTGTTTGTCCTTATGAAGAAAATTCCACCCGTCGGATCCTCGGCGCTTCCCGGATGATGATCAATGTAGTATTCATGATCGTCCTCACGGTCCGCTACCAGTCGAAACCGTCCCCGAGGACGATCCGCCCTCAAATGACGCACTTCACTCGTCGTGTGACTGTTGATTACGAGGAAGAGGTAAGCCCCACTACGGCTTTTCTCGACATCCATCCGGAATCTTTCATCCTTCTCCTCATACCAAAGCTCGTCCGGCGCCTGACTGCCCAGCTCGTGACGCCACAACTGATTCGACCGCTTGGTCACCTCGTCTTCTGTCACATAAAAGAGGGTCCGGTTATCGGCAGCCCACGCTGCGCTGGTCACCCGCTCCATCCGGAAAGTGCTCGTTTGACCCGCGGTGGCTTGGCCCGGCTTCTCCGGACCTCTTTCGCCTTGGGAAGACCACGGCCTCCTTATTCGCAGGTCTTTCACTTCGAGCGTGTACTGTCTGTATCCTGTCGAATCCGTCGCATACGCGAGCAGCCGGTTGTCTTCGCTTACCTCGAATATCCCCAATCCCATGAACGTGTGGCCGGCGGCCAGTTCATTCAAATCCAACAACACTTCCTCTTCTTGCTCTGAATCCGGGGGTTGAGCCTCTCCCGTGACCTCTTTCCTCCGGCAGTAAATCGCGTACTGCCGTCCCTCTTCCGTCCGCGTGTAATAAGAGTACCCTCGAAGGCGGTAGGGCACGCTTAAGTCTGTCTGCTGAATCCTTCCGAGCATCTCCTGATAAAGCTTCTCCTGGAACCGTTCCGTCGAGCGCATCATCGCTTCGGCATACGCGTTCTCGGCTTCCAGGTACTCCCTTACCCGTGAATCCTTGCGGTTCTTTAGCCACGCGTAATGGTCGACCCGCCGGTCTCCGTGGATCACATGTTCCACCGGTTCCCGTGTTGCGACAGGCGCCTGGAGTCCCACCCCTCCGGCACTTCCCACGGAGGCGCCTCTACCCGTATTCCCGGCTCCCCCGGTTGATTCACCCCGAATCGCCCTCGTGGGGCTTTTTGGGGAATACGCTACCCTTTCGGTTTTCAAGTCGTTCGCCATGTGTTTTGTGAAAGTCTTCGGAGCGCCGTTTGCGTCCGGCTCCGCCTTGCGGGACGGGCTTTGCTCACCCTGCACCGGGCAAAGCCTGCCTGCTCGCCCTATCCGCACGCAGACGCAGGCAAGCCCTTCGTTGGTTATCCTATCCGAACTTCGTCCCCGTTTGTAGTGGCCGGCCCTTCGGACCCTTGAGCCTCATTGGGGAGCCAGCCTGGGGCTCGCGCAGGGTAGCCTCCCTAGCCCAGCCGCCTTTGGTGACCAGGCGCTCGCGCCAGGACTCCTTGCGGATCGGTCGCCGGCCACTGGGCACTTTCCATCTCTTCCCGTACAATCACTCCATGCCTCGGGAGACTGAGATCAAGCTCAAAATCGACAACCCCAAATCCTTCCTCCGGGCGCTGAAGAAACTCGGGGCGAAACCCGTCTCCCACCGGGCTCACGAACTCAACCTCATCTTCGATACGCCCGACGGGGGCCTCGCCAAGCACGGCCAACTCCTGCGAATCCGCACCGAAACTCCTGCCGCGCGCGTCAAGAATGCCTCCAGAAAATCCTCCCGGCGCTCCCTCCTCACGTTCAAAAGTCCGCCCGACCAGCTTGCCATGGGCCCCGTCGCTCCTTCTGCCGACCGCCGCCACAAGGTCCGCGAGGAGATTGAACTGGTCCTAACCGATCCTGCCCCGCTTCAGAAAATCTTCGAAGGGCTCGGCCTCAAAGGCTGGTTTCGTTACGAAAAATTCCGCACCCCGTACCGGCTCCCGGCCCGCTTCAAATGGGCCAAGGACTTGGTCATCGATTTCGATGAAACCCCCATTGGCACCTTCGTGGAACTCGAAGGCCCAGGTCCCGCGATAGATCAGGCGGCTCGCGAGCTCGGCTACAACAGCAGCGATTATGTCCTCAAAAACTACCTCGTTCTCTATCTCGACGACTGCCGCCGCCGCAATCTCCAGCCGTCCCACATGCTCTTTCCCACCTCGAAATAGCCTCCGTTGCGGTGCGTTCGCAGTCCTTCGTCGAAATTCTTCCACTTTTTTGCTTCCATGGTTGCTTTCTTCTTGACAACTTCTCGCTGCGAGGTTTATTCCTACTTTTGGAGTGATTTCTCTCTGATGAGCGCGTCTAGCGAACTCGAACCTCACCCTAGTTCGACTGGGATGGGGGGCCGCCACTCGCTTGTCCCGTGCGGAGGCGAAGGCAGCGCTTGGCAGGGGCTGTTTCCGGTCGCCACTACTTGGGGCCTGACCCGCCGTTGGGTTGGTGCTCAGCGTGCGCTTGCTCCCACCTTGGGGGGACTCACCACCGGCTAAAGGTAAGTCATTTTGGAATCGCCTACCCGCGCCGGTTTTGCCCGTCGCGGGTTTTTTATTTTGGACCGGCCGATTCTGCATCAGGACGCGACTCCGCACATCGCTTTCCTTGTGCGGCTTGCGGTAACAATCTTCGCCCTGCAGTCGGCCAGCCGCCGCCAGAAAGGAGCCGCCACTTGCTCTACGCCACCGAACTCATGGGCGCTAGTGCCTATGACGACCAGTCGAACTACGTCGGCCGCGTCCGCGAATTCTTCATTGAGCCAGCCGAGCAGCCCAATCGTGTCTCCCACTTCCTCATATCGCGTGGACGTTTCCAGCCCCTTGTCGCTCGTTACGACCAGATCGCCAAAGTCACTCCTGGCCGCCTCGATCTTAGGGTCAGTGAGCGGGCTTTGAGCGCCTATCAGCCCAACGAAGCGTGGCTCGCTGTCCAGAAGGATCTTCTCGATCAGCAGATCATTGATACGGAGGGCCGCAAAGTCGTCCGTGTCAACGACGTCGATCTTTCCGAACAACGCGCCAACGGCAATGTCGAACTTCGTGTCGCTCAGGTGGACGTTGGCCTACCCGGTGCCGTACGGCGCCTTTTGCAGGGCGTTGCCCCCGCGGCCCTCGTCCGTAAGCTCCAGAACAAGCTTCCTCAGCGCTCCATTCGTTGGGAGTTCGTCAACCTGATCGAACCCGATCCGCTTCGCCGCGTCAAGCTAAGGATTACCCATGAAAAGCTCGAAGACCTCCACCCGGCCGACCTCGCCGAAATGATGGAAGAGCTCTCTGCCGCAGAGCGCCAAGGCATCATTGCCTCGCTCGACGAAGAAACAGCCGCAGCCGTTCTTGCCGAACTCGACGAGCGCCTCACTACCCAAATCGTCGAAAAACTCGACCCCGAAAAAGCCGCCGATATCATCGAAGAGATGGCTCCGGACGCCGCCGCCGATCTCCTGGCCGATCTCCCCAAGGAAACTTCCGAGGAACTCCTTGAAGAGATGCCTAATCAAGAAGCCGCCGAAGTCCGCGAGCTACTCGCCTTCGACCCCTCCACCGCCGGCGGCATGATGAATACCGAATTTGCTTTTGTGAGTGAAACCGCTCCGCGTGAAGAGGTCCTCGAGTGGCTCCGCAGCCAGGAGTTCAACCTCGAGCAGCTCGATACCATCGTTCTGCTCGACAAACTCGGTCACTTTGCCGGTACCGTCGCTATTGCCCGCATGCTGCTTGCTGCGCCTGAGGAACTCATGCGGGAACTCAAGTCCGATCCGCTTGTCAGCACTACCGCCGATGCCAGTGAGAAAGACGTTTTTGAGCTTTTCGACAAATACAATCTCCGCATGCTTACCGTACTCGATAAGGACCGCCGCCCCATCGGCACCGTCACGGTTGACGACGTCGTCTCCCGCCTGGTGCAAGCATGACTTTCCGCCACTGGAGTGCGGCGGCTCGGCGTCGCTTGGGGAGCCTCATCGCCCTGCCAAACCCCTTGTCCCGGCCACTGCCGCGGCGAGGAATTTCTCCGTTCTGCGCTCCCGGTGCCCTTGATGGTGAATCCGACTTCTCGGCGCACCTTCGCGCTCTTCGACTGCTGCTCGCATGACGCTCGCTGCCATCAACGCCTTCATCGACGGACTCCGCGCCCGCATTTTTCATTTTTTTTCTCGCGGCCAGCACTGGCGCCGGCGCATCGCTCTTTTCCTCGCCGTGATCGGTCCCGGCATTATCACGTCCAACGTCGACAACGACGCCGGCGGCATCGGCGTTTACACCCAAGCTGGCAGCGCTTACGGCTACACCCTTCTCTGGGCCCTTATCCCGATGACTATCGCCCTCTACGTGACCGAGGAGATGTGTGCCCGCATGGGCGTTATTACAGGCAAAGGCCTCTCCGACCTGATCCGAGAAGAGTTCGGTTTCCGCTCTACCTTCTTCGTCATGATTACTGGGTTTCTCGTGGACCTCGCCAACGTCGTCGCCGAATTCGCCGGGGTTGCCGCCTCCGCGGAAATCTTCGGCGTCAGCAAATATGTTGCCGTCCCGCTGGCTGCGCTCGTGGTCTGGCTGCTGGTGTTGAAAGGGAATTACCGCCAGGTCGAAGTGGTCTTTCTCATCGCCTGCGTCTTTTACCTCACTTATCTATTTTCCGCCCTGCTTTCGCATCCGGATTGGGTTCTCGCCGCCCGTATGACCGTCGTCCCCAGCGTTCATTTCGATACCGGCTATCTCGTCACCCTTACCGCTCTGGTCGGCACGACCATTGCCCCGTGGCAGTTCTTCTATCTGCAAGCCGGTTTCGTCGAAAAAAAAGTTGGTCCTCGCCAATATCCGCAAGCAAAACTGGACGTCCTGTTCGGCAGCATCAGTTGCATGGTCATCGTCTTCTTCATCATCATCTGCACCGCCTCCACCCTCAATCGCTCCGGGCTCACCACCATCAGCGACGCGGCCGAAGCCGCGAAGGCCCTCATCCCCTTGGCAGGGAAATGGGCTGGCCTGACGTTCGCCTTCGGCCTCCTTAACGCCTCTCTCTTTGCCGCCACCATCCTTCCGTTGTCGACCGCTCATGTCATCTGCGAAGGCCTGGGTTTCGAAGCTGGCCTTGATCATAAGTTCAAGGAGGCCCCAGCCTTCTACTGGCTTTACAGCATGCTCATCGTCGTCGGCGCCGGTATTATTCTCCTTCCCAACGCACCGCTCTGGAAAATCCTTATCTTTTCCCAGGTTGGTAACGGCGTCTGGCTTCCCATCGTGGTCATCTTCATTCTTCTGCTCATCAACCGCAAAGACCTAATGGGGGAGTACACCAACACTGTGCTCTTCAACGTCATTGCCTGGATTACTGCCGTCGCCATGATCATCCTGACCTTCGTCCTGGTTTTCCAAGCCATTACACAAGCCCTTCATCCGCCGGCATCCTGAGCGTTGTTTCGCCCGAACGGTCACCAATGGCCTTATCGGCCTCACCCTGTCGCACAACGCCAATTGCTTCGGACCTACCTCTGTGTTAACTTTGCGGCATAAAGAGGATTTGGATTTTATCGTGTCTCACCCGCACCACAGCACGCTGGCCAAGCCCTTGGGGCTCGATTCGCTCGGTCCGGTCACCGCGGAAGAGGCGCATCTTCTGGAAAGACTCGACGCTGCCCGCCTACCTCGCCACATCGCCGTCATTATGGATGGCAACGGCCGCTGGGCCCAGAAGCGTCATCTCCCTCGCATCGTCGGCCACAGCACGGGTGTCGAATCTGCCCGCACCACCATCGAAACCTGCGCCCGCCTCAATATCGAAGCCCTGACCCTCTACGCCTTTTCGGTGGAGAACTGGCGCCGTCCCAAGACCGAAATTGAATTTCTCATGAAGTTGCTTCGCCAATATATCCGCAATGAAATGCCGCTCATCCAGCGCAACAACATCCGTATGCGCTTTCTCGGTCGCCCGGACGATCTGCCTCTCGCCGTCCAGAAAGACACGCGCGACGCGATCGGGGCTACGGCTTCGAACACCGGCATGGTTCTTTCGATAGCTCTGAACTACGGCGGCCGCGCCGAAATTGTCGATGCCATGAACGCCATCCTCGCCGAGCGCCGTCGCCACAACGGCCACCACGATTCGGCGCCTATCACTGAAAAACAACTCGCTCGGCATCTCTACACTGCCGATCTTCCCGATCCTGATCTCCTCATCCGTACGAGCGGTGAGATGCGCGTCAGCAATTTCCTTCTCTGGCAAATCGCCTACGCGGAGATTTTTGTCACCGATGTCTTGTGGCCTGACTTCAACCGCGCTCGCCTCTTCGAAGCGCTTCTCGAGTTTCAGAAGCGCGAACGCCGCTATGGCGGGATTGAAGCCGCTCCCCCCTCTCGCGCCGCCCGCTGATCGCGGGTCGTGTCTTCTTTCTGATATCCTTTTTCCCGATGACCCTCACCCGCGTTCTCACCGCGCTCGCCCTCATGCCCTTAGCCATCGTCATCGTCCTCTTCACTCCCACCTGGTCCGTTGCGATTGCCGTCGCTATCCTTACCATCCTCGCCCTCTGGGAGTATTTCGCGCTCGGCGACGCCATCGGCCACCGTGCCTACCGCCTCTGGACGGTCTTCTGCGCTCTCGTTTTGATCTATGGAAACTACCTGATTGCTATCACAGACGCCTCGATTCACGGGAACTGGATGCGGCTTACGAATCGCTTGTGGCCATTTCCCGGATACCGGTCGGACCTTTCGCACGTGTTTTTCTTGTTCGTGCTTGGTACCACGGTTCTAACGCTCTTCACCCGCCGTCCCCTTGTCGAATGCCTCCCCGCGGCTGGCGTCTCCTCGAGCGCGCTTCTCCTCGTTGCCTTTCCTCTTTCCTTTACAGTGCGCCTTCACGCCATTAGCGACGGCCCTCGCCTTCTCCTCTTCGCCCTCGCGATCACTTGGGCTGCGGACACGGTCGCCTACTTCGTCGGCCGTTCCTTCGGCAAACATCCTCTCGCGCCGAAAATCTCCCCCAAAAAAACTTGGGAAGGCTCCATCGGCGGCCTCCTGGGCTCGCTCCTCATCGCCTACGCTTTTCACTTCTGGCTCACGGTCGCTCTTCCGCATCTCTTCGCCATGGCCTTTATCGGCAACATTGCGGGACAAATGGGTGACTTGCTCGAATCCGCGTGCAAGCGTTCGGCCGGCGTCAAAGACTCCGGCGGTCTCCTCCCTGGTCACGGTGGCATTCTCGACCGCATTGATGCCCTCATCCTCTGCATCCCGGTCATCTGGTATTATCTAGTTTTGGTGAATCCGCGTGCACTCTAGGGCTTGTTTCCCCGATATTTTTTGGTCGTAGGTATCGGAGAGCGGTGATGCTGTGAGCGGGTGCTCCACTCTAGGCTTTCGCGCGTGGGTCTGGCTTTCGCTACGGAATAACAAGCACTAGCTTCCGACCTCTTATGAGACATCTTTCCATCCTCGGTTCGACCGGTTCCATTGGCCGACAGACCCTCTCGGTTGTCGAATCCCTGCCCAATCAATTCAAGGTCGTCGCGCTTGCGGCCGGCAACAACCTCGATGAGTTTTATCGCCAGATTCTTCGGTATCACCCCGAGGTGGTGTCTCTGTCCACTCCACAGCTCGCCGACGAGCTTGCCCGCCGCCTCCGTGAACAAAATCTCCAGCCGCTCCCCGCGATCCATCATGGCCGCGAGGGAATGCTCGCCGTCGGTACGCATGCCGGTACCGATGTCGTCGTTTCCGCGGCGGTTGGCGTCGTCGGGCTCGAAGCCACCTACGAAGCTGTGAAGCTCGGCCGCACCGTCGCGCTGTCGAACAAAGAAGTGCTCGTCGCCGCCGGCGAACTCGTCATGGCGGCCGCAGCGCAGTCCGGTAGGGAACTGCTCCCGGTTGATTCCGAGCACAACGCCGTCCACCAATGCCTCCGCGCTGGCCGCCGCTCCTCCCAGGTGGCGCAGACCGACTCACCGCCATTGCGAGCGCCGTCCGTGGAGCGAGGAATCCCTCTTCCTTCCACGAGTCACCCGTCACCCCTCACCCGTTACGGTTCCCTCTATCCGGAAGTCCGCCGCCTCGTTCTCACCGCTTCCGGCGGTCCTTTCCGCAAGACGCCGCTCAAAGACCTCGCTCATGCCACCGTCGAACAGGCTCTCGCCCATCCCAATTGGCGCATGGGCAACCGCATCACCATCGATTCTGCAACCATGATGAATAAGGGCTTCGAAGTCATCGAGGCGCACTGGCTCTTTGCAGTCCACCCTGACCAGATCGATGTCGTTATCCATCCCCAGTCCACGATTCACTCCATGGTTGAATTCATCGACGGCTCGATCATTGCCCAGCTCGGCCCCACGGATATGCGTATGCCCATTCAGTACGCGCTAACCTATCCCGATCGCTTGGCATCTAACGGCTTACAGCTGGACTGGACGAGACTTCGCCGCTTGGACTTCGAGGAGGTGTCCGCGCGGCGTTTTCCATGTTTGCGCCTGGCGCGCGAGGCCCTCGGAAAAGGCGGAGCGTTGCCGTGTGCTTTGAACGCTGCCGATGAAGTCGCTGTCGCTGCTTTTTTGGATCACCGGCTGCCTTTCCTGGGAATTCCGGAAGTTATCGAGGGCGTGCTCAGCCGCACGTCGCGGGTTGGACTCTCGTCCATCGACGACGTTCTCGCGGCGGACGTAGAGGCCCGCCGCCTGGCAGCGGAGGAGGTTGCCCGGCTTTCTGCGAAAGCAGCTGTGGTCTAGGGGTTGACCTTAGTCTCTGCCTGTCGCCGGCAGGTTAGGGTGCGGCAAGCTGCCTGGAAAACGGCAGGCAATCGGCCCTCTAAGGTGGCGGGAGTTTTTGTTAAAATAGTTCCACGGAGTCAATCGTTCGCATGAACACCCTTATCGGTATCATTCTTGTCCTCGGCGTCATCATCCTGGTTCACGAGTGGGGACACTTCATCGTCGCACGCCTTTTTGGCGTTCGCGTTGATGTCTTCTCCATCGGCTTCGGCCCTCGTCTTTTCGGTGTCAAACGAGGCGCCACAGACTGGCGCGTCAGCGCTCTCCCGCTCGGCGGCTACGTCCGCATGGCTGGACAGGACATCACCGATATCGATTCCGGCGACCAAAGGCCCACGGGAGCACCCGACGAGCTTCTCTCGAAGAAGCGTTGGCAGCGCGCTCTTATTTCCTTTGCCGGCCCGGCCGTCAATCTGATTTTTCCCGTTATTCTGCTTGGCGTTTATTACCTGGCGGTTGGATTGCCCTCTGACAGCTCTCTCTCAAAGCCGGTCGTTGTTGCTGGCCTTCCCGCTACGCAGCAGAACCAGTCCGAAGGTCTGGAGATAGGCGATAAAGTCCTGTCCATCAACGGCACCAAGAATCCCACATGGGAGCAGGCTCTTTCGATTTCTTCACAGACCGCTCCCGGCAGTGCACTAAATCTCGAAGTCTCTAACAATGGCGTCACTCGTCATGTGCGACTGGCACCCGTTACACACGGACCGTATGTCCGTACCTTCGGATACGCGCCGATTTCTCCGGCGATCGGTGAAGTGGTCCTCGGCACACCCGCCGATCGTGGCGGTCTTCGTTCTGGTGATGTGATTCGCGCTGTCGATGGTCATCCCATCGCCTACTGGGACCAGTTCGTTGATTTCGTTCTGGACTCCGGCGGCAGGGCTCTTCAGGTCGAGGTCGACCGCAAGGGGCAGCGCCTTACTCTCGCCGTCACTCCGAAACAAGGGGTCATGGACGCGGCCGAAAAATACTACCTGATCGGTGTTCAGCGCGAATTTTCGCCCTCGTATACCCGCGTTGGTCCGCGTGAAGCGCTACGGGCTGCTACCGGGCTAACTGCCTCGCTCGTCACGCAAACCATCGACGTGGTTGCCAAGCTAGTCAGCGGCCGTGTTTCCGTCAAGCAGCTACAAAGCGTTGTCGGCATCTCCCGCACCGCTGGTGAAGCCGTCTCCCAAGGTCCCTTCGCCATCATTTCCTTCATGGCACTCATCAGCGTCAATCTAGGCATCCTGAATCTTCTACCCATTCCCATCCTCGATGGCGGGCACATTCTTCTTTTGTCTCTTGAGGGCATTCGTCGTCGCGACTTCAGCCTTGCCTTTAAGGAACGGTTCATCCAGGTGGGATTGGTCTTCCTCCTCGTGCTCATCGCCTACGTCATGTACAACGACGTCATGCGCATGCTGCCCACTCACTCCTGATTCGAGTCCGTAGACTAAAGTGCGTAATCTGAAGTGTGGGGCTCACGGCGGTTTCTGAGGGTGGGCCTTGGAGTCGCCCACTAACCTGTCCGCAAGTCATTCCGAGCCTGCCTGCCGCGGGCAGCCTCGGCGAGTAGTCCCTTTTCCATTTTCCATTTTCGAATCCCCCCTGCTAAACTCCTCCTAGGATCGTTCTCATGGCCGCTACTCCATCTCATCGTGTCTCCAGCGGCGAACGCATCAACGCCGCCGAATCGTCCGGCCATCTCCAAAAAGCCTTACGCCAGCGCGGTATTCGTCTGACCCGCCAACGACGCGTGATTCTCCAGGTCATGGACGCTGCCGAAAAGCACCTCGACGTCGACCAGATCCTCGACCGCGCCCAGAAAATCAGCCCGGAAGTCCATCTGGTCACCGTTTACCGCACCATCGACCTATTGAAAAAAGAAGGTCTCATCGACGAACTTGACCTCCTCCACCTCCGGGGCGACCGGCACTACTACGAAACCCACGGCCCTCGCGACCACATCCATGTTGCCTGCCTCCGTTGCGGCAAGGTCCGCGAATTCGAGTCCCGATTGTACGAGCAGCTCAAGGGTCAGATCGCCCGCGATTGCGACATCCAGGTTACCGTCTCGCGCACCGAAGTTGGCGGCATCTGCAACGACTGCCTCTTGAAACAGCAGTCGCTGGCCGGTAGCCGGTAGTCAGAGTCGGTCGGCCGCCATCTCTAGTACGTCGGCATGCGCATCCCTCTCGCCCGCACCTTCCTCAGTCTCGCGAAATACGCATTCGCGGCCGCAATGTCTTTCGCAATCTGCTCTTTCAATTCCTCCGCGCCCGAAAACTTCTTCTCGTCTCGCAGCTTCCTCCAGAACCTCACCTCGATGCGCTTGGGCGAAAAATTCCCCGAATAATCCAGCAAATGAGTCTCGACACTTAGTCCCGACCCGTTGAACGTCGGTCGTATCCCCACATTGGTCACGCTTCGATGACTGCTCATCTCTTCATCCAACACGGTCCGGGTAATATATACTCCGCGCGCTGGCAGTAACTCCTGCTCCGCCTTCAAATTCAGCGTCGGAAACGTGAACTTTCTCCCCCTGCCTGTGCCGCTGACCACTTCACCCGTCAGCGCAAACGCCCTCCCCAGTAGTCGTGCCGCGTGTCGCACGTCTCCTTCGACCACCAGCTTGCGAATTCGGGTGCTCGAAACGACTTCGCCTTTCAGCGTTACAGGTTCGTGAACCACCACCTCGAACCCGTATTTCATTCCAAGCTGTCTCAGTAATCTCACATCTCCAGCATGCTTGTGGCCGAAACGGAAATTCTCTCCGACGACCACCGCACGCACGTCCAATCGCCTCACCAGAATCTGGCTGACAAAGTCCCCCGGCTCCAGCGCTGCCAGCTCCTTCGTGAACGGCAGCACCACCGTCGCTTCCATTCCAACCGCGCCAAACCAGTCCATCCTCTGCTGATTCGTCGATATCCGAGGCGGTGCCACGTCCGGCCGCAACACCTTCAATGGCGGTGGTTCAAACGTGAGCGCCGCGGCGACCGCTCCCTTCTCCTTCGCCTTGGCAATCGTGAATTCCAGCAGCCGCTGGTGTCCCAAATGAATGCCGTCGAAAGTTCCAATCGCAATTACACTTCCGCGTCCGCTCGCTCGATAGCGCGCCGCCCAGTCTGCCGCCGAATAAAATGCGCTCATTCCTCCACTCGGGGTGTGAACGTGCGCCGCCAGGGCCTCTGCGGCCCGTTCCACCGCTGGTGATTCCGTGCTTACGTCAAACTGCAGCCCGTCATAGGCCAACTTCACGTGTGGATAGCCAGACTTCCGCAAGCGCTCATTCGTCGCTTCGTGGGGCAAATCGTGCGCGATGTGCGTGAACCACGCCCGCTTGGGCCTCAGCCGGTCGACCAGCGCTAACGCCTGCTCCACCGTCTGGTGCATCGGATGCGGCACATCTCGCAGCGCATCGAGAATCAGGTCGTCCAGATCTTCGAGCAACGGCAGACTGGCTTCCGGCAAGCGGCTGAAGTCTGTTAAGTACGCCGCGCGCCCGAACCGGTAGCCAGTCACTTCCATCTCCCCGTGCTGCAGCGGCACAGGAATAAAAGGGGTCCCAAGCAACGGAAAGGGTCCATTCACTTCATGCAGCACCACGCTCGGAATGGCGCTCAGCGTCGGCTTATTGTCGAACACATATGAAAACACGCGCCGCAGTACGCGAAAAGTATCAGCAGTTCCATAAACCGGAATCGCCGTTTTCTGCCGAAAATTGTAGGGCCGCAGGTCGTCGAATCCGAGGATGTGGTCTGCGTGACAGTGGGTCAACAACACTGCATCGAGGCGATCCAAGCCGACGCGCAACGCCTGAGTGCGGAAATCGGGCGTCGTATCGATCACCACATTTTGTCCGCGGCGGGAAAGCAGGAGGGAAGGACGCAATCTCTTGTCTTGCGGGTCCGTCGAGTCGCATACTCGGCAGTGGCACGCCAGCGTCGGCACTCCCATCGACGTGCCCGACCCCATTACCGTCAGCCGTATCGGTTCCGTTCCCATGCGCCTATTGTACTTTGGAGTGCTGTGCCGCGCCGCGGCTTTTGCGGCCGATCCCTGCAGGTTCAATCAAGCTAAACCGCTGCTGATCTGCGTTCTCTGTGCATCCGTGGCCAAGCAAAAACAGAGGCGGCACGCCTCACGACGTGCCGCTCAACCGACTTCCATCTCTAACAACCCAAACCCAATCTCTGCCCCTCTACTTCTTCCCTCCACGAGCTTGCGCTGACACCTTTGCCACCTCCGCAGCCATGGCCTTGTTTACTTCCAGATAGGTCATCTTCAATTTTCCCAGCAAGTCCATTAGCATGGCGTCCTCGTCCGGCGCCAGATTGCCCTTCGTCTTTTCGCGCAGCGCGTCCAGCATGTCGATTAATTCCCTGGCCGCGTCGGGATCAAACATTGGCTGGCCCGTATTCGGGTCCGCGTACGCACCTAACACCATTGCCGCGTTGCTTCCAATCATTCTGATCAGATTCTCAAACGCCGGCGACCTCTTTGCCGTTCCCGCCGCTGGCGCAGCCGCTTTTTCTTGCGCTGGCGCAGTCTTCGCTTCGGCTTTTTCCTTCGCTTCCTCGCGCTTTGCCTCGCGTTCCTGTTCCTCCACAACCTCTTTGCGCAGTTCGCCCTCTGCAGTGAACGGCCGCCGGTCAACTACCTTGAAGCCATCTTCAGTGTTATCCGCCACGTGTGTTACCTCTCCCCTAAATGTCGTATTCAGTCTAACATGCCTGCCTTTTCCCCGGCTTGCCGGCCGCTCCAGGCACAGTATGGACCGAAGACCAATTGGCTACAGGAGCAAGGCGCAGGCTTTCGCTGGCTTGCCGTAAGGGTTCTATTTTTTCTGTTGGAAGGAAAGCGGGAAGTCAAACACGAGATCTCCCGCCGGAACGCGCAGGGAGAGTTCTCGCGCGCTGGCATCGCGGGCGAACCACATCACGCCGGCCGTGATCTGCCCTTCCGGTAAAGAGACCTTTTTCAACGCAACTGCGCGGACGTCCACAGACTCGGCGCGCGCAAACGCAGCCGGGTGGCCCGAAGCTGGCGCCAAGTACGGGCTCAGATAGTCAGGAGCCGGATTATTCCGATACGACAGTGCGGAAAGGGGCGTGGAATCGGCCGAATGCAGTTCGACGGCGCTTGACGAGGGCTGCGCGTTGGCCATGGCCCACAGCACCTGGTGTGTGTGGTTGTGGGCGAGTTCCTCAGGCTCCGTGGCGTACAGCGCTCTCAGATTCGGTTGCAACTCGTCGAGGGTCACGATACCGGGAATTACTTCAACGGTTCCCTCCCCCTTGTTCGAGATGGCGATGCTCGCGGCGTATTTCCATCCCGTATCCTGCAAGGAAACCTGAACGGTGAGGCCGTTTGCAGTGATCGACTCAACGAGCCGCCCGTGGCTCATAAACTCGTCGCAGCCGGGCGCTCCAGCGTGCCAGCGGACAACACCATCGACCGGGGTGGCGTTTGAAGCCTGCCGCTCGGGTACGGGCGCAAGGCGTTCGCCCAGTGCGAGATAGATCAGCGCGACATAGCCGTCGCGGCCGTCAGCGGCGCTAATGTGCGCCGTATAGCCTTGAGTATCCGACAGGACCACTACGCTTTCACCGCAAGCAAGAGTGCCCACAAGTCGCAGCGGTAGAACTTGCTCCGCATCAGCGGTCATTGGAACGCTGGTGATACCCGGGCACTTCACGATGGCATGAGGCACGGACGGAGCGACCGGTGCACTGCCTTCTTCGGCGGCACGAGCCGTGCCCGTCGCCAAAAATAGGGCGGAACTAAACAGAAGATATTTGGCGGAGTCGAACATAGTGTCTTACCCTCCCTCAGGTCTTTCTAATGCGCTAATTGCGCCACGCTACGAGTATGAGTGTTGCGCCAGCGAGTACTAGCGTCCATAGGACGCTCGTACCAGAGGATAGTCGCAATCA
>Ga0306920_100000279_pt1 | contig 59231 bp, 60 predicted proteins | sample flu12Cox44000170_FD_204666 | JGI IMG/M metagenome (GOLD analysis project Ga0306920, IMG submission 204666) | Lab enrichment of tropical soil microbial communities from Luquillo Experimental Forest, Puerto Rico - flux4day.12C.oxic.44.000.170 (v2)... | ecosystem: Environmental > Terrestrial >... | reverse complement strand
ACTTCGGTCACGTCGAATTTCTTTCCGTAGACCGCCTCGAGGCTCGCGACCAGGCGCGGGTACTCGGCTCGATCGATCGGCCGTGCAGATTCGACCGTTAACGTCTCAACGCCCCGCGCCGCTCGCTCCAACGCCAGATATTCGTCAACGATGGCGCCGAACAACGATTCACGCCGCTTGCGAACGAGCAGCAACACGCTGTGGAGCGCGATCGGGTGCATCTTCCCTTCGAGGACCTCTAGGAGCGCCCGCTCTTTGGCTGGGCGATCGATCACCGGCGAAACGAAAAAGTCGTGAATGAGCCCCGGCGCAGCGAGTGCTTCGGAAACGGTTCGCAGATCCGCGGAGACTCGCTCGACCACGTTCTGCTCGCGAGCGAGGTCAGCGATGGCAAACGCATACCGCCGCGCAAGCGTCTGATTAACCACGCGGCGCGGCCTCCAGCGATCCGGCGAAGCGCTCGACAAAGCGGGCGTCAAGATCGGGAGTGACGCGCTCCATCGCATCCTTGCGCGCGAACTGCAGTGCCCGCTCGAGCATTTCGTCGCGCAGCCGTTGTCGCGCGGCGGCTAAAGCGCGCTGGAGTTCGCGGCTTGCGTCGGCCAGCGTGCGTTCGCCCTCCGCTCGCGCCTCGTCGATTAATAGTTGGCGTTCGTGGTCCGCCCGCGCGCTCGCGCGCTCTTCGATAAGTCGAACGTCGTGGCGCGCGGTCTCGACCTCTGCGTGCACAGCCTCCAATGCTCCCTTCATTTCGTCGCGATGGCGCTCGGCTTCGGCGATTTGACGGTTGCTGCGTGCCTGCGCGGCCATGACCAGCGGCAGAATCCAGCGGAACCAGACGAAGACCAGCGCGCCGATGAAGACGATCGACGAAGCGATCTGGCTCCAGACCGCGATGTAGAGATAGAGCTGCCCGTCGCTCACTGCGCGGCCTCCGGAATCACGCGCTCGAGCATGAGCCTCGCCAGCCCGCGTACGGCATCGGGCTCGCCGCCGCGCGCCGACTCGAGCTCTGCGTTCGCCTTTCGCTGCGCTTCCTCGACGGTGCTCTTCGCCTGCTGCGCGTACTGCACCGAGATCTCCGCCGCTTCATTCGAGCCTTGGGCACGCGCGTTCGCGACGCGGTGCTCGGCCTCACGCCGAGCCGCGGCACGAATGCCTTCAGCCTCGGCGCGCAGGCTGCTCGCCTCGCCGTGATATCGAGCGTAATCCGAGACGAGGCTCTTGATGTACTCGCGCCGCTTTGCGATCGCGCGCCCCACCGGCCTCAGAAAGACGACGTTGAGCACCGCGAAGAAGATCGCAAAGTTGATCAGCTGAATGACCAGCGTCCCGTCGATCGAAAGAAACGACATGTCGGGCTTACTTCACCAACGCCGTGATGATCTGCGGAACCTTCGCCACGACGAGCAGAATGTAGAACGAGAGCGCGATCGCGATGAACGGCACCGCCTCAAGCACGCCGACGCCCAAGAACATGAAAAGGAAGATGTTCGGGCGCGCTTCGGGCTGACGCGCGATCGATTCCACGGCCTTCGAAGCAACGATGCCGTCGCCGACCGCTGAGCCGAATGCGACGCCCGAGATCACGATCCCGAAACAGAGCACTGCCGCAGCGGCAATTAACGCTTCTGGATTCACAGCGTTTCCTTTCTGATGTTGTTAATGGTCATCGCCAAGCGCCAGCGAGAGGTAGACGATTGAGAGCAGCGTGAAGACGAAAGCTTGAACCGTTCCGACGAAAAAGTTGAAAAATTGAATCAAGATCGGAACAACAAGGGCGACACTCAGCGAAAGATTGAAGAAACCGATGATAATGTGCGCCAAAATGATCGAGGTGACGATGATGAAGAGCAGCTCGCCGACGAAAATGTTGAAGAAGAGACGCGCCGCGAGCGTTACGGGGCGCAGGATCTCGTCGAGAATGTTCACCGGCAAGAGCGCGGGGAACGGTTTGAGCACGTGGCCGAAGTACGCCAGCCCCTTCTTGCGAAACGCGACGAACTGGATCATGACGAAGACGACCAGGGTCAGCGGCACCACCGTGTTGAGATCGGCCGTCGGCGAGCCGCCGAAGGGCAACCCCAGCGCCTGGAACGGCAGCATGCCGAACTGATTGAGCAAGAAAATGAAGATGAAGAGCGCCACGAAGAACGGAACGAAGGATTCGCCCGCCTCGCCCAGCACGCTGGTGACGAGATCGGCGATGTAGTTGAAGACCGCCTCGGTGACCGCTTGCCGCTTCGTGACGTACGGCGAACGATAACTCGCGCCGATCCGGCCGAAAAAGATCAGCGCCACGGCCATCGCCAGCCACGTCGTCGTAATGGTATCGGCATGCACCGGCCCGAGCACGGGCAGGTGCCATAGGATATGTTCGCCGATCTGTTCGTGCAAGCGTTTACTAACCTAGTCTGACTGTCGGAAGGCTCGCGACGCGCCCAACGCATACGCAGCGAGCGGGAAGAAGAAACCGGCAAGAAACGGCCCGAGCGACCACCATGGACTTCGAGCCGCCAATGCCGCCGCTACTATACTAAAGCCTGCCAGCCGCAGCAAACTACTTAACCCAAAGTAGAACGGGCTGCCAGTTTTGCCGAGCCGTTCGCTGCCCGCCATGATAGCCAGCGTGTTGGCGATGCCGCAGGCGAATCCCACGCCCAACGCAAGCGCCCCCGGCCGGCTCCACGGCAGTACGAAGAGCGACGCCGCCAAGCCGATCGTCGCGGATTTCGCCGCGGTCGACCACTTCCAGCGGGAGTAGGTCTTCACCGGATCGATCGGGCCAGCAGCCTGAGCGCCGAGTAGCCGCCCAGTGCCGCACCGACGAGCAGACCGCCGGGCACCCATAAGGATTGGTTCGTGCGGCTAGCCACCAGCACGCCCGCCGCGAGTCCGATCGTAGCGGCCGCCGCGAAGGTTCCACCGGCGGCCAGCACCGGCAGAAGCGACCTCACCGCGTCACGCGTTCGATGCCGGCCGGCTGCCCCGCGAACGGCTCCGGGTATGCCCCGCTGCGTAGCCGACCTAGGAGCCACGATACAATCCTTGCACCCGCGTGGCCGTCGCCGTAGGGATTGACCGCCTGAGCCATTGCGGCATACGCCTCGGCATCGCTCAGCAGACGCCGCGCCGACGCGACGATCCGCTCGCGTTGATGGCCCACCAGCTCGAGTGTCCCAGCCTCGAGCCCCTCCGGCCTCTCGGTCTCCTCGCGCATCACGAGCACCGGCTTGCCGAGGCACGGCGACTCCTCCTGAAGGCCGCCCGAGTCGGTAAGGACGAACGCCGAACCACGTACCGCCGCAACCATCTCGGCATAGTCGATCGGGTCCACCAGCACGACGCCCGGGACGCCGCCGAGCACTGCGTGGGCAATCGGAGCTACGCGGGGCGACGGGTGAACCGGCCAGTAGAGCTGCGGCCGCGTCGGCAGGTGTGCGATCGCCCGTAACGCTTCACAAATCTCGCGCATATGCGGATGGTTTTCGCGACGATGTGCGGTGACGAGGATCGTTGGCCGCGCCGGATCGAGCTCGTTCCAGCGCGGCGGCATCGGTAGATCGTTGCGGCCCGCGGTTTCCAGGAACGCATCGATCACCGTGTTCCCGGTCACGACGATATCCGTATCGGCAACGTGCTCTTGCAGCAAGTGGTCGCGGGCAAGCTGAGTCGGCGCAAAGTGGTAGGAGCCGATCGTAGCCGTGAGCCGGCGATTCATCTCTTCGGGGTAGGGCAGCCAGCGATTGCTCGTGCGCAAGCCGGCTTCGACGTGACCCACGTCGATTTGCTGATAAAATGCGGCGAGCGCAGCGGCAGTGCTCGTCGTAGTGTCCCCGTGAACCAGGACGACATCGGGGCGCGACTCGAGTAACACCGGTTCCATCCCAATCAGGACACGCGTTGTGATTTCGGTGAGACTCTGATCTTCGGTCATGACGTCGAGGTCGTAGTCGGGTGCGATCGAAAAGAGCGCCAGCAGGTCGTCGAGCATCTTGCGGTGTTGCGCGGTCACGCAAACCAGATGTTCGATCGATTCATGCGCGCGTAAAGCGCCGACCACCGGCGCCATCTTGATCGTATCGGGCCTCGTCCCGAAGACGCTCATCACTCTCAGTTTTGCCGTCACAGGCGCCTCTTAGATCGCGTGACGGAAAACGTGCGTAAACTCGCCGGAGAACACGAGGGCTACGGCGCCGAGGACGAAGCAGACGGCATAGAGCAGCAGCACCGCTTGCCGCACGTTCAATCCGAAGCGGAAAATCAATTGATGGTGAAAATGACCGCGATCTGCCTCGGTAATTCGCTTGCCGGTACTGGCACGGCGAACGATTGCCGCGGCGGTGTCGAGTACCGGAAGCGCCAGCACGAGCAGCGGCACGACGACGCTGATGGCGATTGCCGTCTTGCTGGCACCGATGATGGAGCCCGTCGCGAAGACGTAGCCGATAAAGAGCGAGCCCGCGTCGCCTAGGATGATGCGCGCGGGATTAAAGTTGTACGGCAGAAAGCCTAGCGCCGAGCCGGTGAGCGCGATCACGACGAGAGCCACGACGGGATTGCCGTGCACCGCCGCGATAGCAAAAAGAAATATGCTCGAGATCGCCGCGACGCCCGCCAAGAGTCCGTCCAAACCGTCAAGGAAGTTGATCGCGTTCATCATGCCGACATACCAGAGCAGCGTCAGCGGTACTTCGACCCAAATTGGAAAGTCTATCCAGTTCGTGCCGGGATTGTGGTCGAACGGATTGTTCACCCCGGGAATGACGAAGCCGTAGAGCATCGAGATCAGCGCGACGATGATCTGTGCGATGAACTTGTTCCGCGCCCGCATCTGCATCACGTCGTCCCAAATCCCGACGCCTAAGATCAGCAGGCTGCCGAAGAGCAAGCCGACGAGCTTGTGGATCGCATCGAACTGATCGTTCGCCGGCAGTAATGCGAAAGGCGAGGCCGACGAGACGCCGAGTACGGCGAACAGCGCAAACGCAAAGCCGAAGAAGACGGCGATCCCGCCGACGCGCGGTTTGGGTTGATCGTGCATTCGCCGTTCTGCGCCGTCGTCGTCCACTATGCCCAGGCGAATCGCCAGCCGAACGACCAGGGGCGTCGCGAGGCCGCTTACGACGCCGGCGATCACAAACGCCGCCCCGTAGAGCGCACCCACGTTGAAGTGATGCGAACTCACGAGCGTGTACTTTCGAGCGCGGCGTACTGTACTAGCGCTACGCCGGCTTCAGCCAGCAGCTGGCTCGCAATCGGTTCCGGATAGGCTTCATCGTAGACGATCCTGACGACCCCGGCGCTGATCAGCAGCTTCGAGCAGTTGACGCAGGGTTGGTGAGTGCAATAGGCAGTCGCGTTTTGGAGGCTCACGCCGTGGAGCGCCCCTTGTACGACGGCGTTTGCTTCGGCGTGGGTCGCACGCATGCAATGTTCGTTGACCAGCGTGCAACCCACCTCGGTACAGTGTGCTACCCCGCGCGGCGCGCCGTTGTAGCCGGTCGTTAGAATCCGATGGTCGCGCATCAGCACGCAGCCGACCGAGGCGCGCGGACAGGTCGCGCGCGTTCCGACGGTACGCGCGATTTGCATGAAATACTCGTCCCAACCCGGACGCATTGTTTAGCCCTTTAGTAGAAGGTCGCTCCGTGCCCTTCGCAGGTGCTCCGAAAAGGAAGCAAGGCGGTCATTTCACGGCGACGAATTCGCATCGTCAAGAGGTTAGCCGGCATGAGTGATACGGCAAGCGTCTACGAACGGCATCGCATTACGCTCAACGAGTACCATCGCGCGGTGGAAGCTGGTGTGTTCGAACCAGACGCGAGGGGCGCGTTTTCGAACATAATTTTTGCAGTCGACGAGCTGCTACCCCCGATGTGGTTAGGGAACGTCGAACCGGGAGGTTAGCTCGCGAACTCGCGACCGGAGGCGGTCGAACTGCGTGCGCGTCTGGATGTCAGCGAAGCCGTCGCAGATGATCCGGGCAATCTCTCGCGACTCGTCCGCGCCCATTCCGCGCGCGGTAATCGCCGGTGTGCCGAGACGTATCCCGCTTGCGATGAACGGCTTCTGCTGATCGAACGGAATCGCGTTTTTATTGACGGTGATGCCGATCTGATCGAGATACTCCTCGACCGCCTTGCCGGTGAGGCCTTTCACCGAAACGTCGACGAGCATCAGATGCGTGTCGGTCCCGCCGGCGACTAAACGCAGGCCGGCGCGGGTGAACTCTTCGGCCATCGTGCGCGCGTTCTCGACGACTTGCCGCTGATACCCCGCGAACTCCGGCTGCAGCGCTTCGTGGAACGCGACAGCTTTTGCGGCGATCGTGTGCATCAGCGGACCGCCCTGAATGCCCGGAAAGACGCTCTTGTCGAGTGGCTGCGCCCATTTCGTGGTGCTCAGCACGAATCCGCCGCGAGGTCCGCGCATCGTCTTGTGCGTCGTTGAAGAGACAAAGTCGGACAGCGGCACCGGCGACGGGTGCAGCCCCGCCGCAACCAAGCCGGCGACGTGTGCGAAATCGACCAAAAGCGGCGCGCCGACCTCGTCGGCGATCTCGCGAAATGGCTCGTACTCCATGATGCGCGGATAGGCGCTCGCGCCGGCGACGATCAGCTTCGGCTTATGCTCGCGCGCCAACTGGCGTACTTGATCGAAGTCGATAACCTCGGTCTCTTTCTTCACGCCGTACGCAACGGCGTTGTAGAGCTTACCGGAAAAACTCACCTTCGTCCCATGCGTTAAGTGGCCGCCGTGCGCGAGCGACATGCCTAGCACTGTATCGCCCGGCTGCAACGTCGCCATGAAGACCGCCATGTTGGCCTGCGCGCCTGAATGCGGCTGCACGTTGGCATGCTCCGCGCCGAAGATCTGCTTGACGCGCTCGATCGCGAGCCTCTCGGCAACGTCGACCCACTCGCATCCGCCGTAGTAGCGTTTGCCGGGATACCCCTCCGCATACTTGTTGGTCATCACGCAGGCCATCGCTTCGCGAACGGCCTTGCTCGCATAGTTTTCGGAGGCGATCAGCTCCAGATTCTCTTTTTGCCGCCCTTCTTCGCCGGCGATCGCCGCAAAGAGCTCGGGATCCTCGGCCTCGACGTGGCTCTGCGCGAGAATATCCACGGTAACTCCTATGGAACTCCGACCAGGTCTTTCGGCGTCTGCGCGTCGGTAACTTCGCCGCGCTCCAAATCCTTGAGCGTGCGCACGCGTTGCTCGTCGCCGAACTCGAAGAGCTGCTCGACCCGGTATGCGTGGCGTCCGCCGTCAAAAGGCGTGTTGAGAAAGATATCGAGCATCCGTTCGATCATCTCCCAACCAGTGAGGCGTTCGGAATACGCGATCACGTTCGCGTCATTGTGGCGGCGCGCGAGCTCGGCAGAGTAAGGTTCCGAAACCGGCGCGCACCGAATCCCTGGTACTTTGTTCGCGGCCATCGCAATGCCCAAGCTCGAACCGCAGACGAGAATGCCGCGCTCGGCCTGTCCCGTCGCAACCGCCTCACCAACTGCGTATCCATACTGCGGATAATCGACCGGCGTCGCATCGTGCGTACCGAAATCGAGTATCTCGTGTCCGCGATCGCGCAGAATCTGCGCGATGCTATCTTTATATTCAAATCCGGCGTGATCGGCGCCGAGGGCGATCTTCATCTTCTCTCGAACCTCCGACGCCGATGAAGCTTGCCTGCGCGAGCGGTTCCTTTCACCGCGAGATCGAGCGCGGCAATCTCACGCAACTCGAATTCCTGGACCTGTGCGCGCGCGAACTCACTTGCGACGGCGTCGTCTTAGACGTGCGCCATTTTCCGCGCACCGACGACGACTACCTCGCGCAAGTCAAGAAGATGGCCACCGACCGCGGACTCTCCATTGCTGCGCTAGCCGATGCGACCTTCTTTACCGCCGCTGCCGAACGCATGGACGAGGTCTTCCGGTACGCGGCGGCGCTGGGTTCACCACTTGTCGCGGGACCGCTGGCGCGGGAAACCGAGTGCTCGTGGAGCGATCAACTCGCGCGCCTCGGGGCTGCAACGGCGCTCGCAAAGTCCGTCAACATCACGCTCGCGGTGCGAAACGCTGCGCAAACGTTCGCAGCCACCATGCACGACTACAAGCGCACTGCCAAAGAATCCGACTCGGCGTGGCTGCGCTACGGTCCCGAGCCCGCCGCGCTGGACGCCGCCAGCGATTCACGCGCGCTGGCCTCGAACACGGTTCTCCTGTGGAGCGACGCGGGCACGCAAACGCAAGCTTCGATCGCCGCGACGATCGAGGCTTTCCCTGGATTCCGCGGGCATCTCGCACTCGACCACGCCGGCGGCGAGTCGTCCATTGTGCTGATGGCTGCGGCGATTCGCTCGTGGCGTGCCGAGCTCTGCCGCTAACAGAACTGCCCAACCGCAAATAGCGTCTGGCGTGCACGGTGACGAACCTGCGTTCTCGCAGGTGGGTGCGGCCCGGGCGCCGGCCCCGCAGGCGCACTGGCGCCACAGACCGTCGTATCCGGAGCTGGTGCTCCCTAGGTCAACTTAGTCGGTTCGGTACCTGCGCACGCTGCGCGCTAAACGCAGTCGAGCCCCTCTACCGTACCACCTGCAGTCAAGAGTCAAGCAGCGCAGATCGGTGCGCCGAGGAACGCGTCGCAAGCGCTTGAAAGCAACGGGCTTCGATGCTCTCCGTTTCCGTTACGCCGATCGAGCTGCCGCTGGTTCATCCGTTTCGAATCGCGCGCGGTGAAGAACGCGTTGCGCAAACCGCGATCGTTCGAGTCCGCGTTGACGAACGCGAAGGCATCGGCGAGGCGGCGCCGATCGAACGTTACGGCGAGTCGGTGGAAAGCGTCGCAGCCTACTTTGCGTCGCATCGGCTTGCGTCGGATGATCCCCATCGACTCGAAGATCTGCTTCACGCGCGCGTTCCGCCGGCTGCACGTGCCGGTTTGGACCTTGCGCTTCACGACTTGATCGGCAAAGAGCTCGGTAAACCGCTTTACGCACTGCTCGGCCTCGATCCATTGGCGACGCCGGTCACCTCGTTTACCATCGGCATCGCCGATCGCGACGAAACGCTGCAGAAAGTCGCTGAGGCCGGCAAACATCCGATTCTCAAAATCAAGCTTGGCACCGGCACTCCCTCCGAACAGGTCGAAACGATTGCGGCGATCCGCACGCGCTACTCCGGTACGCTACGCGTCGACGCCAACGAAGGCTGGGACGTGAAGACTGCCGTGCAGATTCTCGGCGAACTCCAACGTTACGGCATTGAGTTTTGCGAACAGCCGATTCCGGCCGGCGAACCCGAGGGGCTTCGCGCGATTCGCGAGCGCGTGTCGATTCCGATCGTCGCAGACGAGGATGCGCTGGTGCCCGGCGATCTGCCGCGCCTGTTAGGATGCATCGACGGAGTAAACGTCAAGCTCGCGAAATCGGGCGGCATTCGCGGCGCGCTCGCGATGATCCACACGGCGCGCGCAATGGAATTGAAAGTCATGATTGGATGCATGGTGGAGAGCGCGGTCGCCGCGACCGCCGCCGCACATCTTTCCCCATTGGCCGACTGGGCCGACATCGACGGGCCATTTTTGGTTGCGCGCGATCCGTTTACGGGCGTCCGCTACGACAACGGCAAGCTCGTGCTCCCCGACGCACCTGGATTGGGCGTGCGTGAAGGCGCCATCGCGTGAGCCGCAGATACGCGATTCTCGCGCCGCATCGATTCGAATCCGACGCAAAAACCGCGCACGGTGTGATACGCTACGGAAACGATGCCGTGGTAGCAGTGATCGATCCCGCGCTGGCCGGCAAGCGCGTGCGTGAGGTGCTTCCGTTTCTGAACAGCGACGCACCCATCGTTGCAAGTTTCGCAGAAGCGCTCGAGTTCTCGCCGACGGCGCTTCTGATCGGAACGGCGCCAAAAGGTGGAGGCCTGCCGCCGGACTGGCGTGCCGACGTCCTTGCGGCGATTGCCGCGAAGCTCGAAATCGTTAGCGGACTGCACGACATGCTCAACGCAGATCGCGAATTTCGGATGGCGTCCCGCGCCGCCGGCACAACGATTTGGGACGTGCGCGAACCGCCGGAAGTGCCGCTCTTCGCCGGCGACGTCTACGCGCTCGGCGCACCGATCGTGCTGACCGTCGGCAGCGATTGCGCCGTTGGAAAGATGACCGTTTCGCTCGAGCTGGTGCGGGCGGCGCAGAGCAGCGGGCGCAACGCGCGCTTCGTCCCAACCGGGCAGACGGGCATCATGATTGCCGGCTGGGGCATCTCCGTCGACCGCGTCATAATTGATTTTGCGCCCGGCGCAGCCGAGCAGCTCGTGCTCTACGCAGCCCATCATGGCGCCGATCTCATCGTCGTCGAGGGTCAAGGTGCTCTCAACCATCCCGCCTATGCGCCGGTAACCTTGGCATTGATGACGGGTTGCGCCCCCGATGCACTGGTCTTGGTCTGCGATCCGCGGCTCACCGCAATCGAATCCTATCCGACTCCGGCTTTGGGGTACGCCGAGTCGATCGAGATTCACGAGCGGCTGCTCGCCACGATCAAACCCGCCAAGGTCGCAGGCATCGCGCTGCGCACGCACGGTTTGAGCGAAGATGAAGCGCGAGCCGAAATCGCGCTCGCCAAGCGTGAGACCGGCTTGCCCGCTGACGATATCGTGCGCTTCGGAGCGCAGCGCTTTTACTCGGAGATCGCCCCGCTCATCGTAAAGAGCCGTCCACTCGAGGCTGTACGGCACGCGTGAACGCAGCGCGATGGACGGCGGGCGCGCTCGTACTCTGCGTCGCGCTCGCAGCTTGCGCACGTCCCTGGCCGCGTCCGGCCAACGGCGCGCGCAACGCATGGACGATTCCCGGCGTTCTTCGACTCGGCGAGGATGAAGAGCCCGACAGCCTCAATTTGATGTACGGGCACACCGCCGCAACTGATACAGTTTCCGGGTTACTCTATTCGTTTCTACTACGCTATGACGCGCAAGGAAACTACATCCCCGATCTCGCGTTGGCGGTGCCGACGATCGCCAACGGCGGCATCAGCCGCGACGGCAGACGCATCGTCGTCCACCTACGCAAGCGTGTCACTTGGGCGGACGGCGCACCGCTGACCGCCGCGGATTGGCTCTTCACTTACCATGCGGTCCGCAATCCCAACAATGCGGTCAAGACGCGCTATGGCTGGGATGCAATCGCCTCGGCAAGCGCACCGGATCCGTACACCATCGAGATCCGGCTCAAACGGCCCAACGTAGCGGTGCTCGGCATTCTCGGGTTCGGTGGCGCGGCCTATCCGCCGATGCCTGCGCACCTGCTGGCAAAGCTCACTAATTTCAACACCGCCGCGTTCAATCAACACCCGCTCTCGAGCGGTCCGTATCTCTTGAAAGAATGGAATCACGGCACGTCGCTAATCTTCGTACCGAACCCCCACTACTTCCGCGGACCCCCTAAACTCAAAGAGGTGATCTGGAAAGTAGTTCCCGATGTGAACACGCTCTTCAACGAGCTTGCAACGCACGAAGTCGACGTCTACCCAAGTATCAATGCCAACTCGATTGCGCGGCTCTCCCAAATCGACGGAATAACCGTCCTACGCCGGGTGAACGCCAACTGGCGCCATCTCGGCATCAACCTCAGCCGGCCGCAGCTGGCCGACGTGCGCGTGCGCCGCGCGATTGCGGAAGCCGTGGACTGGAGCCGCATCGAGCAGACGGTATTCCACTCGCTCGATCGCCTCGCGGTGTCGGATGTCTTTCCAGAATCGTGGGCAGCGCCGAAGCTGCCGCCGTACCGCTACGATCCCGCCGACGCAAAGCGATTGCTCGCCCAAGCCGGCTGGACCCTGGGCCCCGACGGCGTAGTGCACAAAGGCGCGCTGGCGCTGCGCGTGACGATCTACGCGACGACCGGTCATCAGGAGAACACCGAGTCGCAAGTGCTCATTCAAGCGATGCTGCGCCGCATTGGGATCGACGTCGCCGTGCGCAATTATCCCGGCAGTTATCTCTTCGCCATGGACGGGCCGCTCTACACCGGCAAATACGATCTCGAATGGTCGATCGAGACTAACGGCCCCGATCCGGATAACTCGGGGAGTTGGAACGCAGCCTTCATCCCGCCACGCGGTGCAAATACGTCGTGGTTGAACGACCCGGTCGTCAACGAAACCAGCGCAGCTGCAGCCAGCACTTTCGATCAATCGGCGCGCAAGGCGCTCTACCAGCGCGAAGAAGAGCGACTGCGCGAGCTCGTCCCAGCCGTGTTCTTCAGCTGGCAGACCAACTACACCGCGATAAACGACGACGTGCGCAACTACGTCCCGGCGGCTTTTATCGGCGACTCGTGGAACGCGTGGGAATGGCGGATCTAAATGCCCCGGCATTTGCTCAGACGTTACGCGCACGGGAGTCGGCTAGCCTCATTTTCGAACCGACGCGCAGCGGCGTGCTGAGCTGGAACACACATTCGCGTAGCGGCCGGCTCGAATTCAGGCTGCTTCGCGCAGGACAACCCGAAGGCGAATGGCTCGACCTCGCCGAGTGGCAGCCAACCGGTTCGAAATCGTTTAGTCCCGAACATGCGGGCACCCGCGTCGACATCGACGTGATCCGCGCCGCGCAGCCGTTTGACGGAATCGAAGTCCGAGCGCGCGGCGTGGAGTTCGAGGTCTTGGCGTTCTCGTCGCCGGTGCGTTCGCGACCGTCGTTGCCCTACGCGCGCGACGCGCTGATTCTCGACGTTCCGGCACGTTCTCAATACGTTGATGAGTATGCCGACCGGGGCTGGTGCAGCCCGGCCAGCCTTTCGATGATCAATGCTTACCACGGCATCGACCAGTCCGTCGCAGAGACGGCGCAAGAAGTCTTCGACCGCGCCTACAACGGCACGGGAAACTGGATGTTCAACGTCGCTTACAGCGGCCGGCTGGGCTTGCGCGGCGTCGTCGCGCATCTCTGTAATCTCGATCACGCACAGCGCCTAATCGAGCGAAACCTGCCGCTGGCGATCTCGTACTCATGGCGTGACGGCGAGCTTCCCGGCGCGCCGCTGCCTCACTCTGACGGACACCTGGTGGTGTTGCGCGGCTTCACCCGCGACGGCGATTGCGCCATTAACGATCCCGCCGCGCCGCACGTACGCGCCGTCTATCCGCGCGGTGCGATCGAAGCCATCTGGCAACGAAACGAAGGCGTCGCCTATGTCGTCGCGCCGATCGGTATCGATTACGCCGACGTCCTTGCACCGCGATGAGGTCCTTGCGCGCAATTGAAGCTGCCATCATTCATTGCAAACGCTGCCCCGAGTTGCGCGCCTATACCGCGCGAATCGCGCGAGAGAAGAAGCGCGCGCATCGCGACTGCGAATATTGGGCTAGGCCGGTTCCGGCTTTCGGCGATCCGCGCGCGCGGCTGATGCTCGTCGGACTCGCGCCTGGAGCCCACGGAAGTAATCGCACGGGGCGCGCGTTCACCGGCGATGCTTCCGGAAGTTTTCTCTACCCTGCGCTCTATCGCGCCGGCTTCGCCTCGCAACCGGAGGCGATCGATCGGAACGACGGCTTGGTGCTGCGCGACTGTCTGATCAACGCGGCACTGCGCTGTGCCCCGCCGAAAAACAAGCCCACCCCGCGCGAGCTGCGCAACTGCTTGCCGTATCTGCTCGAAGAGTTCGATACGTTGCCGCGGCTGCGGGTCATGATCGGCCTAGGTGCGATCGCTTTCGCGTCGATCTTGCATCTGCTGCGAGAGCGAGGATTCGAGTTCGACCGCACTTCGATCAAGTTCGCGCACGGCGGGGAACTGACCGCAATCAAGGGGAAGCGAACGATCTCGGTCATCGCTTCGTATCACCCGAGCCGTCAAAACACCAACACCGGCAAGCTCACCGTTCCGATGTTCGACCACATCTTCAACCGTGCGAACGAGCTTCTGCGGCGAACAGCAAGTGCACGTCGCGGACGATCTGCTCGGGAACGCGGCTCGGTGCGTCCATCATTACATCGCGCGCGACCTGATTCTTCGGAAACGCGGTGACCTCGCGCAAGTTCTCCTCGGCGCACGCGATCATAACGATCCGGTCGATGCCGAGCGCCATGCCTCCGTGGGGAGGCGCGCCATAATCGAGCGCCCGCATGAAGAAGCCGAAGCGCTCCTCGACCTCTTGCGGGGTCAATCCGAGCATCTCAAAGATGCGCCGCTGCTCGTCGGGCTTGTGAATTCTGATCGAGCCCGAGCCGAGCTCGTAGCCGTTGAGCACCATGTCGTAATGCAGTGCCCGCATCTGCATCGGCGCGCGATCGATCAACTCCCAATCGCCCGGCGCCGGCGAGGTGAAGGGATGGTGCGCCGGAATCGGCTGGCCTGTTTCCTCATCGATTTCCAGGTACGGAAAGCCGGTCACCCAGGCGAATGCATATGAGTTAGGATCGCGGAGGCGGCAGCGCTCACCGACTTCGTTGCGCATCTTGCCGGCGACCGCGTACGCCAGTGCGCTCGTATCTGCAAAGAGCAAGATCGCGTCGCCGGTTTCGGCTCCTACCGCCTCGGGCACTGCGGCGATGTTCGCGTCGGTCAAGAACTTGGCCGCCGACGACTTCGGACCGTCGCTTCCCAACGATATCCAGACCATGCCTCTTCCGCCGAACTGTTTGGCCGTTTCGGTGAGCGCATCGAAGTCGCGCCGCGAAAGCGCCGCGCCGCCAGGATAGCGCAGCGCGACGATCGCGCCGGCGCTTTCTATCACCGATCGGAAGACACCAAACTCGGTGCCGTCAAAGACCGCGGTAACGTCGGCAAGTTCGAGCCCGAAACGCAGATCCGGCTTGTCGAGCCCATACTTCGCGATCGCGTCTTGGTGCGTCAGCCGCGGAAACGGCGGCACGTCAATGCCGAGCACGCTCTTCCAGACGTAACGCATGCACGATTCCATTACCTCGAGCACGTCCTCTTGCGTGCAAAAGGAGAGCTCGACGTCGAGCTGCGTGAACTCTACGAGACGATCGGCCCGCTGGTCCTCGTCGCGCATGCAGCGCGCGATCTGCATGTACTTGCCGAATCCGGCAATCATCAAGATTTGCTTGAGCAGCTGCGGCGACTGCGGGAGCGCGTAGAAGCTTCCAGGATAGAGGCGGCTAGGCACCAGATAGTCACGCGCACCTTCGGGCGTCGATTTGATCATCATCGGCGTTTCGATCTCTAAGAAGCCGCGGCTGTCGAAGAAGTCGCGCATCGCCTTTACGATCTGGTGTCGGGTACGAATGTTGCGCTGCATCCGCGGGCGCCGAAGGTCGAGGTAACGGTACTCGAGCCGAAGGTTCTCGTCGACCGGATCGTCGGAGTTCACCGCAAATGGCGGCACTTGCGAGCGATTGAGAATCTCGAGATGGTTTGCGGCAACCTCGATCTCACCGGTTGCCAGCCGCAGATTCTCCGTGCCCGGCGGCCGGCGGCGAACAAGGCCGCGCACGCGTAGCACGTCTTCGTGGCGCAAGTGCTGCGCCTGCTCGAAACTCGGATGCTGGGGATCGAAGACGATTTGCGTGATCCCTTCGTAGTCGCGAACGTCGACAAAGATCAAACCACCATGATCGCGGCGCCGATTAACCCAGCCGTCGAGCTCGACGTTGCCGTCTACGTCGGAGCCGCGCAACGCGCCACATGATATTTTAACGGGCATCCTTGATCCCCGAAACATAATAGTATTGCAGCAACACTTCGCGCGCCAAACGCGAGCGATCCGCGCGACGATCGATATAGCCCAAGACGATCGGGAGGCGGGTCAACAGCGAGTGCAATCCGAGCGAGAACGGCGTCATTCCAAGTTTTAGCATGACCTCGAAGTCAGGATGCTTGCGATAAAAGCGCGCGCTCGAGCGCCCAGCCAGCCGCATCTTGGACTTTTGGTCCTCATACTCAACGTCTTGACAGTGATAGTTCACCGCTGCGGGCTCGTAGAGAATCTCGACCCCGAGCGCGCGCAAGCGGTAGCCGAGTTCCAAGTCCTCGTGGCCGTATCCAGTAAAGCTTTCGTCGAAGCAACCCGCTCGCACGAGATCGTCGCGACGAACCGAAGCGTTGCCCGTGAGAAAATAGAGCCACGAGAGTTTTTTTCGCGACGGCGGGTGCAAATGCCCGCGGGTTTTGGGGTGATCGCGCTTATAAGCATACTCTTCGAGATCCTTGACTTGTACTTCGAGTCCGACGACGGCCACATGCCGGCGCTCGCGATGGCGGCGCAGATGCGTTGAGAGCAAATCGGGCGACGCCAGAATGTCGGCATCGTTGAAAAGGACGACCTCGCCGCGTGCGCCGGCGATCCCGGCGTTGCGTGCGGCGGCGCGTCCGCTGTAATCGCCGGTGAGGTGGCGCACGTTGCTATGCGCGGCTTGCACGCCCGCCAGATACTCGGCGGTTCCATCGTTCGAGCGCGAATCGCAGACCAACAGCTCGTATCGCGGCGCCGCCAGATCCTGGGCAAGCAGCGTCGGTACGACATGCTGCAGCGTGTCGAGCCGGTTATACGTCGGGATGACGACCGAGACTTGGGGTGCCTCAAACACGCGCGCCATCCATCAAACTGGCGACTCCGCCGACGATCTCCTCGCGGAAACGCGCGAGCGACGCTTCGTTTTCGCGGCTCGGCTTTCGAACCAAAACGTGCGGGACTCCGTACGGCGACCACTCCTGGGAGTTCAAGCGGAAGTAGCGGTGTTCGAAAGCAACGACGGTCGGGCGCCCGACGGCGCTCGCAACGTGCGTCGCGCCGGTGTCAACCGTTACGACGACGCGCGCTCGCTCGAGCACGGCGGCCCACTGATGGAACGGCAAGGCTCGCAACATGCGTGCGACGCTTGCGTTCTCTTCGAAAGCGTCCGCATTCGTTTCGCTATCGCGCGCGCAGGTAATCACGACGGGCGCCAACTGCGCCAGCTGATCGACGATACCCAACGTCGCGCCGAGGGTGCTTCCGTCCGAAAACCAGCGCGCGCCTAGGTGCAGCACGATCGGATCCGTCGGCAGCGTCGCTGCGACGACGCGATCCTCGGGAATTACGTCGAGACGCAGCTTCAGGACGCGCCGGCGAGCGCCCGCGAGCGCGACCAAGTCGAGCAGCTGAATGACTTCATGGCGTACGACACGCGTCGGGTCGCTATCGCAGAGCTCCGGATCGGCCTCTGAGACCATGACGCGATTGATGTACAGCGCCGCGGTGAGGCGCGCGAACCAGCGGCGCTCGTAGGTGTATCCGATGCGTAGGGGCGCTCTCGTGGCGCCGACGAGCTGCAAATCAACGGCGCGCGGCGCAAGCGCAATCGCGACGTCATAGCTTCCGAGCCGCCCTCCGAAGCGGCGCGGCGCGGTGCCGTTCGGCAGCACGATCAGCTCGTCGACGTCATCGTTGCGCTCCATGACGACTCGGTTGTACTCGCTCGTAACCATCGCAATGCGCGCACTCGGAAAGGATGCCCGCACCGTGGCGATGGCCGGTGTCGAGAGGACGAGATCGCCAATGCGGTCGGTACGCGAGAGCAGAATCTTCACGAAGCGTGAAGGTCTCTCAACGCCAGCTCCAGCTCATCAAAGTATGCTTGATTCGCGAGGGCGCGGGCCGCGCGCAGCTCATGGCCGCGCAGTTCTCTTCCACCCTCGAGACCCTGAAGCCGGCGCTTGAGGCGGTCCACAGGGTTTAGCCTGCGCAGCACGGTATGCAGCCCGCGCTGCAGCGGGTTGATTCCGGTCGCGAGCGCCGCTCGCCAGCCGGGATGCAGTTTCATCAGCCGTACCGCGGTACGTGCTTGCGCGCGCGACCGCGCAATCATCTTCTCGACGCCGGCGGCGTACGGTCGCGGTTTATAATGGTAGACGAGCGCCTTAGGATGAAAGACTGCGCGAACGCCCCGCTCGCGCAAGCGCAGGCCGACGTCAATGTCTTCCCAACCGTACTCCGAAAATGATTCGTTAAAACCACCGATCGCGCGAATCGTTGCCAGCGGCACCGAGACGTTGGTAGTCCAAAAGTAGTTGCCGCTATAATTCTTGATGCTCCAAATCGGCGGAGGCAAGTCGTCAAGGCTCTCGACTTCGATCGCGCCGCCACGCACGATTGCACCGGGATGACGCGCCCGCGCGCATAAATGCTCATCAACGAAATTCGGAAGCGGTAAGACGTCATCATCGATAAAGATGATCCGCTCCGCGGTGGCCTCCGCGATGCCTGCGTTGCGAGCCTTGGCGAGCCCCGCATTCGCTTGGCGCACAACCGTAAAGGAGCAGGTCGCGCGCGACCGAGCGCGAGCAATGACCTCCGGCGTCTGGTCGCTAGAGCCGTCGTCGACCAGAACGACTTCGTATGCGTCGTCTGCCACAGTTTGATCGAAACACGCGTCGAGCACCCGGGCAAGCATGTTAGCGCGATTATACGTGCAGAGTTGAATCGTCGCCGCCTTCATCGGGGAACCTCCGCCTAATCCGCTGCACCGATCGCAGCGAGCAGTTTTGCTGCAGATCGAGGCGCGCCCGAGGGAACATAGCCAAGCACTCTGTGACCGAGGGCGCAACAATGAGGTGCGGCAAAACTGCCGCTGCCCAAAGGGTTTGGCCACAAAGCCGGCATTTGCGTTGTCGAAGGCTCGGTCACCACTCTCCGCTCGCGTTTCGCTCGCAGGGTCCCCGACAAGTTTAAGAGCGCTGCGCACTTCGTGCTGCGCGCCCCCACTACGTAGGTCCCCGACGTGTATGCTCCCTCGCCTTCTCCTAGCACCTGTCGGCATTGTGGTCCAAACGATCGGTACATCGGATCAGTCAGAGGTTCCCACCAGCGATTCTACAGCTGCGAGAATGCGCGGCTGGTCAAGGTGGGCGATACATGCATAGTCCGGACATCGCTCCTTTGTATCGCCCGTATGGCACGGATATGACGCGCGCACGATGGCGGTGCGCGATCCCAGCGGCGACCATCGTTCCGGAAAATCCGACTGAAACGGGAAAATCCCAATCGTCGGGCAGCCGACTGCAGCCGCGACGTGCATCGAACCCGTGGTAATCCCCACATACGCGACCGCTCGGAGCGCCAATGCGCCGAATCCCCCGACGCTCGTAGCACCGGCCACCGAGACGACCCGCTCGTCGTTTGCGATCCTAACGATGCCGTCTGCGGCGGCGGTATCGGCGGGGGATCCGGTAACTACGACCTGCACGGCGAAACGCGCGCAGAGCGCATGCGCCAGCGAGGCCCAGCCTTCGAGTGGCCACATCCCGCGCTTTGAGGCCACTGCGTTGCAAGGATTGAGAATGAGAAATCGGCCGCCGACATCGCGCAGCGAGTCAGCCTCTCGCTCGTCACCGGGTGTCGGTACGAACCGGTACTGGCGGTCCGAAGTCTCGCAGTCGATCGCCCGCGCAAAATCCAAGAGAATCTCCGACCAGTGCGACGTAACGTCGCCCTCTTCGCTACGAACGACGACGCGGTCGGTAAAACGAAACGAGTAAAATCGGCGCGCCTGTCCGACGCGCACGGGAATCGCTGCAAGTTGCGGAATCCGCGCGGTTCGTGCGGTCGCCCAGGTCACGACGCATGCATCGTATTGCTCGCGCGCCAGCCGAGTCGCGAGCACACGTTCGCCGTTCCGATCGTCGACCAGAACCCGATCGACGTCGGGGACGCGTTCGAGCAACGCCGCGTGCGCGGGCAATGTCAGCGCGTCAACGCGAGCGAATCGCTGGTGGAGCGCTCGCCCCACCAACGACGCAACGAGCGAGTCGCCGATTCCGCCGCCGGCACAATAGAGCAGCGCACGCTGAGAATCCATCGTCCTAGCGATTTTCCGAATCGAGCGCGCGGACGAGCTCGCGCGTATAAATTCCGTCCAAGAGCTGTGCGCGCACGAGCCCTTTGATCGCGGACGACATGCGATCGCTCGTCGCGAGCCCGGCGTAGGTCGCGAGCAGCCAGTCGGGAAGCAGATAGCGCCCGCGAAAGAGATTTAGCGCGTACGCTCCAGTCGCGAATCGTGCTCGGCGCGAGGGATGCTTTGCCAAGAACTTTTGCGCCATGCGCGCCCTTTCAACTGCCTTCCGGCTTTCGACGGCGAGCGTGTTCGCTTCGGGCGGCTTGATGTGCCAAAGATACGCGCCCCAGGCGAACTTCCAACTTAAACCACGCTCGCGCAGTCGAAGTCCGAGTTCCGTGTCTTCCCATCCGTAAAGATCAAAACTTTCGTCGAAACCGCCGACGTCAACGAACGCGCGTTTTGACAGCGAAGCATTGCACGTGCAAAGGAATGCGCGCGAATAGTTTGCCGGGCTCGGCAGCGGGCGGCTCGCCTCTGAGCTCACGTTCAAGATTGGACCGTTGACGACGCGGTCGCCGTCGCGGTGCGCCGCGGCGTGAGCGGCAATCCAGCCTGGCGGTGTTAGCACGTCGTCGTCGCAAAAGAGCACGTAATCTCCATGGGACCCCTCAACGCCGCGGTTGCGCGCCTTAGCGCGATTCGGCTGCGGTTCGCCAACATATCGCACCGGTACGGCGCGGTCGGCATACGACCCGACGACAGCGGCCGTATCGTCGCGAGATCCGTTGTCGACGACAATGACTTCGAACGGCGGCGCGCCGGCCTGCAGCACGAGCGACGCGAGTGCGCGTTCGAGATACTGCCGGCGGTCCTTGGTCGTTATGACTATGGAGAACTCCATGAGCGCCGTTTGTTATGCAGCCAACGCAAGCAGCGACTCCGCCATGCGAGCGGAGGCGCCGACATGATCGCGATAAAGCTCCGCCAATCGTTCGCCCGTCGATGCGAGCCAAGTGCGATCGTCGTAGCGCTCGAGAGCAATGCGCGCGATGCGCCCCGGCGTCACCGTGCCGTGAACTTCGGCAATGAGAGAAGTTCCGGCGTCCATATTCGGCTGCGTGTGATGGGTGAAACGCCGCGACATGGAAACCGCGATCGCGCGCTTGACCGGAACGCCGACAAACGGAACGCGGTCGAGGTACGTTAGCGGACCGTTGATCGCAACGACCTCGGGAACGTTGAGCGGAGTGATTGCTACGACCGGTTTGCCGAGCGCGGCGAGTTCGATCGTCTTCGTTCCGGGAATCGTCAAGATCAGCCTAGCAGCTTTCGCCGCCGCGAGTGCACCGGTGAGCACCGGGATGCGGAGTTCGCCGGCATCGTTGGTGAGATAATCGCGGCCCTCTTCGCGAACCAGACGTCCGCGCCGGCCGAACATGCGCTCGTGCCCGCCTCCCTCGATCGCAGCTAGCACCCGATGGCGTGGCGTAAACGGCGAGATCGCAAATGCGATTGGAATCTCGGGCCGCTCGCGAAAAATACGCAGCGCGACCGCGAAATAGAACGGAACGAGGCTTTCAATCTCGTAGCTGCGCGCGCCGGGCATGATAAGAATTCCGCCGGCCGGCGTTCCCGGTTGTACGGGCAGATCGGCTTCGAAGAGCGCGCCGTCGACGGCGAGATTGCCGACGAGCTCGATCCGTTCGCGCGGCATTCCCCATTCGGCGAGCTGCTCGGCATTGCGCCCGTCGACGGCGAAGGCGCGGTCGAATAGTCTCCGATAGGCGCGGCGCGAAAATTTATAGGTTGCGGTGCGTCCCTTCAGCCGCGCGTGAACTCGTGCAACGTGCAGCAGATCCCCGCCGACGTATTGTACCAGATCAACGCTAGCCGGAATTCCCTCGACGCGCCCGCCGAAGGCGAATTTCAGATAACTCTTTGGATCGTAGACGCGTGCCTCCGGAAAGTTTTCGCGCACCATCTCGGATTCGAATCCGGTCGCGTAATCGTCAGGCACCAAGAAAACCAGCGCATCGAGATCGGGGACACGCCGGTAGAGCGCGCGCAGCAGCGGCCGCAGCCAGCCCGCGACTTCACCCGGGCCGTTAGCGGTGAGCGCTATACGCATTGAGGATGCGAGCAATTAGGTCCGTCGTGCTCGCACCGGAGACGTGCGGCGCGAGCGCGATGCGGCCACCGTGTTGGAGCACAACGCTTCGCTCAGGCAGCTCCTCTTCACTGTATTGATCGCTTTTCACGTGCACGTCGGGACAAATTCGATCGAGCAGTACCTCGGGCGTCGACTCGCCGAATCCGACGACGACGTCGATACTGCGCAACGCAAGCAGCAGCTTCGCACGCTCTGAAAAGGGGACGATCGGCCTTGCTGCTCCCTTGATCCGGCGAACCGACTCGTCTTCATTCAAACCGACGATGAGCGCGTCGCCTTGCGAACGTGCCCAGGCCAAATACTCGACGTGTCCGGCGTGCAGCAGATCGAAGCAGCCGTTGGTGAAGACGACGCTGCGACCGCGTTCGCGCAGGTCCTCGCGCCAGGCCACCGCCTCGCTCACAGATAGCAGCTGCCCGAAGAGCGGCCCCGTGTAGCTCATTGGGTTGCGGGGTTGACGAGCGCGAGAATTTCCTCGGGAGATGCGGTCGCGGTGCCCAGCTTCTCTACGACGACTCCCGCGGCAAAGTTGGCGAGTTGCATCGCTTGCTGGATCGGCGCATCGGCCGCCAGTGCGAGCGCTAGTACTGCGGTAACCGTATCGCCGGCGCCGCTGACGTCATAGACGGCTCGCGCGACCGACGGGATCTGAAGACGCTCGCCGGCGTGTCCGAAAAGCGCCATGCCGTGCTCGCCGCGCGTAATCACCGCGTAGCGGCAATCGAGCATCTCAATGAGGCGAGTGCCGGCAAGCTCAAGGCTCGCATCGTCAATGATTGCGAGGCCGGTCATCGTCGTGGTTTCGCCGACGTTTGGAGCGACACAGGTCACACCGGAAAAAATTCCGATGTTCTGCGGTTTCGGGTCGGCAAGCACCAGCGCGCAGCCGCACGCCGCTTCAACAATCTCTCGGCAGAGCGTTCCTTTCGCATAGTCACTCAGGATGACGGCATCGCAGCTCGGCGCGCGCTCGCGCACGAATGCTGCCAGCCGGTGTCGATCTTCGATCGAAAGCGGGGCGGTTGACTCCCAATCCGCGCGCACGACTTGCTGGTTGTGCGCGACGATCCGGGTCTTGCGCGTCGTCGGTCGATCGATCGTCGCAAAGACTCCGGAATCGTCGACCTGCTCCCCGCGCAGCAAATCGCGCACCAGTGCCGCGAAAGCGTCGTCGCCGACCGTTCCGGCGAAGACGACGTTCGCGCGCAGCGCTCGAAGATTATTTGCAACGTTCCCCGCTCCGCCCAGGGTGAACGAGTGATCGCCGACGGCGACGACCGGAACCGGCGCCTCGGGCGAAATGCGCGTTACCGTGCCCCAGATCCATTCGTCGATCATAAGGTCGCCCGCAACCATGATTCGCAGCTTACGCGCGCGCTCGAAGACGGTCCGTGCGTCGGGCAGCATCAGTTCGGGCGTCACGCGAGAACCTCTGAAGGAGTCGCTGCATCGATCGCAGCGAGCAGTTTTGCCGCAGATCGAGGCGCTCCTGAGGGAGCATAGCTGGATACGTGGTTTACCCTGAGCCCTTCGACTTCGCTCAGGACAGGCTCCGTCGAAGGGCTACCGAAGGCGCAACAAAGAGATGCGGCAAAACTGCCGCTGCCCGAAGGGTTTGGCCGCAAAGCCGTCATCTGCGTTGTCGAAGGCTCAGTCACCACTCCCCGCTCAGGTCTCGCTCGCGGGGTCCCCGACAAATTCAAAAGCGTTGCGCACTTCGTGCTGCGCGCCCCCACTACGTGGGTCCCCGTCGAGTACGCTCCCTCGCTTTCTCCTAGCACCTGCCGGCTTTGCCGTCCAAACGATCGATACATCGACTTCTTTAGAGGTTCTCCAACCCGCCCTCGAAGATGAGACGCTGCTCGACGAGATCGCAGACGATATGGGCCATCACCTGATGCACTTCCTGAACGATCGCAGCGTATCCGTCCGGGCCGATTAATGCGAGGTCGGCAATCTCCGCAACTTTGCCGCCGCCGTTGCCGGTGAACGCAACGGTTACGGCACCTCGCCGTTTTGCCGCTTCCAGCGCGAGGACGACGTTGCGCGAACCACCGCTCGTCGTCATGCCGATAACGACGTCACCGGGTTGCGCGAAAGCCTCCACTTGACGCGAAAAGACATGGTCGTAGCCATAATCGTTGCCGACGCAGGTCAGCGTGGAGGAATTAACCGAGAGCGCCTCGCTGTGCAAGCCGGGACGTTCGCGCAAGAATCGTCCCGAAAGCTCGGCAGCCATGTGTTGTGCCTCGGCTGCGCTGCCGCCGTTCCCGCACCACAGAACTTTATTACCGCCTCGCAGCGCCGTGACCATCGCCTCGACGATCCTTTCGACCTGCGCGCGATAGTGTTCGGCGTCGAGCAGACCCTTCCGATCCGCCAAGAGTTCCGTGAAGTCGCGTCTGCCGTGATAGTCTACCGCTCGATCCAAAATAGCTCCTCACCCTGCGATACGAGTTCCCCATTCTCCGGAACGATTCGCAGAATCGTTCCGGCGTCGTCGCTCTGTATCTCGTTGAAGAGCTTCATCGCTTCCAACACGCAGAGTATATCGCCGGCTTCAACTCGATCGCCAACTTCGACATACGGCTCAACATCCGGCGACGGCGCACGATAGAAGACTCCGGTCAACGGCGCAAGTACCTTCGAAACGTTCGGATTGACGACCGATGGAGTCGCCTCGTCCGAGGCTGCCGAAGGTACGATCGACGGGTTTGTCTTCTCCGGTGCGCGGCGCTCGAGTTCATAGACGGTATCGCCGAGCTTCACCTTAATCGTTTCAAGATCGTACTCGTGCATGAGCGCCAGCAACTCGCGCAACGTCTGCGTCTCTTCGGCGTAGCGTTCTTCCATTTATATTCCGGCTTCTACCTATGCGCCAGCTTCTACGAGTAGCTCGGCAAGGACTCTCGGATGGTCAAAGGGGAGCCGGCGGTCGCTGCGGTGCTCGAGATCGCGGAGAACCACCTCTCCCTTCGCGAGCTCGTCGCTGCCGACGATCAGCGCGTAGCGCGCTCGGTTGCGGTCGGCGATTTTCAGCTGCGCGAGCAGCTTACGATCTTGGTAATCCATCAAGACCGGGACGTCCAGCCGGCGCCGCAACTCTGCGACAACCGGCGCTAACGCCGTGCGCGCTTGGGCGCCGAGCGCGATCGCGGCAATGCCGCGCCGTTGTAGTTGCGGCGCGCGCCGGTGTTCGCGCAGCATCATCAAAAACCGTTCCATGCCTAACGCAAAACCGACTGCCGGAACGTCGGGTCCGCCGAGTGACTGTACCAACCCGTCGTAGCGTCCACCGCCGCAGATGCTGTTTTGTGCTCCGAGCAGACTCGACGTAATCTCGAAGACCGTTCGTCCATAGTAATCTAGGCCGCGCACGATTCGCGGGTTGACGACGAACGGAACCCCTGCGAGATCGAGATACGACTTGAGCGTCTCAAAGTGTTCGCGACACGGCTCGCAAAGGAAGGATTCAAAAGCCGGTGCGCTCTCGATAAAGGGAAGGTCCGCCGGATCTTTGCTGTCGAGCAGGCGCAGCGCGTTGCGCTCGCCGCGTCGCCGTGCATCCTCGCTCATCGCTGCGAGGTGTGGGCGAAAATGTGCGAGCAGCGCTTCGCGATAGCGCGGACGGCAAACATCGTCGCCGATTGAGTTGAGACCGAGGGTGACATCGGTAATTCCGTACTGCGCGACAAGCTCCCACGCCATTGAAATGACTTCCAGGTCGGCTTCGGCTCCCGCGAAACCGAAGCACTCGACACCGAACTGGTGCGACTGTCGAAAGCGGCCCTTCTGCGGACGCTCGTAGCGAAAAATCGGGCCCAGGTAATAGAGTCGCAGCGGACCCGCCGCTAGGAGTTGGTGCTCCAAGGCTGCCCGTACGACCGGCGCCGTCCACTCGGGGCGCAACGTGAGGCTCCTCTTGCCGCGGTCGGTGAACGTGTACATCTCTTTCTCGACGATGTCGGTCTGATCGCCAACCCCGCGGACGAAAAGCTCGGTGGATTCGAAGATCGGCGTACGAATCTCGCCGTAGCCGAAACGAGCTGCGAGCCGGTGGATGCGTGTTTCCAGGTCAAGCCATCGTTCCGACTCCGGAGGATAGATATCCGTAGTGCCGCGCGGTGCACTCAGCTTTTCGGCCATCGCTAGCCAATGCGCCGTAGCTGAGTGATAGTCCCGCGTGCGCACTATGCTCTATGGCAGCGCCGCGTTGGGAATTGCGTTGCTCTCCTCTCCGGATGCAATTCGCAGCGCGTTGACGGCATCTGCAAGCGCGCTCGTCGAAGCCGCGCCGTTTGTGTTTGGCGTGATTCTCTTAGCGTCGCTCTTCCGGCGTAGGCATCACATTGCGACATATCTCGGATGCGGTTGCACGAGCGGACCATCGGCGCGCTCGATTCCTGTCACAGCCGCGACGTGGCTACTCTTCGGGCCGCAGGTCGCGCTTGCGCGGTGGACGGCGGCTATGCTGGTGGCGCGAATACTTCGCCGACATGTCGACTTCAATCACGATGGCGATTGGAATCCGCTTGCCCAACTCGCCGCGATGCTGCCGGCCGTCGCGCTCGCAGGCGCAACAACGCAGATCTTCACGCTGTTCGACATTTCTCGTCTCTCGCCGTTGGACGGCGCACTTGCGGGAGCAACGCTCGGATTCCTAACTGCGCCCTGCGGCCTCGGCGCCATTGCGCTCGCGGGTTCGCTGCGCGCGCACGCACCGACGGCTGCAGGGGCGTTTCTGTGCATCGCGGGTATCCTCGATTTACGCGCGTTTCGGCTGTGCATCTCACGGCAACGCGCCGATCACGATGCATTTGCATACGTGCTGCTTGCCGTCGCGCTCGCCATCGTTGCAATGCGCCACGGGGACGCGCTCGTCCGTCCCGGACTTTCCCCATTCTTGGCATGCTGCGCGTTAACCGCGGTACTCTACGCCATAGTTCACCGGCGGCGGCAATGTGTGGTGGCCCGCATCGCGCCGAGTGTGATGGTAATCGGAGCGCTGCTTGGAGCTCCCGTGCCGCCGTATCACGCGACCGAAACAACGATGACCGATCTCTTTCCCGGCGAACGTTTGAACTTCACCGGCGCGTTATCGTGTGAAGAAAACGTTTGCGCGATCGTGCGCTACGCGATTACCTGCTGCCGCGCCGACGCCGCTCCGGTTGCAGTCCGTCTCGACCGTCCGCTAACTTTTCCCTCCGGAACGTGGCTGCAAATCGTCGGCCACATAGACAACATCGGCGGCGATCTTCGCCTCATACCCGAGCGAATCGACCACATCGCTGCACCTAGCGACCCGTTTATCTATCGGTAGCGCGTATCAATCCGACGCAGGTGGGTCCCTTCGGGCGAGGACCGTCTGACCGAGCGCCGGAGCTACGGACGGCGAGAGGCGCGAGGCAGACGATAGGAGCGCCACAGGACGTGGCGCGACGAATGTGCCCGAGTCCGAATGGGGCACACCTGCGTCGGATCCCTTACATTAAGATAAATTCTTAGCTTGTCGCTGCTCCAAAAGCTCGACGGGAATTCCGTTCGGATCTTCGACGAAGGCGATGGCTCGCGTGCCGCTCGGGGACTTGTAGACGTCCTTCAGAATTTTTACTTCTTTGGCTTTGAGCGCATCGACGTACGCGCGCAGATCGCCGTCGGCTTCGATTGCGAGATGCTCGTAGCGATTACCGAGCTGGTACGGTGGATGCTCTTCGAGATCGTAGACGAGCTCGATGTACGCGTTCCAATCGTGTCCGACGAACGCCATGTCGGCGTTGCCCGGATAGTGATAAGGGCCGTCCAATAGTCGCAACCCGAGTTTCTTGGTGTAGAAGTCGATCGATTCGCTCATATCGTTCACGAAGATCGAGGTGTGCAAGAACCGCGGCATGATTGAGACTCCTTCTAGTGCAGAAAGTACCGGTACGTCGAAAAGACGAGCGCAACTTCGTGTCGATCGGCGGCGGCGATGACCTCCGCGTCGCGGATCGATCCGCCGGGGGCGATGATCGCGGCGCAGCCGCCCGTAGCCGCAGCTTCCAACCCGTCGGCGAACGGGAAGAACCCGTCGCTCGCGCAGGCAGAGCCGCGTGCCTGATCGCCGGCTCGAGCAGCCGCGATTTGAACCGCGCTGACGCGGTTGGTCTGCCCGGCACAGATGCCGCGCGTCGTGCCGCCTTTGACGATGACTATGCCGTTGCTCTTGACGTGGCGCACGACGTCCCAGGCAAAGGCGAGGTCGTGCCACTCCTGCGCGCTGGGAGCTTTGCGGCTGACGACGCGCCATTCTTCTGCCGGTGCGGCCGGATCGTCGTCCTCGGCGAGTACTCCGCCTAACGCGCTGCGCAGCCGCAGCTCGTGTGAGAGCTCTTTCGGCAGCGACGGAGCGAAACGCATGATGCGCAGATTCCGCTTATGGCGAAGAATCTCAAGCGCTTCCGATTCGAAATCGGGAGCGGCGACGATTTCGAGAAAGAAATCGCGGAGCGCGAGTGCCGCCTCACGATCGATCGGTGCATCCATTGCGACGATCCCGCCATATGCCGAGATCGGATCGGCGTTCAGGGCTTCGCGTACCGCTAACCCTACGCGCGAGCGTTGCGCAACACCGCACGGTACGGCGTGTTTAACGACTGCGGCGCGCACGAAGCGCGCACTCTCGCTGCCGACCTGAGCGCCGAGCGGCGCGCGTGCGAGCAGCCGAAGCGTCGCATCGAGGTCGAGCAAATTGTTATACGAGAGGTCTTTACCGTGGAGCTGCTCCGGCAACCGTTCCGCGCGGTCGAGATAGAAGGCTGCGCGTTCTTGAGGATTCGTTCCGTAGCGCAACCGTTTGGCCAGCGGCAGCGTCAGCGCTAGGGCTCCGGGCAACGCGGTAGGCAAGACTTCCCCGGCCGCGGCAAGGTAGTGTGAAATCGCCACATCGTATTCGGCCGTGCGCTCGAAGGCCGCGATTGCGAACTTCCGGCGGAGCTCCGGAGGAACGCCGCCCGCGTCGACTGCCTGTCGGAACTCGGCATATTGCGACGGATGCGTCAACACCGTCACGTGCTCGAAGTTCTTAGCCGCCGCGCGCAACAACGCGACGCCGCCGATGTCGATCTGTTCGATCGCCTCATTCAATGTCGTGCCGGGTTGCGCAACCGTCGCCTCAAACGGATAAAGGTTGACGGCTACGGTAGCGATTCGTGGGATCGCATACTCTCTGGCCTCCTCGCAGTGTTGCGGGTCGGCGTGATCGTAGAGAATGGCGCCAAATATTTTCGGGTGGAGCGTCTTGACTCGGCCGCTGAAGAGGGCCGGAAAGCCGGTTACGTCGCCGACGTCACGCGCCGGGACTCGGTGCTCTTCCAAGAACGCGCGCGTTCCGCCGGTAGCGTAAATCTCGACGCCGCGCGCATGCAGCGACCTGGCCAGCTCCGCCGCGCCGGTCTTATCGTAGAGGGAGAAAAGCGCCGCCGTCCTTGTTTCCGGCAGGCCTTCAGGCAAGCAGCGCCTCCGCCTGCGGGGCGAGCTCCGCCGAAACGATCGCACTTGCTCCACTCTCGCCCATCGTTACGCCATAGATGCGATCGGCACTCTCCATCGTTTTCTTATTGTGCGTGACGATGACCATCTGCGAACCCACTGCAAACTCGCGCACCATCGCACAGAAGCGCTCGATGTTCGCGTCATCGAGCGCGGCGTCGACTTCATCAAGAAGGTAGAACGGCGCAGGCTTCGTCGCAATCAGCGCAAAGATGAGCGCGGCCGCGGTCATTGCGCGCTCGCCGCCGGAAAGCGCCGCCAGCGGCATCGTCTTCTTACCGGGAGGCTGCACTGCGATTTCGATTCCGGTCTCCGCGAGATTCTCGGGCTCCGTTTGCCACATCTTGGCTTCGCCACCCTCGAACAAGCGCGCGTACATCGTCGAAAACGCCTGCGCCACGCGCACGAACGTTTCGTTGAACTGCACTTGCGTTTCGCGTTCGATCTCGCGGATCGACTCGAGCAACGTCTCGCGCGCGGCGCCGAGATCCGCCAGCTGCGCTTGCAGGAACGTTTGGCGCTCAGCCAGCTCGCTGCGCTCGACGTCGGCGTTGAGGTTGACGTTGGCGTGCAAGCGCGCCAACTCGTCCCGCAGCCGCGGCAGTTCGTCGACGACGTCGTCCGCCTCGTTCGCGTAGCGCGCGGTAACGTCGGCGCACTCGTCGTTGGTCGCGGGATTCTGCGCGAATTGTGAGACGAGCATACCCAGCTCGGCTTCGACTTGCGCCAGCCGCGTGCGCTGGCGCTCGCCGCTCGCGGAGATATCGCGCTCCTCCTGCTCGGCGCCGCGCACGTCGGACTCTAGCTGTGTTTGCCGTTGGGTAAGCAGTTCGCGATCCTGCCGAGCCGTCTCGAGCTGCGCATCGAGCGCGGCGACGCCGCTGCGAAGCCCTTCGATACGCGCGTGCTCCGTGCGAGTCTCTTCCATCAGCGATACGATTTCAGCCAGCATCTCTTCGCGCGCCGAACTCGCACGCTCGGTGTCTCGATCGAGCATCCGCAAACGCGCGTTGGCTGCATCGCGTTCGGCCGACATGGCGGCCAGGCGCTCCCGCAAGTCGGCGGCCTGAGCGCTGCTCGAAACCGCGGCTGTCTCAGCGCGGACAATCTCCTCCCGTACTTGCTCGAGCTCACGCTCGAGCCGCACGCGCTCTTCGTCGCTGCGCTCGGCTTCCGGTTCCGTCCGCTCGCTTTCGAGTTCCAGTTCGCGCGTCCGAGTTGCGCGCGCGCGCAACTCGGTAGTCGCCGCGCGGGCTACGTCGAGTTCGGAGTGAAGACGTTGCGCGTCGCCGTCCAGTGCGGCGACCTCGGCGCGTACGCCGCCTAGCTCCGACTCCGTTTTCGTCTGTTGCTCGCGCGCGGTGTCTCTTGCACCGATGGCTGCTTCCGCACGGCGATGCGCGCCGTGCAGTGCGCGTTCCGCCTCCTCGAGACGCGCGCGCATACCAACCAATGCATCGCGCAAACCTTGCGCCTGGAAGCGGCGCGAAAGAATCGAGCGCTCGCGCTGGAACCGCCCGCCGGTGATCGCACCTCCTCCAGTGATTTGTTCGCCTCCGAGCGTCACGATCGTATCGCGGACGCCGCGTCCGCGAACCAGCTCGATGCCGGTTTCGAGTCGATCGACGATCAGGACGTTGCCGACCAAAAAGTTCACAATGCTCTCGAAGCGCGGAGCAGTGTGCACAAGCGTATGCGCGTATCCGATGACCCCGGGCATGCCGGCCAGTTCCACGTCCAGCCTGCGGCCCTGTCGATTAGAGAGCGTGTCGAGCGGAAGGAACGTTGCGCGTCCCGCCTCCCGCCGATTGAGAAACTCGACGAGATGCTCCGCGTCTTCCGACGTCGTCGTAACCACGTTTGAAAGCCGCACTCCGAACGCAATGTCCATCGCGCGCGCATACCGCTCTTGCGTTGTAATGAGATTCGAAACGACGCCCTCAATGCCGTTCAACTCGCCGCGCTGCCAAGCTTCGACGATCGCGCGAGTACCCGGAACGTGCCCTTCGAGCGAGTTCTCGAGTTCTTCGATAGTATGCAGGCGCGATTCCGCGGCTCGGACTTCAACCGATTGATCGTGCACGAGCGCCAGCGCGCGCGTGACATCCTCCTGCGCCACCGCGGCATCGCGCCGTGCATCTTCGGCGCGTCCACGCGCATCGAGCAGCGCTTCTTCGAGCGTCTCCAAGCGACGACGGCGCTCGGTCAGGCGGTGCGCGGCACCGCCCGCCGCGATCTCGATCTCTTCGGCACGCTCGCGTGCGGCGCGTTCTTCGCCGGCGAGCCGTTCGGCTTCGGCGCGGAGGCTCTCGGCCTGCGCGCGACGCTGCGCTCTGCGCGCGGCAAACTCCGCCGCCGTGCTTTCGATCTCTCGCAAATGTGTGAAAACCGCGTCCAGGTCGGCGCGTGTCTGCGCCAGCGCCGTCTGCGCGGCGAGCTCGCGATCTCGCGCGGCGTCGATCTCACCACTCAACGGCGTAATCTGCGACTCTAGATTCGCAATCGCGGCTACGAGCGAAGCGCGCTCCTCATCGGCGCGCTGCGCATCTTCCGACGTCTGGGTCGACTGCCGTTCGAGCGCTTCGCGGCGCGCTAGCGTTGCGGCGTACTGCGCTTCAAACGTCGCGAGCTCACTACGCTTGCTCTGCACTTGCGTGCGAAGCTCCTCGAGGTGCAGCTCGGCGCGGTAGACCTGCGTACGCACCGCGGAAAGCTCTGCGGCAAGCGACGCAGCCTTTTCCGCGGCACTTCCGCGCCGATCTTCGTTCTTTTGCAGATCCTCACGCAGGCTTTCGCCCTCGGCGCGGCGCGACGCGCTCGCGCGTAGATAGCTAAGAATCTCGAGATCGCGAACCCGCGTGCTGACCTTACGGTATCGCTTGGCGCGCCGAACTTGCGTGTCGAGCTCCGGGATGCGGCGCTCCAGCTCCGCGATCAGATCGCTGATTCGAATTGCGTTTTGTTCGGTGCGCTCGAGCCGGCGCAGCGACTCCTGTTTGCGCGCCAAAAACTTTCCGATACCGGCCGTCTCTTCGAAAAGCGCCCGTCGCTCCGCCGGTTTGCTGGTGAGAATTGCGTCGATCTGTCCCTGCGAGACGATCGCGTACGAGCCCGGACCCAGTCCGGTGCCCATCAGCAGATCGAGAATGTCGCGAAGGCGCACCGGCGTGCGATTTATGAAGTATTCGCTTTCGCCGACTCGATAGGCGCGCCGCGTAATCTCGACTTCCGCATACTCGATCGGCAGCCTGCGATCGCTGTTGTCAAAGAGAATCGAGACTTCCGCCATTCCTAGCGGCTTGCGCACCTCGTTGCCCGCGAAGATCACGTCTTCGAGCCTTCCCGAGCGAAGGCTCCTGGTTGACGTTTCACCCAACACCCATCGAAATGCGTCGACGAGATTCGATTTGCCTGAGCCGTTGGGACCGACGATTGCAGTAACGCCGCTGCCGAACTCCAGCAGCGTCGGATCGGCAAACGTTTTGAAGCCGAAGGACCGAATCGTACGCAGTTTCACCGCTGGAGCCGTCCGGTTGCCGCTACGGGAGCTATCACCGAGAGCAGCGCCGCTTGCGCAGCAGCTTGTTGCGCGGCCTTTTTCGACGGGCCCTCGCCCCTGCCAAGGACTCTGCCCCGTACGCTCACTCGTGATTTGAACGCCGGACGTTGCGGAGTGCCGCGGTTGGTTTCGCGGTAGACCGGCGTCGCCGCTAGATGTTCTTGCGCGTAGTGTTGCAGCCGAGTCTTGGCGTCGAGCAACTCTTCCGCGGAATGATCGAGCTGCTCGATGTGCTGCGCAACGACGAACTCGCGGGTTTTTTCGATGCCGAAGCGCAGGTAGAGCGCACCGACGAAAGCTTCGAAGGCACCGGCTAGGACGGATGTGTTTTCGCTTCCGCCGGCGGCACGCATTCCAGCCCCAAGCTGCATTAACGCGGAGAATCCAAGCCGCTTCGCGCCTCGGGCGAGCTGCGCATCGTTGACGATCGCCGCTTTGCGCAAGGTCAGCAAACCTTCGGGCTCTTCCGGAAACCGTTCGTAAAGCCAACCGGCGGCGATGCTCCCCAGGATCGAATCACCCAGGAACTCCATTCGTTCGTTCGAGCCGCCGCCTCGCTCTTTAGCATAACTCTCGTGAACGAAGGCGTTTTGGAAGACGTTGAGGTCGCCGATCCTGCGAATGCCCGCAAGCGCAAGCAAGGCGCGCAGGCGCCGCCGATAAGCTTCGCCCATACTGCTAACGCCCTGCCCCGGGTGAGCGAACCTTGCCGAAGACGAGAACGCTGTTATGACCGCCGAAACCGAATGAATTCGAGAGCGCAACGCGGATCGGAGCACTGCGAGCGACGTTCGGCACGTAGTCGAGGGTGCATTCGGGATCGGGGAACTCGTAATTGGTCGTCGGCGGCATAACATCGTGGTACACAGCCAAGGCCGTCGCCACGCCCTCGATCCCTCCGGCCGCACCGAGCGCATGGCCGTGCATCGACTTCGTCGAGCTGACGCCGATTTTGTAGGCATGCTCACCGAACATCTTCTCAATCGCTTTGGACTCCGCCGGATCGCCCATTGGCGTCGACGTTCCGTGGGCGTTGATGTAATCGACGTCCGCCGGCTTGATGCCGGCACCGGTGAACGCGCGCGCAAGAGCCAGCCGCACGCCCTCGCCGTCGGGATCCGGCGCGACTAAATCGTAAGCGTCCGACGATTGGCCGTAGCCGAGTAGCTCGCAATAGATAGACGCTCCGCGCGAGCGTGCGTGTTCGTACTCCTCGATGACCAGAACGCCCGCACCCTCGCCGAGAACGAATCCGTCGCGCTCGCGGTCGAACGGCCGGCTGGCGTGCGCAGGATCATCGTTGCGTTGCGACATCGCCCGCATCGAAGAGAAGCCGCCGATCGCCAGCGGCGATACGGTCGCCTCGCTTCCGCCCGTGACCATGGCGATGGCCTCACCGTAGGCGACGGCGTTGTAAGCGGTGCAAATTGCATCGTTGGCGCTCGCGCACGCGCTCGCGGCTGCAAAGAACGGGCCGCGATAGCCGTATGCCATTGAAATGTGCGCCGGCGCGGCATTCGCCATCAGCATTGGAATGAAGAAGGGCGTCACTTTTGCCCACGTGCCGTTCTCGTTAGCCTTAACGGAGTTCAGCCAAAAGGTGATGATGCCGCCGATGCCGGTACCGATCACCCCGCCGACCTGCTGCTTGAACTCCTCATCCTGCGGAAGCTTAGCGTCTTCGATGGCTTCACGCGCCGCGACGAAAGCGAACTGCGTGAAGCGGTCCATGCGGCGGGCTTCTTTGCGTCCGATGAGCTCTTCGGGCTTGAAATCCTTGACTTCGGCCGCGATGCGCGTAATGAAATCGCTTGCATCGAAGGCGGTAATCGGCGCGACGCCGGACTCGCCGCTGAGCAGATGCGTCCAAAATTCGTCGCGGGTGTTGCCGATAGGAGTCACGGCCCCAAGCCCGGTAACGACGACCCGTCGGCGGGCAGGCGGCTGCATAGTCGAAACGCTCAAAACTTCAGCAAGTTACTAGCAGGGTGCCGAAAAACCCCCGCAGCGTCTAGGGGCCTTCCCGCGGAGCTGGTGCGTCATGCCTGCTTGCACTTGTCCGACGCGCTGGATATAATCAGGGGCTGTCTGCCACCAGGGTGTGGGGCACTACCTCTTCGCTGAAGGGACTTTATGAAGCGGACGTATCAGCCGCATAATCGCCGCCGTAAGCGCGTGCACGGCTTCTTAGAACGGATGAGCACCAAACAAGGACGTAAGGTTCTCGCCCGCCGCCGAAAAAAGGGGCGTCATCGTCTTACGGTTTAGAGGCCGTCTGACTTCCTGATGCGCCGTTTTGCAAGCCTGCGCCGCCGGGCGGACTTCACCCGCCTGCGGCGTCAGGGACGACGCGCGGCAACGAAGAGTCTCATCATCTATGGATCCGATCGGCTTCCCGGCGACGACGCCTCGCTGGTCGGGATCGCCGTTAGCAAGTCGATAGGAAAGGCTGTGCTCCGCAATAAACTGCGCCGTCGCCTCGCGGCAATCGTTCACGAAGCGCTCGCGCCGTACTCCGCAAAGCGCTTGCTGCTTGTCGCACGCCCGCAAGCGGCGCAAGCGACATTTGGCGATTTGCAGGCACAAGTAACCTCCGCGTTGGAGCGCCTATAGTAAACCGCATGCGCCTGCTCCTGATTGCCCTGATTCGGCTCTACCAACTTGTGCTCTCGCCGCTCTTGCCGCCGTCCTGCCGATTCTATCCGAGTTGCTCGCAATACGCGCTGATCGCGATTCGCGAGCACGGAGCGTCGCGGGGAGTCTGGTTGGCGACGTTACGCTTGGCGCGCTGCCATCCTTGGCATCCAGGCGGCGTTGATTTCGTTCCCGAGCCACGGAGTCATACGTGCACCTGATTCTCGCCGCCTCGTGGCTCGACCCAATCGTCAACATACTCTATTCGATCGTTTTGGACATCGACAAGCCGATCGGCAACCTCGGCTGGAGTCTGGTCATCCTTGCCGGGCTTATTCGCCTGGTCTTCTGGCCGCTCAACACCGCGCAGTTCAAAGCGTTTCTGCAGATGCAGAAGATTGCGCCGCAACTGAAACGGCTTCAAGCGCGCTATAAAGACGACAAACAGAAGCTTCAACAGGAGACGATGGCGCTCTACCGAGAGCACCGCGTCAATCCGTTCGCGGGATGCTGGCCGATGCTCGTTCAGTATCCGGTCATCATCAGCGTCTACTACGTCGTGCTCAACAATAAAGCGCACTTCGCAAACCAGAGCTGGCTGTGGATCGGCAGTGCGCTTTCACATGCCGTTGCTGCTCCGATGCTCTTCGGGACGCCGATTCTCGCTACGAGTTTAGCGAACGCCGACCTGATTCTGATCCTGCTCTATGCGCTCTCGATGTACCTGAGCGTTCGTTATGTTAGCATGCCCGCGACCGATCCGCAGCAGGCACAAACGCAACGCCTGATGGCCGTCTTCTCGCCGGTGATGCTGGGCTTTCTCGGGTGGAGGTACCACTGGCCATCGGCGATGGTGCTCTATTGGTTCGCATACAACGTGTTGACCATGGCGCAGCAATTTTATCTACTACGCCGCTACCATCAGCCGCTTGCGCTCATTGACAGCGAGCACGTCATCACCGAAGAAGTCAGCGGCGGTGAGGCTGCGAAGGGCTTGGTCAAGGCGGCTCCCAGCGGCAACGGCGTTGCGAAGAAGAACCCGGCTCGACCCGGCCGCGGATCGCGGTCGAAGCGCAAGAACAAACGCACCTGAGAGACGGAAGATGCTTTACGAAGACGATTTTGAGTTTGAAGAACAGCCCGCGGACGTGCGCGATCGCACGATCGGCGGAAAGCCTGGCGGCGGAAGAGGCGGCGGCTCACGCGGCCGGCGCGAGCCGCGCCGCGGCCCGGTGCGGCCGCGTACGCACCATCCGATACCGGAAGATGCGAAAGCGGCGGACCAACTATTGCGTGAAGTTCTCGAGCGCATGGGCGTCGGACCGGTGGAAATTGAGTACGTGCCGCGCACCGAAGGCGAGTATTTCGAAGTTACCGGACCGCACCTAGGCATGCTGATCGGCCGACACGGCAACACTCTCGAAGCGCTCAATTTGATTTTCAACAATGCGCTCAACGCCGGCGTCCGCACGAACCGCCGTTACTACACGATCGACGCGGAAGGCTATCGCGCGCATCGAGCCGATCAGCTCAAGAACCTGGCGCTAGCAACGCTCGAGCGCGCGATGCGCGAGCGCACGCCGCAAAAACTCGAGCCGATGCTCCCTTCGGAGCGCAAGATCATTCATCTCGTGCTCGCCGATTCCGAACTGGTGCGCACCGAATCCGAAGGCGAAGAACCCGAACGCCGCGTCGTCATCTTTCCCCGCTAAGCGAAGCCTTAGCCGAAGAACAAACGGGGGCCCCAGGGGCTTTGCCTCTGGGGGTGCGGAGCCCGAAGGGCGGAGCGCCTTTAAAAACGATACGATAGTCGCGATTGCGACGCCGCCGGGAAAAGGCGCGATCGCAATCGTCCGAGTCAGCGGCCCGGCAGCTCCCGCGCTAGCGCAGCGGCTTGTTCTCACAAAGTCGCCCCTGCTAGCGCGCGTCGCAACTCGCGCGACGATTCTCGACGAATCCGGCGAGCGTCTCGACGAAGGCCTAGCGATTCGCTTCGTAGCGCCGCAGAGCTACACCGGTGAAGAGATGCTCGAGCTGCAGCTACACGGCTCGCCGGTGGTAGCGAGGGAAACGGTGCGTGCGCTGTTGGCTTGCGGCGCGCGTCTGGCCGAACCCGGCGAGTTCACCCGGCGCGCATTTTTCAACGACAAGATGGATCTGCACGCGGCGGCTGCGGTCGCCGATATCGTTAACGCCGAAACACGGGCCGCGGCACGTGCGGCCCTCGCCAATCTGGGCGGAGGGCTTGCCGAGGCGATCCGTGCGATCCGGGCCTCGCTTGCGATTATCCTCGAAGAGCTCGCCGGTGCGATCGACTTTCCCGATGAGGTTCCGGAGCCCAATCGTAGTCAACTAGCCGCGAGGTTAACGCCGCTGGTCGACTCACTCGAGCGGCTTCGGCGAGATGGGGAAGTGGGCCGGCTCGTCCGGGAAGGCGTGCCGGTTGCGATCGTCGGCCCGCCCAACGCCGGTAAGTCGTCGCTGCTCAACGCGCTGGTGGGTATGGACCGGGCGATCGTCTCGGAAATTCCTGGAACGACCCGCGACACGATTGAGGAGACGATTGCGATCGACGGCGTACCCGTCCGGCTGGTCGATACGGCGGGAATTCGAAGTCATGCGGACCGGCTTGAGGCGGCCGGCATTGACCGTACGCAGCGGGCCCTGGCTGCAGCGCACATAGCGCTGGTCGTCGTCGATGCATCCCGCCCACTTGGACCGGACGCACTCGGGCTACTCGAGCAGACCCGGCGGCGCGAACGCGTCGTACTCTTCAACAAATCCGACCTCGGCACGCACGGCGTGCCGGACTCCGTCGGTTCCGACGCGATCGTCGGCAGCGTTCGCGAAAGCGCGACGCTCCGAGCGGTGCGCAAGGCCATTGCACACCTCGGCTGGGGCGGCGAACAGCCCGATCTCTCGCGCCCGCACCTCGCCGCGCTGCACGAATTCGACGCCGTCAACGCCGCTCTGGACGGACTCCATGAAGCGCAGCGCGCGCTGCGCAGCGCCGAACCGGTCGATTTCGTGGCAACCGAGTTGCAGCGGGCATTTACGTCGCTTGGGCATGTAAGCGAGCAGGTAGCCGCCGAAGAGATTATTAGCGGAATTTTCTCCCGTTTCTGCATCGGCAAGTAAGCAAGTAAAGGAGATCTATGCCCATGCAACGTGCTCTTCGCGTGCTCGTTGTCTTCGTGATCCTCATCGCTCCATTGACTGCACAGGCGAAGATCGTTTCGCGGTACGGCGTGACGATCGTCAGCTGCGTCGTAAACAACAACGGCAGCAATGTGACCAACGGCATCAACGTGGTCTACTACAATACTCACGATTCGCCGGCTACCGAAGTAGATTTCTTCGTCAACTATCTAGGGAAACACTATCTACTCATTGACAAAGGCAACTTTACGCGCGGGTCGCAGATCAACCATAACTTGACAAACTCGTTGACGGGAGAAGCCTGGAACGGCGACAGACCAAAACTCTGCCGAGTGGAACGGGTTTATCTCGCAGATGGACGGACGTTTTAAATGATTACATCGCTAGCTGCTAATGCCTTAGCCCGCAATTGGTGGATGTTTCTGGTTCGCGGACTCGTGGCAATATTGTTCGGTGTTATAGCTTTTTTATGGCCGGGCGCGACGTTTGTCGCCATCGGCATTCTTTTCGGCGCCTACGCATTGGTTGACGGCATCTTCGCAATCATCGCGACGGTGCGCGCAGTTGGAGCCGGTCAGCGCTGGTGGCCGTTCTTGGTTGAAGGAATCATCGGAATTCTGATTGCCGCGATCACCTTTTACGATATTCGCATCACGCTGCTTGCGATCTACTTCACGATCGCGGCGTGGGCGTTCTTGACGGGAATCTTCGAGATCGTTGCGGCAATTCAACTGCGCAAGCAGATTACGAACGAAATCTGGCTGATTATCGGTGGCATCGCGTCGATAACCTTCGGCGTCTTGATGGTCTGGTTTCCGCTCGCCGGCTTCTTGGCGTTAATTTGGCTGATTGCCGCTTACGCGATCGTCTTCGGTCTTATCATGATCGCGTTTGCGTTCCGGCTGCGCGGCCACGTAGCGTCCGGCCCGATGACGCCCGGCCCGATAACCTCAGGCCCGACGACGACGTAACGCCGCTATGCGTTGGGACGCCGACACGATCGTCGTCGGCGGCGGTCATGCCGGCGTCGAAGCGGCGCTTGCCGCCGCGCGGCTTGGCGTCTCAACGCTGCTGGTCACGGGTAACCCGGAAAAGATCTGCACGCTGCCGTGCAATCCATCGATCGGCGGGAGCGCGAAGGGACAGCTCGTCCGAGAGATCGACGCCCTAGGCGGTGCGATGGCGCACATTGCCGATAGGTGCAGCCTCCACTCGCGTTTTTTGAACGAAAGCAAAGGGCCCGCGGTACGCGCGCTGCGCCAGCAGATGGACAAGCCGGCATACGCTCGGCTTGCTACCGAGACGCTTCGCGCGCAGCCGAATCTGACGATCGTGCAGGGTCTCGTCGAGGATCTCATTGTTGAAGGCAGCGTCGTGTGCGGCGTCGCTTGTGACGACGGCGTCCGCTACTACGGCAAAACCGTGATCCTGGCCACCGGCACGTTCCTGGGCGGAAAATCATTTCGCGGCGACGTGGTTCGCGCGGAAGGCCGCTACGGTGAGCCGCCGGCCGTCGGCCTAGCCGCTTCGCTGCGTCGTCTCGGCTTTCCGACGGCTCGATTGAAGACCGGTACTCCGCCACGTATCGACAAGCAGAGCGTCGATTTCGCGGCGATGACGGTCCAGCCGCCGTCGCCGCGGCCGCTGCTCTTCTCTTACCACAGCGAGCCGCGTTTCGCGGGACCGCAGTTGCCGTGCTATCTCACGGAAACGAACGTGCGGACACACGCCTTGGTACGCGATAATCTGAAGTACTCGCCGCTCTACGGCCTGGACTTGATTCGCGGAATAGGTCCACGCTATTGCCCGTCAATCGAAGACAAAGTCATCAAGTTCGCGCACAATCCAACGCACCAAATCTTCATCGAGCCGGAGGGTTGGGACGAGCCGACGCTTTACGTGGGCGGCTTTTCCACCTCGCTCCCTGCCGAGATCCAGCTCGAGATGCTGCAAACGCTGCCCGGTTTGGAGTCATGCCGGATGCTGCGCGCAGGTTATGCGGTGGAATACGACATGGTGCCGCCAACCGAGTTGTACGAAACGCTGGAGACGCGGCGCGTCACCGGTCTCTATCATTGCGGACAGCTCAACGGAACGTCTGGCTACGAGGAGGCTGCCGCCCAAGGAGTGATAGCCGGAATCAATGCCGCGCGCGCGGCTCGTGGCGAGCAACCGCTTCGGCTGGCCCGGAGCGATGCGTACGTTGGGGTGCTCATCGACGATTTGGTCACTAAAGGTGTCGACGAACCGTACCGGATGCTCACGTCGCGCGCGGAGCACCGCGTGCTATTACGGCACGATAACGCCGATCTGCGCCTGACGCCGATAGGACGCGCGATCGGGTTGATCGACGATTCCGAATGGGAGTCGTTCGAGCGCCGCCAGCGTGCCCTTAGCGCGGCTCGAGAACGGGCGAAGCACAAGAGCTTTGAGGCGGGCGCGACGCTGGCGGATGCCCTGCGGCGCCCGCAAGTATCATTTGCCGACATTGCCGGACACTTCGATCCACCGCTAGAGCCCGAGATCGGCGAACGTCTCGCAATTGAGCTGAAGTGCGAGGGGTATGTGCGCCGTCAGGAACTGGCGATTGAAAAGGCACTCGAAGCCGAGCGAGTAGAGATTCCGGACGATTTCGATTACGCCGCGCTGCGCGCACTCTCGCGCGAGGCGCGTGAAAAGTTTTCGCGGCAGCGCCCGCGCACGCTTGGGGTAGCAGGGCGCATACCCGGCATCACGCCCTCCGACGTCGCTATCGTTGCGCTCTTTTTGCACAAGAATCGGCGAGAGCGCACTCTTTCGGCCGTGTGACCCCGGAGAGCCAGGAACTAGAGGCGCTGCTGGAGCGGGCTGGGGTCGAGCCCGCGTTGAGGGGTCGGCTCGCACGTTACGGCGCGCTGGTACTACAAACGAATCGCCGTTTCAATCTGACGGGTGCGCGGACCGGCGAAGAGATCGGCTCGCATCTCATCGACAGCCTTACGGTGGTGCCGTACGTTAGCGACCCTTACGTCGATATCGGCACCGGCGGGGGATTCCCGGCGGTTCCCGTGGCGCTCGCTACCGGCATGCCGATCACCATGATCGAAGCAAATCTGAAAAAGGCTCGCTTTCTCGAAACGACTTTGAAGCAGCTCGATCTCCGCGGCGAAGTCGTCGCTGAGCGAGCTGAGATGGCCGGACACCGCCCGGAGCTACGCGAGCGGTTCGCCAGCGGGACGGGACGCGCCATCGGCAGCGCGCCGACCGTCGTGGAGTTGCTGCTTCCATTCCTCCGGACGGGCGGCGTTGCGGTGCTCCAGCGCGGCCATCTCGGCTCAGCCGAGCGCGTGGCGCTCGAAGATGCTGCGCTGGTGCTCGGCGGGCGTGTCGAAATCGAGACGAGCGCCGGCGACGAACGACGTATTATCGTGCTCCGAAAGGAGGCCGTGACGCCAAGCCGGTTTCCTCGCCGAACCGGTATCCCAGCGAAACGGCCCCTGTGTTCGCCGTGAAACATTTTGCGCCGGCGGCCCCTGCAGTACGATGGTGTCGATGAAGCTGGTGCAATCGCTCGATGCTCGCTTGGCCGCTGCGTTGCCCCAGGGCGCGCTCTTTGCGGTAGGCGGTCGCGTACGTGACGAGCTGCGAGCTCAGGTCGAAGGTACGCCAATCCCTACCAAAGATTTCGATTACGTCGTCACCGGAGTACCGCTGGCGGAAATTGCCGAGCGCCTATCGCGGCTCGGCCGAGTTGACCAAGTCGGCGCATTCTTTTCGGTCATCAAGCTCACTGTGGACGGCGACACCGTCGACGTTGCTCTGCCGCGCCGCGAGCGCTCTCTTGGCCTCGGTCACCGCGACTTCGCGGTCGAGAGCGGCCCCGAGGTTACGCTTGAAGAGGACCTGGCGCGCCGGGATTTTCGCATGAACATGATGGCACGAGCGCTCCCTGCCGGCGAGCTCGTCGATCCTTACGGCGGCGAGGCCGACATTCGCGCGCGCCGGATCGACATTCTGGCGCCGCAGAGCTTCCGGGAGGATCCTCTGCGGATGTTGCGTGCGGCCCAGTTTGCGGCCCGTTTCGAGTACGACGTCTCGCCGCGGACGAGTCAGTCGATGCGAGCAGCCGCACCATTGGTCGAGACCGTATCTCCGGAACGCGTTCACGACGAGTTTACAAAGCTTTTTGGAGGAGCGAGCAAGCCATCGATCGGCCTCGAGCTCCTACGGGAGACGGGCGTCCTCGTATACCTGTGGCCCGAGCTTTTGGAAGGCGTCGGGATCGAACAGAATGAGTGGCACGCATACGACGTTTGGGGCCATAGCCTCGCAACGATCGACGCTTCTCCGATGGGCGACTTGATCGTGCGCTTATCTGCTTTGTTGCACGATGTCGGGAAGCCCAGGACGAAAGAAGGGCCCCATTTCTATCGGCACGAGATCGTAGGCGCCGAGATGTCGCGCGCCATGCTCGAGCGCTTTCGTTTCCCGAACGAAGTCGTCAAAACGACCGAGCACTTGGTACGTCAGCACATGTACTCCGCGGACCCCTACCTGAGTGATGCGGCGTTGCGCCGGTTCATACGCCGGATCGGACCCGCCAATATCGAACGTCTGTTCGAGTTACGGCAGGCCGACATTCTGGGCAGTGGTCTCCCCGAGCGCGATGGAAACAACCGCGAGTTCGAAGCGCGCCTTCGGGCGGAACTAGCGCGAAAACCGGCATTTTCGGTTCGTGACCTCGCTATTAGTGGCGACGACGTGATCGCGGCGCTAATTCGGCGCGGCGAGGTGCCGGCGGCGTTTCGCGGCGACGAGCGCGTCGGCGCGGCGTTGCAATGGCTTTTCGAGCAGGTCACCGACGAGCCCGAACGTAACGAGCGGACCTTGCTGCTGCACATTCTCGAGCAGTATTTGGACCTTGGGAACCTCTCCTCAGAGGTTCCCGGGTGACCCGCATCATTGCGCTCGTCAATCAAAAAGGCGGCGTCGGGAAGAGCACTACCGCCGTTAATCTCGGCGCAGCGCTTGCGCTGCTCGGACGACGCGTGCTAGTGGTCGATACGGACCCGCAAGGTAATGCAACGACCGGCCTCGGGATCGAGAAGTCGCGCCTTACGCACGATATTTATCATGCGCTCATGCATGAGGTTCCGCTCGAGCGCGTCATCGTCGACACGGAAATTGAAAATCTCTCGCTCGTTCCCGCGACCATCAATCTCGCTGGAGCCGACGTGGAGCTGGTTGCTGCGCTCTCGCGTGAAACGCGGTTGCGTCAAGCGCTCGCGCCCATCGCCGCGCAGTACGATTACGTGCTGATCGACTCGCCACCGTCGCTCGGCTTGCTGACGATCAACGCTATGACGGCCGCCGGCGATTGCATCATTCCGGTGCAGGCCGAGTTTTACGCGCTCGAGGGTCTCGCACAGCTAACCAACGTCATTTGGCGCGTGCGTGACGCACTCAATCCGAGCCTGCACGTAAGCGGTGTGCTCGTGACGATGTTCGACGGCCGAACGCGGCTGGCGCTCGAAGTCATCCGCGAACTCGAGAAGTATTTTCCGGAGCAAATCTTCAAAACGCAGATTCCGCGTAACGTGCGCATCTCCGAAGCGCCGTCGTACGGCAAACCGGTGATTCTCTTCGACCTCAAGAGTCGTGGAGCGCAGGCGTATCTCGCCGTCGCGCGCGAGATGCTCGAACCGGCGCCGGCAATAGGCACCGCACCTTGAGTGCACCGAAGCGCGGCTTAGGAAGGGGTCTGGCGGCGCTCCTCGGCGACGCCGCAGTTCCGGTTGCCTCGACTCACGAGGTCGTCCGCGAAATTCCTGTCGGCGATATTCGGCCAAATCCGTTTCAGCCACGAAAGAGCTTTGCAGCCGAAACGCTCGACGAGCTTAAAGAGTCGATCGCGCAATACGGAGTTCTCGTGCCGATCATCGTGCGCCGGAATGACGACCGTTACGAGCTGATCGCCGGCGAGCGGCGCTGGCGCGCCTGCGCAGCCTTGCAACGTCCTACGATCCCGGCGATCGTTCGAACGAGCGACGATCGCCAGACGCTCGAATTCGCAATCGTCGAAAACCTCCAGCGTGAGGACCTCAATCCTCTCGAAGAGGCGGCCGGCTTCGCGTACTTGATCGAAGAGTACGGTTTCACACAAGAAGAAGTGGCGCGGCGGATCGGCAAAAGCCGGCCTGCGGTTGCCAACACGCTTCGGTTGCTGACGCTCGCTGAGCCGATCAAGGCGATGGTCGCCGACGGCCGGCTATCTGCAGGGCACGCCCGCGCGCTCTTGACGGCTCCGGCGAATGCACGGATCGCACTGGCCGAACACGCCTCTAAACGCGCGCTGACGGTCCGCGCTCTGGAACGCTTAGCGGAAAAATCTAAGACGTCGCCGGGGCGCCGATCAGCCGCGCTGCGGCCGCTCTCCCCGGAAGAGCGCGATTTCGAAGGACGCCTGCGCGAACGCTTCGGCACTCATGTCGCGCTCGTGCGCCACGGGCGAGGCGGGCGGATCGAGCTTCGCTTCAGCAACAACGACGAGCTGACGCGGCTGGGCGATCTGCTGCTGGGCGAATCCGAGGCAACCTAGATGTTCTTTCCGATTTCGCGAATCGTCGCGCTCTTGATGGCGGCTGTGCTCTCTTTTCTCCTCGTACAAATGTCGCTTGCGCGCCACTACACGGGTCTTGCGATCTTCATCGTCATCGTCTTCATAGCATATCTCGCGGGAAACGTCGCTTTATGGCTACGCATGCGTCCTCGCTAGAGGGCGACGCAGAAAAATTTCGCGCACTGCGCTTGCACGGCATCTACGTGATCCTCAACGAAGACGACGCGATCGTCGAGCGCGCAGGCGCCGTCCTCGACGGAGGAGTTCGGATCGTGCAATATCGCGCGAAGAAAGGAGTCGACGCGCAACACCTGCGCAGCTTGCGGACGCTCACGTTTGAGCGCGACGCGCTGCTCGTAGTTAACGACGACTGGCGCGCCGCGGTCGAGTACGATTGCGACGGCGTGCATCTTGGACCGGAAGATGACGGCTTTTCCGAACTCTCACGAATTCGCGCGGCGTTGGGGCGACGGCTCGTCGGGCTTTCATGCGGAACCCTCGACGAAGTGCTGCGCGCCGACGATGCGAGCGCCGATTATCTCGGGATCGGTTCGGTGTACGCGACGCCCTCCAAGTTCGATGCGGGCGAGCCGATCGGAATCTCCGGGCTGCGGCGTCTTGCACGCGCGAGTGCGTTGCCGGTCGCGGCGGTCGGCGGGATCACGCGCGCGACGTTGCCGCAAGTGCGCGCAAGCGGCGTCGAGATGGCCGCCGTAATATCTGCAATCGCTGCTGCAGAAGACCCCGAGCGGGCGGCACGCGATCTCGTATCGCTGTGGAATTCGGGCGGATAGCCGATCTCTCGCAATGGCGCCTATCGTCATCTCAATCGGCACCAGCCATCCCTGGAACGTCGCCGGAATCGGACGCGATCTCGTCGTGGGGACGGAACTCGGCGCGCGCGTCTTTACGGCAACCGCGGCGGTCAGCGCGCAGGATGGGCGAGGGGTGGTCACGATCCATTCCGTTCCGCCCGACGTCTTTGCCGCCGAGCTCGGTGCGTTGCCATGGGACTCTGCCGGTGCAGCTCGTGTCGGCGCGCTGCCGACGCTCGCCGCCGTGCGCGCCGTCGCGGCGGTACTCCGGTCGCATCCCTGGCTGCCTGCAGTCGTCGATCCCGCCTTTACCGCCAGCCGCGGAGGCGAGCTCGTCGACTCGGCGGCTCGTTACGGATTACGTGACGAAGTAGCAACGTTGCCCAACGTCATTCTTACGCCGAACCTCGCTGAGGCCGAGATGCTCTTGGCGACCGACGCCTTAGGGCGCGACTCGATTGCTAAAGCAGCCACAGCGCTTCGCGCCCGGGGCAGCCTCGCCGTGCTGCTCAAGGGCGGTCACCTCAACGGCGAGCCAGCCGATGCGCTTGCAACCGCTGACGGCGTCCAGATCTTCACCGAGTCGCGGATTACGGGTCAGATGCACGGAACGGGCTGCACGCTGGCAATGGCGCTCGCTTGCGAGTTGGCGCGCGGCACGCCGTTGACCGACGCAGTGCGCGGCGCGCGCGCCTACGTTCGCGATCAAATCGCAAGGCATTGAGCTTCCTCGAGTAACATTCTGCGCCGATGACCACTAGTGTCGGCAAACGGCCGCGCGTCATGTCGGGAATGCGCCCAACTGGGCCGCTCCATCTCGGTCATCTCGTCGGAGTGCTGACGCAGTGGGCGACTTACTGCGAAACGGCCGACGCGTTCTTTGAAATCGCCGATCTCCACGCCTACACGACGGAGTTCGATGATCCCGCAAAGATTCGCGAGTCGCGCGACCCCATGGTCGCGGCTTGGCTCGCCGCCGGCGTCGATCCGAATCGATCCACGATCTTCTTGCAATCTGGAGTTCCGGAAATTTGTGAACTGCAGACGCTGCTTGCCATGATTACGCCGATCTCGTGGCTCGAGCGCGTACCGACGTTTAAGGGTCAGATAGAAGCGCTTGGGCAGAAGATCGCAACGTACGGATTCCTCGGTTATCCGCTGCTTCAGCTGTGCGATATCGCGGTCTTTCGAGGCGAGTACGTCCCGGTCGGGCGCGACCAGCTGGCGCATCTGGAGTTCGGCCGCGAAGTCGTTCGGCGCTTCAACTACCTCTATGGCAACGGACGCGAGGTTTTGATCGAGCCGCGGCCTACGCTCTCCGAGTTTCCCGAAGTCCCCGGAACCGACGGCCGCAAGATGAGCAAGTCCTACGACAATGCGATTTTCATCGCCGACGACGAAGAGACGACGACGAAAAAAGTCCGTGGGATGGTCACCGATCCGCTTAAAATCCGGCGTGGCGATCCCGGGCGCCCCGAGATTTGTCCGCTCTTCGCGTTATGGCGGTTCGCCAATCCGCTAAAGCTGGATGGAGTCGCTGCAGCCTGCCGGTCCGGGGCACTCGGTTGCGTAGATGACAAGACCGATTTCGGCGAACAGCTTAACGAGTATCTGCGCCCGGTGCGGGAGCGCTATGCGATCTATAGCAACGATCCAGCGCAGGTCGAGCGGATCATCGCCGACGGCACGGCGCGCGCCCGTGAGATCGCCGCCCACGTTCTATCCGACGTTAAACGCGCAATGAAACTAACATAGCACGGAGTCACCTTGAGCTTCAGTTCGATCGGAATCGGCTCGATTAGAGCTTCCCTAAGTTAAATCAATAATTTAGTTGAGCGAGGGAGGGGGCGGCGGACCAGGCGGTGCGCGTCGGAAGAGCAGGCTCATCGGCGCTCCGAGAATTAACAAAAACGGCAGGAACAAGATGTGGCCGCTTGAGAGCGCATAAACGATAGCGGCGGCAACAAGCATGAGTGCCGCCGCGACGATGACGCGCAAACCGACGGTCGTACGTTTACCCCTTAAAGCGTGGCAAGGTTTTCGCGATGGACTCGAGCGCCCAGTCGATGTCTTCGAGCGACGCGGCGTAAGAGAAGCGCAGATAGCCTTTGCCGGCGGCCCCGAAAGACGAGCCGCCGCCGCATGCGACGCCGCCCTCTTCCAAGAGGAACTTCGCGAGCGCGCGATCGTCGTGCGTAATCGACGAAACATTGGGAAAAGCGTAGAATGCGCCATCCGGCAGCAAGCACGAGATGCCGGCAATCTGATTGAGGCCCTGCACCAGACGGTCGCGCCGGCTGCGGAAGATCTCGTTCATTCGCAGCACCGGTTCGTCCGTGCCGGTCAGCCCCTCAATGCCGGCCATCTGTACGAAGGTCGCCACGCAACTAAACGTATTGTTATTGAAGAGCGTCACGGTGCGTGCAAGGCGTTCGGGCATGAGTGCATACCCGAGCCGCCAGCCGGTCATCGCGTAGGCCTTCGAAAAGCCATCGACGACGATCGTTCGGTCGCGCATTTCCGGCAGCGACGAGATCGAGAGGTACTCGCTATCGAGATAGAAATTGCGGCTATAAATCTCGTCGGCGAGCACGAGGAAATCGTAGCGCTGCGCGAGCTCCGCGATGAACTCTAGATCGCTCTTCGTCAAGACGCCGCCGGTTGGATTGTGCGGCGAGTTGATGACGACGACTTTCGTCCTCTCGGAGACACGGCGCGCGAGTTCGTCTAGATCCATACGCCAGTTGCGCGACTCGAGCAAGGGAATCGCGTGAATCTTGGCTTGCAGGTAACTCGCGCAGGACGCGTATGCGGGATAGGCCGGATCGAAGTAGACGAACTCGTCACCCGGGTCGAGCAGTGCGCTCAGCGTATTCCAAACGACGGGCTTTGCGCCGGGGGCCACGACGACATTCTCCGGACGCCACGGTGGCGCTACGTGACGGAAGCGGCTGGCGTAGTCTGCGATCGTTTCGCGCAGTGAGGCAAGACCGCTCGACGGCGTGTAGTGCGTATGGTTGTCGTAGAGCGCATCAACTGCCGCTTTCTTGATGTGTTCCGGGGTATCGAAATCGGGCTCGCCGATCTCCATGTGAACGACGCGCCGGCCCAGCGCTTCGATCTCCCGCGCCCGCGCCAGAATTTCGAACGCATTCTCCGAACCCAAGCGCGCGACCGCGGCGGCCAAGCGATCTTCATGCACTGCGAGCATCCCTACCTACCTCTCTACAAGAAACGCGAAAACTCGTGCCAAGCATTTTCGCGGGACACCGCTACGCCGCGGCGAAACGTCCTCGCATCATGCGCCCGCTGTCGGAAGTCTTCGCGCCTGGAGCGCCGACGTTACCAGAGCGGTTACGAACGCTCGTCGTTTCGCCCGAACGCGAGTTGGAACCTGGAGCGACGGTGCGCGCCGTCTTTACCTTTCGCAATCAAGGCGGAGCTCCGGCAACCGGCGTTCGCGTTCGCTTCAATCTCCCCGAGGGACTGATCTATCTCGTCGGCAGCGGACGCCTCGACGGCAACGACATTGACGACGAACAGGGAAATACACCGCTGCTCTCGCGTACCGGCGCTCACGTCGGCGACGTTGCACCCGGTGAGGAACGGCGCATGGAGATCGCCTATAGCGTCGCCGGAGCAATCGAAAACGGCACGACCGTGGAGTTGCAGGCGGCGCTTGCCTCCTTCGAGCTTCCGACAATCGGGTCGAACGTCGTTCGATTGGTCGCGCGCAGCAAGCCGCAGCTTCGCAATGCGCTGACTCGAATCACGATCGAGACGCCGGGCGATCCACTCCCAGGTTCGGAAGCACAGATCACGGTTCGAATTCACAACGCCGGTGAATCTAGCGCGCGCGATATCGTCGCCGTCGCGCCGATTCCCGAACACTCCTCATACGTTGCCGGCTCGGCGCGCATCAACGGGCGCGACCTAGAGCGCGACCTCGGAGGATCCTTCGACCGCGTCTACGCGCCCGTCGTCCTGCGCAGCTTGGCCCCAAACGCTTCGGCAACGCTCTCGTACCGGCTGCGGATCGACGCACCCTTGCCCGACGGCGCGCAGATCGTCGCGCGCGCCGAGATTGCTTCGCAAGAAACGGCGGCCTTTACATTAGAGGCAGCCGCGCTCACCATTGTCGCCTCGCCGAATTTTAGCGATGATCGCACGACGTTCGGCGCGGAGCCCGCGCTCGAAACCCCTCCGGGAGCGCGCATAGCGTTGAAGTTGACGGCTTATAACTCCGGCACCGCAGTTGCGCAACGCGTTACAGCGACTATTGAGCTCGACGAAAATCTGGTACCGGTTCGAGGGGCTTCGACCGTCGACGGACGTCTCGTGCGCGAGCAGCGGAAAGAGCCATTGCGTTTCTCGCTCGGGCCTATAGATGCCGGCGAACAGGTAATGCTGACGACTTATGCAGTCGTCGCGTCGCCGGTTCTCAACGAATCGGTATTCACAGCGCTAGCCGAGCTCGAGTGGGAGCCGGCGCGTCAAACCGCGGCGCGCCGTCTAGAGTGCAAGATAACGGTACGCTCCCAGCCCGACTTCCCGCCGCGTCGTAACGTCGTCGAGCGCAAAGGCAGCGGCACGGTGCGGCCCGGCGCGACGGTCGAGGCTGCGGTACTGCTCGCCAACGAAGGAAGCGCGGCCGCGAACGACGCCGTGCTTCATCTTCGGATCGATCCTGCATTTGAGGAAGCGGCCGTCTTCGAAAACAGCACCAGGCTGAACCTTGAAGGCGTTTCGGGATCATTGCACGCCGATACGCTCGATCTCGGCACGATCGATGCGCAAAGCACGCGCAGGCTTACGTTACGAGCTCGCGTCACCTCGCCATGCTCCGACCGCAGCGAACTGCGCATCGGCGCAAGTCTTCACACGCGCGAGCTCGGCGAAACCCCACTGCACGCGGCGCTCTGGCGCGTCGATTCGCATCCGGCCTTCAGCCCCGAGACTTCGCGCCTCGAGTTCGCCGAGGAACCCGCGTTGCGGCCGAATCAGCTCGCACACGTCGACGTCGTCGTCGCCAACACCGGTTCGGACGACGCTCACAATGTGCGCTTGCGGCTCTACATTTCTCCCGAGGCCCGGCTCGAAAGCGTCGACGGCGCGATTCGCGACAAGACCTCGCTCTGCTTCGGCGAGATTGCTTCCGGCGCGCAGGGCAGAGCGCGCTTGGGACTGCGCCTGCTGCGTAGCCTCGCAAAAGAGTATCCGGTAACGCTAGAAGCGGTACTGACCGCCGACGCAATGCTGCCTGTGCCGCTCTCGCGCCTGACGATCGATACCGTGGCCGAACCCGATTTTTCGATCGGAAGTTTTCGAAGCGAGCCGGCCGAGACGGTCGAAGTCGGCGAGACGGTTGAATGGATACTCAACGTGCGCAATGGCGGCGACGGCGTCGCGCATCACGTTTCGGTCGCGGTTGAGGTGCCGGAATCGCTCATCTACGTTCCGAACTCGACGACCGTCAACGATGTACCGGTGCGCGACGTAGGCGTCTGTGCGCCGTTCGTCTCCGCGCACGGACTCGTACTGAACGAAGTCGAGCCGGGTGTCGAGGCGGCGATTCGGTGGCGAAGCGTCGCGCATAGCGGTTTGCAAGCGGGCACGTTGATCGCACAACTCGCACGCGTCAGGTACGACGGCGAGCGCAGCGACGAATTCACGTCGGGCGAGCTCAAGGTTCGCTCCGGACCGCTTTTTGCAAACGAAATTCCGGGGCTACCCTTCGGTCTGGACGGCGTCCTCGGTCCGGCGCTGGCCGCCTCACCGCGGGCGCTGCCGGAGGATCGCTTCATGCAGTTGCCCCCCGCCACGCCGGTCGGCGAAGGCAACGGTGCACCGCTGCGCGCGCAGCTCTCCGCCGGCGTCGTAGAAGAAGGCTTTGGTCTCCACGTCACGGGAACGATGTCGGCGCTCACGCCGGAGCGCATAAGCCGCACGCTCCGGTTTCTCCGTGAAGCTCGTTTCGGGAGTTTGGTGACGCACTTGTTTGCGCTACGCGCCTTCCTTCCGGATGCAATCGGCGATGGGTACAGCAGCGCACTCTCGCCGGTGCGCGACGTGCTGCATGAGGAGCTCGATCGGCTCTTCATCAAGCTGCGCCTGCCGAAGTATTCAATCGCGCCGCGTGACGTCGAAACGCCGTCGCTGCGATCCACATTTGCGACGCTCCTGTTAGAAGCTTCCGGCGCGCGCGGCGTACCCGCCGAATCGCCGATTGCTGCACTGGAGTTGCGCGGCGGTTTCGATCCAAGCGAGTTGCACGACTTCGCGGAGCGTCTGCCCTCGGTTGAGCTTGCGAGCGCGCTGCCATGGGCCGCACTCGCGCGCTTCCTACCCGACGCCCAGCCGCCATATGCAGAGTACCGGGCGCAGCTCATCGACGCGCTCGACCCGCTGATCGATTCTGAATCGAGCGATTTCATCGATGCGCTGCAACATCAGCGGGATGCGGCTCTTGATGCCGTGCTCGACGCGATGTGCGCGGCCCTTCACGCGACCGCGTAGGCGCGATGCCGCTTTGGGTTCTCTGGCTGACGGCTCTGCTCGTTGCAGCCGTAATCGCCGCATTTGTCTTCGCGACACGCCGGCGCCTTCAAACCGTCGAGCGTCGCGCGGAGCCGGTTACACCAACTGCTCCGAAGTGGACCGCCGCAGCCGGCGAAGAGTTCGCGGATCTCTCCGAGGCGGAACGTTGTGATTTGGTCTTTGCTCTGGCCGCGCTCGACGACGTGCCATCGCTGCTGCTGCTAGAGCGCGCGCTCGACGATCCATCAGAATCGGTCGCGATCGCTGCCGCTCGCGCCATCGCACGGCGCGGTGGCGGCGCGTTACAGCGTTACTTCGAGGCGAATCCCGGGCAGCGCTCCGCTCGCATTGCTGAGGTGCTCGAACTGCTCGGGTAATCCATCACGCTTTCTTGTGGAAGTACTTAACGAGAATCTGGCGCGCGATGGGTGCCGCCACGGTTGCGCCGTATCCGCCGCTGCGATCGACGAAGACCGCTAAAGCCAGGCGCGGACGAGCAGTCGGTGCCCATGCTATGAACCACGTGGTATTCGGCCCATTGCCGCTGTCGGTCTCGGCGGTGCCGGTCTTGCCCGAAAACGGCAGCCCGTCGATGGCCAAGCCGTATGCGGTGCCGCCGGGATCGGTGACGCGCGCCATCCCAGCACGCACCGCCGCGAGCGCTTGCGCCGTCACGGGTACGCGACGGATGAGGTGCGGAGAGAAGCGCGCGATGACTTCACCATTGGGGCTGCGAACTTCACGGACGACTTGCGGCTCGTAAAGGTGGCCGCCGTTGATAACGGCTGATGCAATGTTGACCATTTGCAGCGGCGTCGCTTGCATTGCACCCTGACCAATACCTAAAAAACACGCCTCGCTCGGTTCCATTGGAACTCCGAAGGCGCGCATCTCCCAGGCACTTGTCGGCCAGTTTCCCTCGTTCTCACCGGGCAGATCGATGCCGGCCTTTGCGTCCAGGCCGAAGGCGAGTGCGTATTTGCGCAAGCGCGCGTTGCCGAGCCACCAGGAAAGCCGGAAGAAATAACCGTCGCTCGATGCGGCCAACGCAGGAATGAACGTCGTTGATCCAAGGCCGCCGGCGGCGATATCGCGCGCATAGTAGCCACCGCAATTCCATCCGCCGGTGTCGTAGACGACCTGATTCACTTTCACGACGCGCTCGGTGAGGGCCGCTGAACCAGTCACCATCTTGAAGGTCGATCCGGTCGGCGTTGCGGCGGCAATCGCCCGATTGAAGAGCGGCTGCGCGCGATCGGTGAGATCGAATCTAATGCGTTTCCAGCGATCCGCGGCAAAGTCGTTCGGGTTGTAGTTCGGGTAGCTCGCTAGAGCGAGGATGCCGCCGGTCCAGGGATCCTCCGCAACGACGGCACCGGAGAGCGTACGACCGCGCCCCAGCCCGCGTATCTCTTGCGCGAGCGCGGCTTCAGCGAGCTGCTGGAGCCGCCAATCGATATTCGTTACGAGCGTATCGCCGGGCACGGCCTCCTTTGAGGCGAGCTTGACGTTCGGAACGACCGCGCCGGTTGCATCGACGACGACACGCTCGCCGCCGGGTATGCCGCGAAGGTACTTGTCGTAGGTAAACTCCAGCCCATCTTTCCCGATTACGTCGTTGGGCGAGTAGCCCTCATGTTTGAGCCGCTCGTACTCTTCTTGCGTGATCGCGCCGACGTAACCGATCAAATGCGATCCCATCGTCCCGTGCAGATAATCCCGCACTGGTTGCACTTCGAGATCGACTCCCGGCAAGTCGGAGAGAACTTCGGAGAGTCGCGCTACTACTGGGACCGGCAGATCCGCTGCGAGAATCACCGGACCGTACGGCTCGTTCTGCGCGACAGCCTCGAAATTCGCGTAGCTGACTCCACGATGGTGTAGCAGGCGATACCGGAGCAAATGCTCGTCGACGCCCAACATGGTAGCCAGCGTCGCCAGTTCGGAATAAACGTTGCGCACCTCCGACGGAATGAGACCCACGACGAAGGAGGGGCGGCTTCGCGCCATCACCGCTCCGTTGCGATCGTAAATCACGCCGCGCGGTGCGGCGACCGGAATGAGCCGAATCTGATTGGCTTGCGCCGCGGCCCGGTAGCGCTCGCCGTCGGTCAGTTGCACCGTCACTAGCCGCGCAACCAGCGCGCCAAACGCAAGCGCGACGATCGCCACAAACGAGACGATGCGCCACGTCGGCAACCGCCATGGAGTGCGGCGCGGAAAGCCCGACGGCGGTCTCATCGCGGCATGACCTCCAAACGGCGCGCGATCAGCATCGCCACGATCATGACGCCCGCATTGAACAGGCTTTGCGCGGCGGCTTCATGGAAGTGCACCGAGCCTAGTCCCGGCGGATAGCCGAAGAGCGCGACTACCATCCAGAAGAGCAATGCCCGCACAAGCGTGGCGACGAGCGTGATTCCAACCGCGAGCGGAATCGAATCGGCAAAAAAGCCGCGCGAGAGGAGACTCGCGAGGACCGCGCTCGCGCACGTCGAGATCGTCCAAGCCGCGCCGCTGTGCGCTGAGAGAGCATCTTCGCAGAATCCGGCGATCAGCCCGTAGAGGGCGGCACGCCGCGCGTCAACTCGAATCGAATACCATACCACGACGACAAGTACGAGACTCGGTGCCACGTCGCGAATCGCGATGTAGTGGACGATCGTGGACTGCGCTAGGATCGCAGCCGCGAGCCACGCCGCCGCGACCGGCCACGCGGGGCCGGCAAACGGCGCGACGTGCGGTTTAGGAGCCTGCCGGAACGACGACAACGCGATCGAGCGAATCCAGGTCGGCGGCGGTCCGCAATACGGCGGTTTGATAGAGCGCCGCATCGCCGCGTTCGATCGCGATCACTCTGCCGAGCGGCACTCCGGAATGAAACGAGCGTCCTTCCCCGGTCACCACCACGTCGCCGACGCGCAACGCAGCATCTTGCGGAATGTATTCCACCACCACGCTCGACAGATTTCCGCGCGCTATCCCCCACCAGCGGCCGCGTTGCACGACAACCGGAATTCGACTCGTGTAATCGGTAGCGAGGAGCACCGTGCACGAAAACGGTGCAACGGCAACGACACGTCCTACGACGCCGTCCGCGGCTATAACGCCGTCGTCGCGCCGCACGCCTGCCCGCGAACCCTTGTCGATCGTAATCGCTCGCGATTCGTTCTCGGGCGGAAAGCCGATGACGCGAGCTTCGATCCCGTGATAGAGATCGACGACCGGCCGGATCGCCGTTTCGGCAGCATACGCGGCGGCAAGTTCGTGCAATCGCGCGTTCTCTTCGGTCAAGCGGGTATTGCGAACGCGCAGCTGCTGATTCTCCTGCAAAAGATGTGGGAGCGAACCGACCGTCGTTCCCGCCCCACGCACGCCGCCGGTTGCCGCTGCAACGATGCTCTGCGCAAAACCGAAAACCGAACTTACGGCGCTCGAGATCGGACTGCTCGATCCCGAGCGCTCCGCGCCGATCTGCAACAGCGCCAATAGCGCAGCCGCGATGATGACGGCAATCAGCGCGAAGAGCTTGCGTTCGTCTCGGTACGTAAAAATGGCGACTCCCTCAGCCTGCTGTGGAGTTCGTTTTCGGAAGCGCAAATCCCAACCGCCGCAAGGCCCGTACGAAGCGGCCCAGCGGTAACCCCATGACGGTGTAGAAATCGCCGTCGATTCCCTCGACCAGCGCCGCAGCTCGACCCTGGATGCCATAGGCGCCGGCCTTGTCCAGCGCTTCGCCGGTAGCGACGTACTCCTCGATCTCGTTGCGCTCAAGCGGATAGAAGCGCACGCGCGTCGTGACGCAATCCTCGGTCACCGGCTCGCCGGGGACCGCCAGCACGAACGCGCTGTGTACGAAATGCTGGCGTCCGGAAAGACGCTTGAGCATCTCGACCGCCTCAGCCGGATCACGCGGCTTTCCTAATGCCGCGCCGTCGAGGTCCACGACCGTGTCCGCGGCGACCACGGGAACATCGTGAGCGTGGCCGTAGCGTCCGAGCACCACCTTGAGCTTTTTGCGAGCGTGATTGCGTGCAAGCTGCGCGGGACGCAATCCTGGGGTCGGGGGCTCATCGTAACCGCTCGGCGCGACTTCAACGGTAAGGCCGAGCGAGCGCAGCAACTGTAGCCGCCGGGGCGACTCGCTAGCGAGAATGACCGCGGCGAGCGTCCGCCTACTCGTAAAGACGCCCATTCGTTTCGATATACCCGCCCTCGTGGCGTCCCCGTGGATCGCGATGCGTCCAATGGATCACGCCCCCGAGCGGATAGTATTCGTACTCTCCTTTGACCGCGACGTACTGGTCCCGAGCCAGCGGAACCGGACCGGTAAAGTCGGTGTTAGCCTCGACGCGCACGATTAGGCCGCACCCCGATGCGAGCCGTAAAAGAAAGCCTTCATGTGGGCTGACCCGGCCAGGGGCCACGCCCAAGACGCGCGTCACCGTGCCGTCAGCGACGACTTCGATGTGCGAACGCGCGGCGGAGTAGGCATCGCACACCGCGCGATCGTCGGCCGGTTGTGTCGTGGCGCAGCCGGCTGCGACGGCAACCCCGATCACGGCCGTCCAGAACCTGCAGATCTTCCTATCCATTGGGAGCGTAGCCATAGAGCCGGTGCGCGACGACGTAGTGCCAAACCGGCTCCGGAACAAGATAGCGAATACTCTTTCCCTGCGAGATCAGCGTACGGACTAAACTGGCGGATTCGGGAATCTGTGGAAGATTCAGCGTGCTCACGCGTTCGCGCAGCGAAGGCGGCACCGCCGCGATCACCCGCGCCAGCGCATCCGCCCTTACTCCGGCGCGCGGAGCGATCGCAAATCGTTCGAGCGCCCCGAGAACCTCGTCGAAGCGCACCCAGTTCGCACTGACCAGCGAATCGGCGCCGATGATGAACGTGAACTGCGTCTCCGGATATTTCGCGTGGAGCCGTGGGAGCAGGTCGGCGGTGTAACCGCTTGCGTTGGCACGCAGATCCGTATCGTCGAGCTCGAACTTCGGGTTGCTTTCGATCGCGCCTAACACCATCGCGCACCGATGCACCACGTCAGCCTTCGGTTTGTCGCGGTAGTGTTGATTGCTCGTCGGGACGAAGAGCACACGGTCGAGTCGTTCGAGCACTCGTGCGGATTCGGCCACGAAGAGATGCGCGTTGTGAATGGGATCGAACGTTCCTCCGAAGACTCCGACTCTCATGAGTAGGTAAACTCGTACGGCCCGATCCGCACCGTATCCCCTTGGACCGCCCCGAGCTCGCGCAACTTCTTTTCGACGCCGATCTTCGCAAGCGCACGTTCGAAGCGCGCCAACGCTTCTTCAGAATCGAAGTCGGTCATTGCCGCGAGGCGCTCGACACGCTCGCCGGAGACGACGAATGCGCCGTCGGGTTGCCGTTCGATGCGAAACGCATCGACAGCGACAAGCTCAATCCGTGCAGGCGGCGGCGTGACGATTTGGGGAAGCGGCGCGAATTCGATGGCGCGCGCCACCGCAAAGATGAGATCGCGCACGCCCTCGCCGGTCGCAGCGCTGATCGCACGAACTTCGGGGAATTGCTTTTTGAGTTCCGCAAAGGCTTCGCGAGCGTTCGGCAGATCGAATTTGTTGAGCACTAGCATCGTGGGCTTTTCGCGCAACGCGGGGTTCCAAGCGGAAAGCTCAGCCTCGATCGTTGCTTTATCGTGTAGTATCTCATCGACGGGCTTCGCTCCGTCTAGCAGATGGAGCAAGACGCGCGTCCGCTCAACGTGACGCAAGAACTGATCGCCGAGTCCAGCGCCTTCGTGCGCACCTTCGATCAGGCCGGGGACGTCGACCATGACAAAGGACTCGTCATCGAAAATACGCACGACGCCGAGTTGCGGTTCGAGCGTCGTAAAGGGATAGTCCGCAATCTTCGGGCGGGCGGCCGAGACAACTGAAAGCAACGTCGACTTTCCGGCATTGGGAACTCCGACGATTCCACAATCGGCGAGCAAACGAAGTTCGAGGCGCAGGTGATAACGTTCGCCGGGCTCGCCGCGCTCGGCAAACCGCGGCGCTTGCCTTACGCTGGTTGCGAAGTGCTGATTGCCTAAGCCGCCGCGCCCGCCTTTGGCCGCGATAACGCGTGCGCCGGGCTCCTTGAGATCGGCGAGAAACTCTTCGGGACGCTCTTCGTGTCTTCGAAAAACCAGCGTTCCGACCGGAACGGCAATCGTCAGATTCTCGCCGCTGCGCCCGGATTTCTTGGCCGAGCCTCCCGGCTTTCCGCTGGGCGCCAAGAAGCTGCGCCGGAATCTAAATTCGACGAGCGTGGATAGCTCGGGAGTCGCTTCGAGATAGACGCTGCCCCCGTGCCCGCCGTCGCCGCCTACGGGCCCACCTTTCGGTACGTATTTCTCGCGCCGCCACGCGACGATGCCGTCGCCGCCGTCCCCGCCGGCAACCGC